>Ga0182024_10017536_pt1 | contig 13425 bp, 9 predicted proteins | sample P32metaG_FD_120480 | JGI IMG/M metagenome (GOLD analysis project Ga0182024, IMG submission 120480) | Permafrost microbial communities from Stordalen Mire, Sweden - P3-2 metaG (Illumina Assembly) | ecosystem: Environmental > Terrestrial > Soil > Wetlands > Permafrost | place: Sweden: Stordalen...
CAAATCATTCTCCTTTTCTGAGCGGATTGGCTTTAGAGGAAAGTTCTTGAATCCGATCAAAATACTTCTTATCGAGTTTTACGGCAGATTTCATGTGGTGCTACCTCTATCGTTCATCTTCTCGTAACGCTTCTTCGTGCGCGCTCGGTTCAAAAGATCATCCAGTCTCGGTCGCGCTCTAACGGTATTGCCAGAGGTGGCATAATCGCGAGGGAGACTTTGCGCACAGCGATTTCCTGTGAGAGTGCAGCGTTGGGACGGAGGATGCGGCGCGCGTTGTCGTAGGGAATCACTTGGATTGATACGTGGGGATCTTTGAGTGATTGGATGTTTTCAGGGATGAAGTCGGCGAACGTGAACAATTGCCAGTCTTTGGATATGGAGATGCAGTCGGGCTGCCAGGGAGAAACCCATTTGATTTCTTGCCCGAATGAGTCTTTGCCGGAGAATTCGATCTTGATGGTGCTGGCGGACTGATCGCCGGTCAGCGATTTAAATTCGGACTGGAAGACAAATATTGCACCGGCTGGAAGTGCTTGTCCGATCGCCACAGGTTCGGCCGTGAGCATTTGGCTGCTTTCGTCTTTGGCCGAGATGCCGGTCGCCTCGTCGTGCTCAAAGGGTCTGATTTCGTCGGACAATTGGGCAACTGGCGGAGGTTTTGAGGGTGACTCCGACTCTGACGTAAAACCAGGCAGCACCGTAAACTGATTCGACAGCGGCAGAGCAAGGCGAATGCGGTAGCTGCCGGTTTGCACGCCGTGATCGAACGACAGATCAGAGGTTCCTTCCACACCTATCGATTCCAGGGAACTGGAGACGACCTTTCCTTGAAGCACGATTGACTCAGGCAAACGCATGTCTCCAGCCGCGAAAGTGGCGAAGCCTTTCTCCCACGATATCGTATATGGTGACGGCAACATCATATAGGAATCGTTGCGGCGAGTGGTGGCAGATCCGTATTGTCCGAAGATCTTGTGGCCGGCGACTCCATCGGAGGGAAGAAGAGAAACGGAAATGTTGTTGTGGGCGCCAAATTTGAGGGCACTGAATGGAACCGGCACCGCCCACCATTGCCGAAAGCTGCGCCAGTCAACGCCCATGCCGCGAGCTTGAGTGTCGATATCTTGCAAGGAATCTCTGTCGAAGGGCTTCAATTGCAACCAGGGAAATGCGGGACCGACTTCGGCAACATTGTTGACTGTAACCGCCAATGGTGGCGCAAGGAAAGGTGACTGCACATCGACCAGCACGAAAATTACCGGATTGGCTTTGAGGCGGTTGGTCAGGTCGGGCATTTCGGTTAAAGCTGGCAGAACAATTGTCTGTTCAACTATTTCGTGCTCGTTTTTCAGTTCAGTTTTCCACTCACGCCAGCGCTCGTCGAATCCACATCCGATCATGATCGCGATTGCGCAGAAGCAGCCAAACTTCAGCATGTCGCTGGCTGAAGACACCTTTTGTCTTGACTCCAGCCGCGCGAAGGAAAGCGCCAGCGAGAGCAAAAACAACCAGGCCGCACCGACTACGATCATATCGGCAAAGCGCGCATTGACGTCGGACGAGATCATCGCTGAAAATAAGGGCACCAGATTCATGCCGGACAAAAGCCAGCCAAACAGCATCGCTGCCACAACCAACATGATGCCGAACTGCGTTCTCACCTCGCGAATGTGTCCAGCGATGCGATCCAGACAAAAGCCAGAGAGAACAAAGATGGCCGGCATGGCGGTAAATGCATTTCTTGAGGAGCAATGGAAAACGCAATAGACGAGATGATAAACAACAACCGACGAGAGTGCCACCGCGCATGGCATCAAACGAGAAAGGCGCCAACGGGGATATTGCAGCGTGGCAAATGAGAAACCGATGTAGGCGGTAAAGAGAACCAGTGCGTGAAATATGTTCTGCACCAAAGGGCTGATGCCAAAGACCGTGAGCTGATAGTCATTCCAACTGGCGGCAAAGATTCGAGCCACCTTTTGCATCAACAACGTGAAGTACGGAACGGGAATCGACAGCATCGAAGTGAAGATGCTGTGCAGCACCACACTGATGCTGGAAACTGGAAATTCGTTAGCTGGGAGCAGGCGCCATCCCTCGCTCGTCGACAAGTTTCCCAGCCAGATCCGGGCGGCAAGTATAGGTTCGGAAACCAAATCGAATCGGTGTCGAGTGGCATTTTGCAACCAAAACCAGGGAGCGGCAACAGCGACGGCGCCCACGAGCATCAGGATCAGAGCCAGAGCAGAGCGATAACTGGTCTTCCCTGGTCGCGCAGGCGTCCCGCCCGCTTCTACTGCGGTCTCGTCGCCGGCGGCTGTGGAAACCGATTGCTCACCGGTTTCTGCCTCACTTGGGGGCGCGGGCGGGACGCCCGCTTCTAGAACAATCTCCTGGATGGCTGGTGTGGAAACCGACTCCTCGCCGGATCGTGTTTCCCCGGCTTGCTCGGCCACCTTGCGATCAAAAGCGGGCGGGACGCCCGCGCCCCCAGAAGGAGCAGGCACTGCCGGTGGTGCCGTCGTGGCGGTCATCCGTTCGAGATGGTTGCTGAGTCCGCCGAACATTTGCTTGAGCGGTTCGCCGAATTTATAGGCGAATAGCAGTCCGCCGGTGAGCACGGGAAGCAGCAACAACGTCGGCAAGCAAAACACGACCAGTGCTGAGAGAGTGCCGATTCCCAGATACGAGAGCCAGGTCCAGAAGGATTTCCCATGTCGCAGCAGTACGCTGCAAATCAAGCAGAGCCAGGCGCTGACCAGAAAATAGCACAGCGGTTCGGAATAACAGTGCATGGTGTTGGCGATAGCGGCGGGATAAATAATTGCAAGAGTGGCTGCAATCGCAGCTGCGCGCTTGTTGAAGGCAAGCCGGGCGGTATAGTAAATCAGCACGCACGCAAGTGCATCGACAACAATGTTAGTGACGACGAACGGCATGCAGTTGAATTGCGTGGGATCGGCTGTGGGTTTGAGCCCGAAAAACTTTGCCTGCGCGGCGAGATAGAAAGGATATACCGGTCCATTCTTGAGCAGCACATCCGGCAGCTGGAGCGAGCCGACGTACTGACCGAGGCTGGTCATGGCAAACGGAGTCTGGCTGGTGGCCAGATGTTGTGCCGTGATCAGAGCGGCGGCACAATCGAAATTAGCTTTATCGTTCAACCCGCAAAGCTGGCGGGGTGCCAGAAGAAACAGGTAAGCAAGCCGGACGACAAACGCGAGCACAAAGACGGTAGCGCCGTTGATCGCGCGTCGCCAGAGTGATTTTGACTTTGCAGGAGCGTTCATTTGCTCGGGTGATTCCGCTGACGAACAATTGCAGCCACATAGTAAGTGTATAGAAAGATGTCGAAATCTCCCTGGGTACCGTCAATATTTATTAGTTGGATTGTCCCTGGCGGATTCTGCGACCGAATTGCGCGCTGCATCAGCCTGGCGTTGTCCGGCCAGCGAGGTCATGAAGCAGGCTGCTCGTGGTTTTGCAGCACTGACTAGAGATAATTAAGTGCCAGGAGCTTTAGCCTGGACCCCTTGCGGACAAGGGATGGATGGCCGGTTTCGGCAAAAGACGGCATGCCGCCTCGATATCGTATCATTGACACTGTCAGCCACTGATTGCTAGGATGGCTGTCTACCTGCGCCCGTAGCTCAGCCGGTAGAGCACTCGGCTTTTAACCGATTGGTCGTGCGTTCGAGTCGCACCGGGCGCATTTTTTTATTGTCTGCAATTCGAGATTGGCTTTGTCGATTAGTAAGATGCGTCGCTGCAAGGCAACGAGCGGCAGGTTTTGCGGGCAGACAGATTACCAGGGAAAGTTGACGCGGAAGAAGAGCGGCACTCCGCCAGTTGTCAGCCCCTGAATGAAGTCGACGACGCCGACTTGTACGCCACGGTCTTCGAAAGACTGCGGATAGAGATAAAGCGCGGCGGAAAACTTGGATACGCAGCCACGGCGAGTCGCGCCGGGTCCGAGCCAGAACACCACCTCCAACCCGCGCGGCGATTTGATCGGCGCATCAAGCTCGAAATACTTCTCTAAGATGATCTCCTCGCCATACGGCGGCGGCTCATCTTCATCGACACGCTCATGCGTCGTCCATTGCCAGAGCACATGGTCTGTTCCCGCGCGCTTCAAGCTGACATTTAACTTCGGAAACCAGGGATCAATATCTGAATCCAACCCATGAACTTCGCGAAAGACGCTCAAACGCCCGCGTGAAAGGCTTGGTCTGTCAACAAGCAGCTGCCTGCCATGGGCATCAATTTCGTCCATTCGACCTCCAACCCGGTACTAAAGCATATCACTCTGCCCCTTAGAGCTTCCGTGGCAAAAGGCGTCACGAGGTTCTTTGAAACAAAAAATAGAACCCGTAGTCAAGAGAATCCAATTGTCGAAAAATTCCCCGGCGCAGTGCGCTTCCCAGCTGCTCTGCCAAGAAACCTGCCTGAGCTGGAAGAGAAATGCCGCATAATTATGCCAATGACCTGCGAGCAGAAGATCATTAGATTTCCGCACAGGCGTTCCGTAGGGACGCTCTACGTCGCTGCGCTGAGCCAGCCGGAAGAGTGGGAGCTGCTCAGCCAGGTGCGCGGGCTGGTGGTGACGCCGGAAAATCAACCGATTAAGTGGGAGTGGTTGGAAGAGGCGCGCGGCAACGTCACGATTCCCGAAGGTCAGAAGCTGAAGCTAAAAATCGGCGGCAAGGGCTCCGGCAGCTTAGCGCCGCTTGCCGACCTGCATGCCGACGATTTGCATACGCTCGATTTGAGTCGTTCTGAGATATCCGACATCAGTCTTTCGCACCTGCAAAAGCTGACTGGACTGAAAGTGCTCGAACTGACCGCCACCAACATCACCGACGAGGGGCTGCGTTACTTGCAACCGCTCGTCAATCTGCAAGGTTTGGGCTTGAGCCATTGTCAGATCAGCGGACGCGGCATCGCTCATTTAAGCAATCTGTGCGACTTACGCGAGCTGTGGATGAGCGGCGCTGAAGTGGAAGACAACGATCTGGTGCTGCTCGAGCGCATGGTGAAACTGGTGCAGCTCGGTTTGAGCGGCACGCAGATCACTGATGAAGGCTTGCATAAACTGGCGAAACTGCAAGCTCTAATGCGCATTTATTTGTTCAACACACAAGTCAGCCAGCAGGGAACCGAGGGATTGAGGCAGAAGCTATCCGGTTGCCGGGTGAAGTGGAAACCGGCGGCGCGTGTCGACGAAAGTTTGCTCGACGTCGATCCATCGACGCCGCTGGAACAGCTTCTAGCCGGACTGCCGCCCGAAGTGCGGTCGGCGTTCGCGCTGCCACTGGAAGGTGGCACCACCCGCAGTGAGTCGCTGGCGGCTCGCTCAATGAATGACGATGTTTTCTGGCAAGTGATCGAAGCGCTCGACTGGGAAAAGACCGGCGACGACGATGCCGTGCTCGAGCCGGCCATCCGCATGCTGGCGGGACGCAAGGATCAAGACATTCTCGACTTCGCCGACATACTCTCGGAGAAACTACATTTGCTCGACGGCCAAGCATTCGCCAAAGAGATCGGTCAGGATGCATACGAGGGACCGCGTCTGCATTTTTCAAGAAACTGTTTCTTGTCCGCTCGCTGTTGCGCCATCGCCAACGGGCAGGAGTTCTACAATCAAGTGCTCGAAGATCCAGCGCAGATGCCGAAAGACATGGAGTTCGAAGCGCTGATCAATGTTCCCTCCAAAGCATACGAGCGCAAGACTGGACGGAAACTTACATACATCACCAAGTACAGTTACGAGACCTTCGCCAATAAAAGCGGTTGGCCGGAATCATGTGCTTAGCCGCTAACCGCAGGACATAGGGGCGCCCAGGTCAAGTTTCACTGGTCGGTTTGTAATCCGTGCTTTTGAAATTGAATGTCCAGGCGACTGCGGCGCGGGCAGTTTCGATGTTGGGCGGCACTCTGAGGAAATATTGCTTTATGGTGCCATCTGGCTCCGGAGTGGCATTGAGTACTTGCACCATCACTAGTGCCTCGTCGTCAGGCATATCTTTGCGATAGAGGCGGCCGCACTCATCTTCATGGATCAGCAGGGCACCGGAGTCGAACACATATCGTTGCACACCATACATTTCGATCATCACCCGCCTCACCTCTATATTGATCATCCCTTCGATGCGTTTGACGGTGATTTCGTCGGGATTGAGGATGATATTTGCCGGCACAACAGTGCCGTTGAATGCAAAAATATCCAGACCATCGTCAAATTGAACGGCTGGCCCGGAGCTGCCGTGCACTTGATTGAATTGATTGAAACTGAATGACTTTGGCCGAGCGCAGATGTAGAAAATGCCTTCCTGATATACGCATGCGGGAACGCATCTCGCCAGTTCATAACGCGCCTCCATTATTTCCAGCTTCCTTCGATCGAGACAGTCCTGATAAAAATCAGGGCCGTGAAACTGACCGGCGAATTTGCAACAAAGCACTGCATTTGCCTGGATCTGGGTCCACGGTTCTGGCGCTCTTGCCAGAAATCTCCCCTCCAAAGGCAAAAAATTTAGACGCGCTCTTTGATCGACACGGGGAGCAACGGGATTGGATGATCTTCGGGCTTGCGGAGCTGCTTCCCGCAACAAATGTGCTCCGGCTTCTGTAGTTGATCCGTCTAATACGGTTCCTGCGGTCCTCACAAAAAGGTTGATCAGCTGTCTGATCGGTTCCAATACTTCAACCAACCGTTGAGGAAGAGCGACTGTGATTGCGAACCAGTCATCGGTAAGCTTTTCATGCAGGTATTCCCAGACAGCATCCAGCTCTGGCGAAAAGGACGGTGCGTTGATCTGCTTTTTCTCGTTTGCTGGTGGAGGATCGATTGCTTGACTGAACAAATTCTGCCAGAAGCGCTCCTGGACGCAGGCGTCCACGGCCGCCAAGCTGTATTTGACCGTAGGTGAATTTTGCGCCGCCGATTCCAATTCGTTGCGTGACCATTGGCATGTCTGCAGCAGTTCCGGATAAAGTTTGAGTTGCAGTGGGCTCTGGCAAAATATGATCGTTGGCGGCGTAACCGTACTGAAGAGGCTACAAAGTCGAGCGATCGCAGCTTTGATTCTGTCTCGGTCTAAGCTTTGGGTCGACCGTGCAATGTTGTGCCATTCCTGCACATACTGCTCAAGCCGTTCTTGCTCCTTTGCGCCAGTGCCAGTGTACGTTTCAGCAAGCCGCTGTCGACGGTATTCAACATGCCGCTCGACCTCTATGATCGAAATACTATTCGCTTCCATGGCGCCTTTGCAAATCTCGCGCCATGGAGCGCCCGACAGGGACTGGCGCACGATCACTTCAAGCACTTGTGCCCTGACACCGATGTTTGTACGCAAGGGGAGTATCGATTGGCTCGTCATAAATGCTTCTTTCCCCAATGTGGCGCCCGTTCTAATCACATTCACTTAATTCTTTCACCAGCAACAGTTTCATCCGCCATCGCATTGCTATAAACTGACTCAGTGATCCGCTTAGGGGATCCGGCAAGAGCGACCAGGGCGTAGTGATCATGAACGTAACAAAATTGATTGAGCGCACGGAGATTTACGAACTGTTCGATACGGAGATTGGGCGTTGTGGCATCGCCTGGACAGCAAAGGGCATTTCGCGAGTGCAGTTGCCCGAGCAGAGCGTAACGGCGCTGCGGGCGCGTCTCGAGTCAACTGGGGCGCAGGCAGTGAAGGCCGGCATGGACAGACCAAGGTTTGTCGACCATGCGATCGCCAAATTGCAGAAACATCTGCGTGGAAAGATTCAAGAGTTTGATGATGTTCCTCTGGATTTGCGGCATGTCCCGCCGTTTCACCAAAAGGTTTATAGAGCATTGCAAAAGATTGAGCCCGGTGCAGTCACCACATACGGTGCGCTGGCAGAGATGGCTGGTTCACCAGGAGCCTCGCGGGCAGTGGGGCAGGCGATGGCTAAGAACCCGCTGACGTTGCTGGTTCCATGCCATCGAGTGATCGGCTCCGCCGGTAAACTCGGTGGCTTCTCGGCGTACGGAGGCGGGATGACGAAAACGCGCCTGCTCGGTCTGGAAGGCACTCATATCGGAACAAAACAAGATGCCCGGTACTAGAGCAAAAGTTACATCGGCACCGCGAGAGCTTGAAGAGGCTTGCGCCTTTCTGATCAAGAAGGACCGCCCGCTGGCGCGTGTAATCGGCAAAATCGGTCCGTGCGGCTTGAAGACTAATCCGATGCAGAGTCCATTCGAGGCCCTGGCAGAAGCGATTGTCTATCAGCAGCTTTCAGGCAAAGCTGCCGCCACGATCTTCGGCAGAGTCAAGGCTTTGTTCGGTGAAAAGATCGTGCTGGAGCCAGAGGATATTCTCTTGTCCAGCGAAGAAAAGCTGCGCAGCGCCGGGTGTTCGCGAGCAAAAGCGCTGGCGTTGCTTGATCTGGCCATTAAGACCAAGGAAGGTCTGGTGCCGGATTTAGAAGCGATGCACGCAATGTCCGACGACGAGCTGATCGAGCGGCTGTGTGCCGTGCGCGGAGTGGGGCGGTGGACGGTGGAAATGCTGTTGGTTTTTCGCTTGGGTCGGCTTGATGTGCTGCCTTCGACCGATTATGGCATTCGCAAAGGTTTCGCCCTGACTTATAAACTAGATCAATTGCCGGCGCCGCGGGAAATTATCGCCTATGGCCAGCGCTGGAAACCATTTCGCACTGTTGCGAGCTGGTATCTCTGGAGGGCGCTGGAACTGTAGCATCGCCTGGGCATTGGGGGCGTTTTGCGACACAACGGCAACTTTCATAAGATAAGATCTTGTAGGCTACTGGTCTGCTAACCAACGGAATAATAAGATGTCAATCCCACATTCCTGCGAGAAGAAGCAAACGGTGAATGCGGCGCGGCTGTTGATCGCCAAGCTGGGATGCCTGCTATGCGCATTTTTGCTGGTTATCGCAGTCGCCTGCGGCTGTCCGTCGGTCCGCGCTGAAGATGGGACGGCGCCTAGAACAATCTTGCCGGACGCGTTCGTGGCGTTCTGGATGCATGACGCAACCGGGTACCATCCCGCAATTTACCTGATTCTGGTAAACACAGGACCGAACGATTTGAGCTGGAAGCAGATTAAGTTTCAAGCGCATTTCCGCGACACCAAAAACGGTTATGTCACGGTGGGGCGCAAAGACATACAACACGAGTTCGCACCCGGGCAGGAGCTTTATTTGCTGCTCGAGGGTCCGACGCCCTTTGAGCTGCCTATTGATCAAAACATGTGGCCGCCGATTGAATGTAAGGTGCTGTGCCGGGCGGGCGACACTGATAACGATTCGGTCACGCAAGACGTAATCATGACCAACATCGAGCGCACTGCGATGACCGATGACGAGGCGAAAGCGCGGCTGCAGGACTACTCGCACCCGCACATGATCAGCCGCAAACCTTCGCACCGTGCCGATCATGGAGAGCCACAGCGCCCGATGGTAGCGCAGGCACTGCCGCTGGTTTCGACAGGCAGTCACGGCAAAACCACTCGAATTGCGGCTCTTAACGGCGATCATCATAAGGGATCGCTGAATCAGTTCCTCTCCAACCAGCATTTGATCGGGCTTGGCGATGACTTCTACGACTTCGAGCAAGGGTTCGGCAAGCCCGTGGACTTCGCCTACAACCACGACACAAAGTGGACTTGGGCCCGCTACGCCAGCACAGAGCCGTCCTTCACCGTTTTCGCCGGCGCGCGCGCGCACGGCAGCAAGGTAGATTCGCTAATCATGGTCATTCCGGCGGACCAGGTGCAGCAAGACAGCCAGCTTTTATCGCTGGCGCGCTCACTGGCGGGCAAGTTCAAATCGCAGCCCCTGTCGGGACCGACTAAGACCGTCAAATACCTCAATAGTGGCAGGATCCTTCTGGCGACGGCGTCGGCGCCGAGCTACAAGGTTTTCTACACCAGCCCGCGCGGCGGTGGACCGGACGATAACAACTATGTAGTGGGCATGTCGCGCATTCCAGGAGAGTTTCGCGCCGTGCTGGCGGAGAACACCCGAAGAGTTCCGATGCTGAGGTTCCTCTCACCCGTTTTTGCAGATGTGGAACCGGACTGAGACTGCAAAGCCAATGCTGTTCGGGCTTTCCAGAGGGCCTAAACAAAAGACTACATAAATCGGACGTTGGCAAGGGAGGTTGTAAAATTCAACAGGTTCTTTCGGAGCAGCGAAAAATGCCTGTACAGTCGCCAGTCAAAGTCGAATCCTTCACGCCGCAAACGCCGCATACGCCGCCAATGGATACAAACGGTTCTCCCCCTCCACCAAAAACAATCTTTGACTCGATTCCGGTCGGACTCGTGCTTCGACTGGCCAAGCCATATCTGGCCGGGCAGTCATCGCAAGAAGCAATCGACATGGCGCACGAGCTTTATGCGCATGACCGGTACGCTTCGACAATTGACATCTTAGGCGAAGATGCGGAATCGGATCAGGACTGCGAAGATACAGTGACTGCGTATCATCGGGTGATCGATGCCGTCAAAGCCAGGCCGCTCGATTGCGAAAACCCGCACCAGCAGATGACTGTGTCGATGAAGCCGTCGATGTTCAGCACAATGGCGCCGCAACACGGCAAGCACAGCGACATGGCGCAAGAGAAGGCGTTCGATCGCCTGACGCGGGTCGTCGATTATGCCTTTAAGAACAAAGTCGAAATGACGCTGGAAGCCGAAGATCATCGTTGGACGAACTTCCATCTGGAAGCGTATTTTGCTTTGATCAGCGCCGGCTACACCAATCTGGGCACCGTGTTGCAAACAAGGCTGTTGCGCACAGAGAAAGACGTGGTGCGTTTTGATGAACGCATGCGCGTGCGCCTGGTGATCGGCATCTACAATGAGCCGGCTTCTGTGGCTCACACTGACAAGAGAATAATGAAGGATCTGATCGTGCAATACGCTGCTCAGCTGCTCGATGCTGGAACGTATGTCGAGCTGGCGACGCACGATGTGAGATGCATCGAGAATTTTTATCGCTATAGCGCCGCACCAAATAAGGTGCCCGCCGACAGATTCGAGCATCAGTTCTTGCTGGGAGTGCCGCGAACAAAGCTGCAAAAGGGATTGGTTTCCGGCCGGTATTTTGCCGATCTGGAAAAATCGATCGCCCCCGCCGACGCCGAATACATGGAATCGCTGCGCCAAACCGGCGCCGTCGTGCGCATGTACCTGCCCTACGGCACAGCCAAAGTATCGGGCGCCTACTGCCGCCGCCGCCTGCGTGAAAATCCGAACATGATCACTTACGGCATCAAAAACGCGCTGGGCATTCAGTAAGTTGCGATTCTAGATATTGACGCACTTCAGCTTTCGGATTGAGATGACTGACTTTGATCTGCGCGTCGGGCACGCCTTGCGATACCAGATTGCGGCGCAATTCATCGTAGGAGCCGGCGGGCAAAATTTTTCCGGCAGCCGGTGACAAGCGTTGCGAATCGCGCTTGGTTTGATACTCGACGTTCTTTTCGCCCATCTGCCTGTCAAATTCGGCGCTAATTCTCTCGATCAATTTCGCGGCGTCTAATCCATCCGTTTCCTCAAACTCTACCCACAGCTCGTAGTGAGGCTCGGGGCGGAATTCGGGAACGACGGTAAAGAATCTCACTTTGGCGCCCGTTACCGCAATGGTGGCGGAAGCTGCCGCGGTCACCTGCGACTCCGTTACCTTCTCACCCGTAAACGAGCTGATGTTGCCGCCTTTGTGCTGGAATTCCAACAAAGGAGTGTTGTTATACCAGCCGACAACTTTGACTATGTCGTGCAAGTTGTATCTGAACAAACCGGCCGAAGTCGTAAACAGGATGTAGTAATTTTTTCCCACTTCCAGTTGCTCGGCGGTCAATGCCGTTGCATTCGGCGCATCGATCTCGTCTTCGAGAACGAATTCGAAGAAATGAGATCTGATCGCCAGCGCTTGCTGATCAGGTCCGACACAAACCGTGCCGCGTCCCTCACTGGCACCATATGTGATATCACAGACCGGCACCGAACCATAAAATTGCGGGAAGTCCTTCAAATAGAATGCCGCTGCAGCGCGTGTCCAGCATGAGATCAAGGCGAGAGTCGGCCAGACTTTGTCCGGGGTGAACAGCCCGGCGGCAGAGAGAGCGGACAACTCGCGTGCGCGCGCGGAATTGGCGGTGAACAACTTCGACAGTTTGCTTTTGATCGCGGGAGCAACCGGGCCGGGCGGCGAGTACGTCCCTCGCTCGATATCTTTGATCAAGGGGGCAGCATATTTTTGCAGCCGCTTACCAATCAGCACGATTGTGCTCGGGTTGAGCGTATATAAGGAACTGATCGGCAGGACGAGAGCGCAGCGCAGAAGCGTGTAATAGCGACTCTCATAGTCATCAATCATGAATACGTCGTAGGGGATCGGCGATATGTATTTGCGTATCAGCGGCGGCTCTTCCAAATATAGCCGGCCGGTGATCGCTCCACAGGGAATGCCGCCGGATGTGCGGTTTTCCTCGGCAGGAGAAAACACCGACAAACTGACGCCGCGTGCAACACCGGGGAAATTCTTCAGCAAGGTATATCCCGATACGACGGAAGCGCGACGAAACTCTTTAACGTACGCGCGATTGATGGGAATCAGCTTGCGCGCGCCGGTGGTTCCACTTGTGGTCGCAAACATGAACGGCGGATCGGCCGTGAGCACGTTTGCCTCACCTTTAGCCGCCCGCTCGATGTACGGTTGTATAGAATCGTATACATTTATTGGAACAGATTTTTGGAAGTCTGAGACACTCTTAATTGATGCGAAAGAGTGCTCTTTTCCATATACCGTTTCGCAGTTGGCGGAGATAATATCGAGCAGCCGCCTGCTCTGCGAGCTGGCAACAGTGTGCGATTCCTGCTCAAACGCGCGTACCTCGCGCGATCCGATCACGCCGAACGCCGAATAAAGCAACTTTCTCAACATGATCGCAGCCTGAAAAAATAGTTAGCTTCGCGCGGGAATCAAGCAACCGCCAAGTCTAGCACTATACTTAGATCGACTGGCTTCGTTCTCGGGACGGCGTATGGTTTTTCTTCTTACATTGATCACGGTGGCTGCCGCGATCTCGCAGCTGATCGCATTTCGGCGCATGCTCAAATACGTGCACCGCGAATTGCAGTTCACACCGGGAGCCTATATGCCGAAGGTTTCCGTAATCTTGCCGTGCAAGGGACTGGATCCGGGCTTTTCCGCCAATATGCGCAAGCTCCTGGCGCAGGACTATATCGATCCGGCTACCGGCAAACCGAAATTCGAAGTGATATTTGCAGTGGGAGCGGCAACCGATCCCGCTTACGCTCTTTTGAAAGAGCAATGCGAAGCCAATTCGCAAGTGCGCACACAACTGGTGATAGCCGGGACAAACGCCACTCGCGCGCACAAAGTGAA
>Ga0182024_10017537_pt1 | contig 13425 bp, 9 predicted proteins | sample P32metaG_FD_120480 | JGI IMG/M metagenome (GOLD analysis project Ga0182024, IMG submission 120480) | Permafrost microbial communities from Stordalen Mire, Sweden - P3-2 metaG (Illumina Assembly) | ecosystem: Environmental > Terrestrial > Soil > Wetlands > Permafrost | place: Sweden: Stordalen...
AATTCCTATCTCGTCCGACACGCACTCCTGCGGGGCTTTTCTCCCGGAACCAATCGAGGCCCTCGCATGCCTCGGACCTGAGGTCGAATCAACATAAGATTGAATTCTGATCCGCTGGAGTCCCGGCAACGCCCCTAGGGCCAACCCAAAATTCTCCCGATTTTAATCGCCCGACGCAGCCTCACCTCCGTCTCGACCCCACTTCTGAGAGAATCTCTGAGGGAAAGATCCAAAGTGCTGGCGGGGCATCTAACCCGCAAGCCCATCAGGGGAACGGAGCAAAGCAATGGCAACCGCAGTGAAGGTGCAGTCTCTCACTCAGCGAGCCGCCTGGAAGGCGCTCGAGTCCCACTACGAAAAAGTTCGGAACGTCTCTCTGCGCTCGCTGTTTTCCGACGATCCTCAACGTGCTGCCCGCTTTACCATCGAGGCGGCTGGCCTCTTTCTCGACTACTCCAAGAACCGCATCACCGAGGAGACGCGTAAACTCCTCCTCCAGCTTGCCCAGGAATCCGGTCTGCGGGAGCGCATCGACGCCATGTTTCGTGGAGAAAAGATCAATGTCACCGAGAAACGGGCAGTCTTGCACGTCGCCTTACGGGCGCCTAAGGGGGAGAAGATCGTCGTCGATGGCGAGGATGTGGTTCCCGGCGTGCACGCGGTGCTCGACAAGATGACAGCGTTCTCCGACCGCGTGCGCAGCGGAGACTGGAAGGGGCATACCGGCAAACGCATTCGCAATGTCATCAACATCGGCATCGGAGGCTCCGATCTGGGCCCCGTGATGGCCTATGAGGCGCTCAAATACTACAGCGACCGCGGGCTGGTCTTTCGCTTTGTGTCCAATGTCGATGGCACCGACTTTGCCGAGGCGGTAATAGACCTCGATCCCGCGGAGACCCTGTTCATCATCTCCTCCAAGACCTTCACCACGCTCGAGACCATGACCAACGCCCACTCGGCTCGCGACTGGGCGCTGGCAGGTCTGAAGGACGAGTCCGCAGTCGCCAAACATTTTGTCGCCGTTTCCACCAACGCTGCGGAGGTCACAAAATTCGGCATCGACACGGCCAACATGTTCGGCTTCTGGGATTGGGTCGGCGGCCGCTACTCCATGGATTCCGCCATCGGCCTCTCCACCATGCTGGCCATCGGCCCGGCAAATTTTCTCGCGTTGCTCGACGGCTTCCACCAGATGGACGAGCATTTCCGAACCGCTCCCTTCGAGAGCAATCTGCCCGTGATCCTGGGCCTGCTCACCGTCTGGTACACCAACTTCTTCCTTGCGCAAACCATGGCGGTATTACCGTATGAGCAGTATTTGAAGCGGTTTCCCGCCTACCTGCAGCAGCTCACCATGGAAAGCAACGGCAAACATGTCACCCTCGAAGGGGAGCGGGTCGATTACGATACCGGCCCCATCTACTGGGGCGAGCCGGGAACCAACGGGCAGCACTCGTTCTACCAGTTAATTCATCAGGGCACCAGGCTGATTCCCTGTGACTTCATCGGTTTTGAGAAGACCCTCAATCCGCTCGGGCGCCACCATGACATGCTGCTGGCCAACGTCTTTGCCCAGGCCGAAGCCTTGGCTTTCGGCAAGACCGCAGAGCAGGTCAAGGCGGAAGGAACGCCGGATTGGCTGGTTCCGCATCGCGTGTTTGAGGGCAACCGCCCATCGAACGTGCTGCTGGCAGAAAAGCTGACACCAGAGACGCTGGGCAAGCTGGTCGCGCTCTATGAGCACTCAGTATTTACCCAGGGCACCGTCTGGCAGATCGACTCCTTCGATCAGTGGGGCGTCGAATTAGGCAAGGTGTTGGCCCAGCACATCATCGCGGAGATTGAAGCCCCCACCGATACCGGGCTGCAACATGATGCTTCCACCAACAACCTGATTCGCCGCTATCGTAAGCTCAAATAAGCAGGCGTAACCGACGAAACAACACCAACAAAGAGGAGCAATTCTATGCAATTAGGAATGGTGGGTCTAGGCCGAATGGGCTCCAACATGGTCAAGCGCTTGCTGAATAACGGTCACACCAGCGTGGTGTTCGACAGGTCAGCGAAGGTTGTTCAGGATCTGGTGCAGCAAAAAGCGGTCGGGGCTTCCTCGCTCGCGGACATGGTCAGCAAGCTCTCCAAGCCGCGCGCCATCTGGCTGATGATCCCCGCCGCAGTGGTAGACCAAACCATTGCCGAGCTCGCGCCCCACCTGGAGTCGGAAGACATTCTGATCGATGGCGGCAATTCCTATTACATCGACGACATCCGCCGCAGTCAGGAGCTCGCGCCCAAGGGAATCCGGTATGTGGACGTGGGCACCAGCGGCGGTGTGTGGGGTTTGGAACGCGGCTATTGCCTCATGATTGGCGGCCCCACCGCGGCGGTCGAGTACCTGGAGCCTATCTTCAAAACCATCGCTCCTGGCGTTGGCGATATTCCCCGCACCCCCGGACGGGACAAAGTAGGCGGCACGGCGGAAGAAGGCTACCTGCACTGCGGGCCCAGCGGCGCCGGCCACTTTGTCAAGATGGTGCACAACGGCATGGAGTACGGCATCATGGCCGCTTATGCTGAGGGCCTCAACATTCTGCACCACGCCAACGTGGGCAAGAAGACGGGCGAGATCGACGCCGAAACTACGCCGCTGCGCGATCCCGAGCACTACCAGTATGACTTCAACCTGTCAGATGTGGCCGAGGTATGGCGCCGCGGCAGCGTCATCTCCTCCTGGCTGCTGGATCTTACCTCCGCTGCTTTAACCAAGAGCCCTGCCTTGGCGGAATTCGCCGGGCACGTCTCCGATTCGGGCGAGGGCCGCTGGACCATCAAGGCGGCGATCGACGAAGGGGTGCCGGCGCCGGTGCTCACCGCATCGCTCTATGAACGCTTTAGTTCGCGCGGCGAAGCCGATTTCGCCGATAAGCTGCTCTCCGCCATGCGCTTTGAGTTCGGCGGGCACGTGGAGAAGGCGGCCAAGTAGAAGCGTTTTACACTGGTGGTTGCTGCTCATTGCCCTGTGGGGGACGCTCGAGTTTGTCACGAAAGTCTGCGCTGTTTCGCTTTGCCCTTTTCTTCGCGCTGCTGGTGGTCGCGGCTCTACATTCCGCGACCGCTCAGCTTCCCTTGCGCACCGTCGGTTTCATGACTGACTTCGACGTCAAAGATGACGCCGTGGGCATCTGCAAGGCGGTCATGGAGGGTGTCGCTCCCGGGGTGGACATTATCGATATCACCCATCAGGTGACGCCTTTCGATATTGCGGAGGGCGCGCGCTTTCTTGCCGGTTCGGCACCCTACTTCGCCAAGAATGCTGTCTTCGTGGTGGTGGTCGATCCGGGCGTTGGCAGCACCCGCAAGGCGATCATCGCCCAGTCCAATGTGGGCCAATTTTTCGTCCTCCCGGACAATGGGTTGCTCACCCTGGTGGCGGACCGCGATGGCATTGTAGCCGCCCGGGAGATTACCAACCCTGCGTGGATGATTGGCGCCGCCCTCTCCTCGACCTTCCACGGCAGGGATATTTTCTCTCCTGCAGGGGCGCACCTGGCACGGGGCGACGATTGGACCACGGCGGGTCCGCCGGTTGATGTAGCCAAGCTGGTGCGCTTGGAGATTCACTCGGCCACCATCGACGCCGCCGGTTTGCATGGCAAGGTGCTGGGAGTGGACGGGCCGTTCGGAAACCTGGTGCTGAACGTACCCGCCGAAACGTTTGCCCAATTGGGCTACAAGTTGGGCGACTCCGTGCCGGTTACACTCGGCGGCAAGGATTACCACTTTCCCTTTGTGAAGACGTTTAGTGATGTGCCGGTTGGCGCACCTTTGTTCTATATCGATTCGCGCGGGCGGCTGAGCCTGGGAATCAATCAGCGGAACTTTTCTGAGACCTACAAGTTTTCGTCGGGAACCGAGCTGTCGATTCCGCCCAAGCATTGAACCCTGCTTTTGCTTGAGTCGACCGTCTCAACGGGAGGCTGAGAAGCGCTTCCGGGCTTCAAACGCTCATACACGCTTCCCGATTGCACGTGTCTGGCGACCATCTCGAAGAAATCGGATCGGAGACCTGGCTTGGCAATAAAAATGTCCGTGCACGGTTCCACTGGCTCGCAGTATCTTCTGAGCAACAAGGAGGAGCCGCCAACAAAGTTGATGAGTTCCTGCTTGCCGGCAATCTCATGCTCTAACAGAAAAGCTCGCATCACAGCGGAGATAGATTCCTTCTTGTAATGCATATCGTTCATCTGCAGGTCTACATAGGTCACTCCGTTGCATCGCCAGCCGCTCAGCAGACTCAACCAGGGCCCATCCGGTAGCCGTAAGCCCATGGAGAAGAAATCCGCATTGGCGCGCAGCAAGCGATGCCGGGCATGGAAGAACTGGCTTATGCGCGGCGGCATCGACTTTCCTTCCAGCTCCAACATCACTTGCAAGGACTGGTCAGGCTCGAGCCAAGGTATGAATTGAACGTTCGCGCTTTTTTCCAGTTGTTGACGCTTGCCTGCCAGGCTACGCCGGGTGCGGGGTCCCAGCCTGGCCAGCATCCTCTCGTAAGTGCCCTCCAGTGGCAGCTTGTGCTGCACCGCAGTTTCGCAAAATCTTCTAAAGTAACTCGCCGCGCCCATAACCTCCATACAGCAGGCGGAAGACGCTTTGAAGGTCAGGCTTACACCATGAACACGCCACTGCCTCAGCAGCGCCTGGGTGGCTAAATGCACATACTGCACGCGCAGTGCTGGATCACCAACCACCAGGCTCTCACCGATGTAATCTCCGCCCCGGAACAATCCAAGCCCAATGCCAAACCTGGTGTGCTCATAGAAAAGAACACAAGCTTCGAGTTTACGATCCTGCCGAATCAGCACCGCCGCACACCTGCGGTTGGGGAAAGTGTTGGCCGCGATGAAGTATTCCGGTTCGGTGGTGAAATCATCTTCCTGGTCACAGCGCCGGCGAAGCTCGAGGATCTCCCCCAGGTGAGACCGCAGCTCTCGATGGCCGATAACCAGTTGTGTGGCTCTTGGTCCTGCAATAAATGCGGGGCCAACTCTGGAATCATCCCTAATCGTTGTGACATACAACTGTTGACTGGTCGCAACCAACTCGCTTGAACTCACTTAGCATCTCCCGGACGCGAGGGGGGTATCCCAATATGGAATGACTGTGTTGTTTACATCAGATGTAGGCAGCAGCAAACAGTAACAGTGCTTCACTCTCGAAGGTACAGACTTATTCCCGGGCCGTTTGCGCCTCTCTGGGGAGGCATCAGCCCGGAATATTGAAACCGAGTATAGCACTTCAGATTAATTGGTCCACCAAAATCCTCGCTCCTTTCACGGTAGTTACCGCGCACTGCAATCATTGCTGGTGAACGCTTGTAACGGTGTACTAAACCGGGAAATTATGTGCCTATCGCAGACCGGATACCGTCGCGCGAACTGTTTCAAATTGCTGCACACGGTGTTGATAATGGACAGTCAACCAGAAGAGGATTACCAGCAATCCGTCACAACCGAGGCTCGTCCATGCCGCGCCGCGCCAGGAATAACGCGGCAGGATGACCAGGTTGCTGACCATGTTGATCAGGGCGACAAGCACCTGGATCCCTGTGCGTGTGCGCTGATATCCGGCGCCGGAAAGCGCATCTGCGAGAAAGGAATGGATCGAGCGCAGAAGGGGTATCAGTGCGAGCCAGCGGACTGCCGGAACCACCGCCTGGTATTTAGTTCCCAGAACGTGGGGCAAAACCGGAGCCAGCAACCACAGTCCCGCCGAGGCCAACGCACCATAGAGCGAGGTCTTGGCGATCAGTGACCGGGCATAGGGATAGGTTGCGGCCAAGCCCGCGGTCCCTTTGCGGAAGAACTGCGGGTAAGCGGCCGCCGCGAGCGAGCGGACGGGGGTCATGGTTACGTCGATGACGCGATAGGCCGCGGCATACACGCCGGTAGCGGAGAGGTCCGCCAGCCGGCTCAGCATGATCTTGTCGATGTCGTTATAGATGGTCGTCGCCGACCCGGCAATGCTGAAAAACACACCCTCCACCACATCTTCCCGTACTGCCCGCAGATCGGTAGCGGGCCGTCCCCAGACCTGCCCACCTTTCACAACCGCATAAATCGTGCCTAGCAGGCTGGTGAGCAGATAAACCAGCACCCAGCGGGAGAGGGTGACTGGATGAACTGTAACCATCAAGGTAACAATACCGGCGAGCCGGAACAGGCTGACCGCCGCGCCTTGGATCGAGGTTTGCTTCATCCGGTCCAGGGCGGTAAAACCGAATGCCGCCAGCTCTGTCAATTTCAGCAGGACCAGGTCTGAAACGCAGACCGTGATAACCACCAGGGGCGCGGTCTGGAGGTGGAGGATCAAGCTCAGCCCAAGTCCGAGAGCGGAAAGCAAGCTTCCGGAAAACACGGTGAGAAGGATCCCGTTGCCCCAGCAGATCGCTGCTTCCCGTTTGTTTGACCGTACGTTCTTGATGAAGAGATTATCTGTGCCCAAGCCCGAGAAGGGCCCAAGAAGAGCGGCCATTGCTACCACGGTTACGAATGTGCCATAGGCGTCCGGGCCCAGCGATCGTGCGATGAGAACGAAGTAGGCTGCCTGAATAACCAGCCTGAAGCCCTGTCCGACGGAGAGGTGGATAGTATCCCTGAGCAGCCCGCGGGTCTTCATGCGCGTCGATAAGATCACCAGCACCACTCCGCTCTCATCCCGTTATCTCATGGGCGGCGATGATTGTTGCGCGGCGAGCAGCTTGGCGTAGGGGCCCAAATCGAGTCATTCGAGTGCAGGCATAAGACAAAGGGACACTTAGCCGCCCAGGAGACATCGGAAGATTCGGCGACGATGCGGAACATTCCTGAATTCCAGTTAACCCAAGCGGAGAGCTGCGTGGATGGGGCACCCGTCGAGAGTTTCCGGCGCAACAGACAGGGAGCCCGCCAAATCCTTTATCCTCACCAAGAGGTGAATTTGTTGCTTCAGCGCAATTTGCTTTTGCTGTCTCTGTTTTGCGCTCTACCCGTTTTGCAGGCTCAGAACCCACCCCCGCAGCCGCCACCCCAGGCCATGGGCGTCAATACTGGCGGCACCTACGCGCCCGTACTCGATTCCGAGAAGCGTCCGATCACCGCCGGAGGCTTCGTCAAGACCGGTCCGGTGGTCTTTGAAGACATTGCCGCCAAGGCCGGACTGACCGTGTGGCATCACAACATGGGCACCCCGCAGAAGCAGTTCATCCTGGAAGCGCCCGGGTCGGGAGTAGCGCTGCTGGACTACGACAAAGACGGCTGGCTCGACATCTACATGGTGAACGGCTCGACCTACGACGCCCTCTCCGGCAAAACCGCTTCGCCCCACGCAGCCCTCTTCCACAACAACCATGACGGCACCTTCACCGAGGTTGCGGCCAAGGCCGGAGTCACCAACGATCGCTGGGGATTCGGGGTAGCTGTAGGCGATTATGACAACGATGGCTGGCCGGATATATTCGTCGCCAACTTTGGCAAGAATCGCCTCTACCACAACAATCATGATGGAACCTTTACCGATATGGCGGAAAAGGCCGGTGTGCAACTGGGCAATTGGTCAAGCGGCCCCACCTTCGGCGACTACGACGGCGATGGCCGGCTGGATCTTTTTGTCTCCGGCTACGTGCATTACGACCAGGACAAGCCGCCAGGGCTGGATGGAAGCGGGGTGGCCTCCAACTTCTGCCAGTTCCGCGGGGTGAACGTGATGTGCGGTCCGCGCGGCCTCAAAGGAGAGCACGACCACCTCTTCCACAACAACGGCGATGGCACCTTCACCGACGTCAGCCAGAAAGCGGGAGTCAGCGATGCCAACGGCTACTACGGTTTTACCTCCGTGTTCGCGGACCTGAACAACGACGGCAAGGTAGATCTGCTGGTGGCCGACGACTCCACCCCCAACTACCTGTACATCAACAAAGGCAACGGCACGTTTGAGGACGACAGCTACGCCTCCGGATATGCCCTGAACGAGAATGGCCGGGAAACCGCGTCCATGGGGGTGGCGGTTGGGGACTACCAGAACAATGGCCGGCTGGGCCTGTTCAACACCACCTTTTCCGACGACTACGATGTGCTCTATCGCAACGACGGCGATGGTAACTTCACCGACGACAGCTATGCTGCCGGGGTGGCGGAGGTAACCGTGCCCTTCCTCGGCTGGGCCACGGAGTTTATCGATTACGACAATGACGGATGGAAAGACCTGTTCGCCGCCAACGGGCATGTCTATCCCCAGGTGGACCAGAACAACTGGGGCACCACCTATGCCGAGCGGCCGCTCTTGTTCCACAATCAACTGGGCAAGAAGTTCGACCTGGTGCCGGCGGTCGAAGGCTCCGGGCTGGCGCTGGTCATGCCGGCGCGCGGTGCGGCCTTTGGCGATCTCTTCAACGACGGCCGTATCGATGTGGTGATCAATAACATCGACAGCGTGCCGGCCCTGTTGCGCAACGTGAATCCCGACCACCACCACTGGGTGGAGTTGAGCCTGGTCGGCGGAGCGAAAAGCCCCAGGGACGCGGTAGGTGCTACGGTGTATCTCACCGCCGGTGGCATGCGCCAGCGCGGTGACGTGCTCAGTGGGGGCAGCTTTGTTTCTTCCAACGACCCCCGGGTGCACTTCGGCTTGGGCGATGCGGATAAAGTAGATGCGGTGGAGATTCACTGGCCCAGCGGCTTCCAGGAAAAAGTGAACCTGCCGGGGGTGGATAAGATTTTCACCGTGGAAGAAACCAAGGGCGTGACCGGTCAGACCCCGGCCGCCAAGGCCCACTAATATGGACCAGAACATGCAGTTTCCTCATCGCCGCTTTGATCCTCTGCGCGGCCGCTGGGTGTTGGTTTCCCCGCACCGCACCCAGCGCCCATGGCAGGGCGAGGTCAGCCGGACAGACGTAAAGCCGGCTCTGCATTATGACCCGAGCTGTTATCTATGTCCCGGCAATGTGCGTGCCGGAGGCAAGCAGAACCCGCAATACACCGCTGTGTTTGCCTTTACCAACGACTACGCCGCGCTCTTGCCCGACTCGCCCCAGGGGGGAACGGAGAGTGGCCACCGCTTGCTGCTGGCGGAGAGTGAGCGCGGTGTCTGCCGCGTGTTGTGCTTTCATCCCGACCACAGCCTGACTCTGGCAGGCATGGAGGTGGCCGACATCGTGCACGTAGTCGAAGCCTGGACCGCTGAGTTCATAGAACTCGGTGCGCGCCCGGAGATTCGTCACGTGCAGATATTCGAGAATCGCGGCGCCATGATGGGGGCCAGCAATCCCCATCCCCACTGCCAGATCTGGGCCACCGAACATATTCCCGACGAACCGGCCGCGGAGCTGACCAACCAGCGCGCCTATCACCGGCTCTATGACTCCTGTTTGCTCTGTGACGCCCTCAAGGTCGAACTCGAGCAGCGTCAGCGGATCGTCTGCGAGAATGACGAATTCGTGGTGTTGGTGCCGTTTTGGGCGGTGTGGCCTTTTGAGACCCTGGTGCTCAGCCGTACGCATCTGGGTAGCCTGGACGCTTTCGGCTCCGCCCAGCAACACGGCCTGGCAGATATTCTCAAGCAGCTGACCACCATCTACGACCGCTTATTCTCCACCAGTTTCCCTTACACCATGGGCTTTCACCAGCGTCCGACGGACGGCACGCAATATCCCGAGTGGCATTTTCACGGCCACTTTTACCCCCCGCTGTTGCGTTCGGCAACCGTGCGCAAATTCATGGTCGGTTTTGAAATGCTGGGCATGCCGCAGAGGGACATTACCCCCGAGTCTGCCGCGGAACAACTACGCTCTGCCGCGGGTGGGTAAAGCGCATGCGTCGGTTGTGGCTGTCGTTCTTCCTGTCGCTCTGTTTAGCCACCCAGAGCCTGGCCCAGGTGATCACCGTCGATCACGGGCCAAATGCGCCCGCGCAGCAGGCCAAGCCTTACGTGGTGTTGGTATCGCTCGACGGCTTCCGCTACGACTACGCCGGAAAATATGGGGCCAAACATTTGCTGGCCCTGGGTGCTGAGGGCGCCATTGCGGGCCAGGGAATGATTCCCTCTTACCCCTCGCTCACCTTTCCCAATCACTACACCCTGGTGACGGGTCTCTATCCGGAGCACCACGGCATCGTGGCCAACAGCTTCTATGACCCGGCCCGCAAACAGCGATACTCCTACAGCGATCCGATCAGTAGCCGCGACGGTAGCTGGTACGGGGGCACGCCTCTCTGGGTGCTGGCGGAGAAACAGGGCATGCGCAGTGCGTGCTTCTTCTGGCCCGGCTCCGAGGCCGAAATTGACGGCGGGCGCCCGTCCTACTACCTGAAATTCGACGATCACTACCCCGATGAAAAGCGCATCGATCAGGTGGTTGCCTGGTTGCGCCTGCCCGCGGCGCAGCGCCCGCACTTCATCACCCTCTACTACTCGACGGTCGATCACGCCGGGCATCAGTACGGCCCGGATAGCCCGGAGACCGCAACCGCCGTGCAACATGTCGATCAGTTGGTAGGAGTTCTGTGGGCGGACCTGGCACGGTTGCAGCTGCCGATTGACCTGATCGTGGTTTCCGATCATGGCATGGAGCGGGAGCAGGGAGCCTGGATCGATCTGTCCAGCTACGCCGGCCTCGAGAGCTTCACCACCGTCGGATCGCTCCTCTACCCCAATTCCGAAGCCGCGGCCGAGAAGGCCTACCAGGAACTCAAGATCAAGAGCGATGCGTTTACCGTATATCGCCGCAAGCGCGTGCCCGCGGCTTTGCACTACGACAGCAATGCCCGCGAGGGCGATCCCGTGGTTGTGGCCAACGGACCGTATGCCATTCGCGCCCAGGTTGCGGCAGACGATCGCCCTCCCGAAGCGGGAGTGCACGGCTACGACCCGCGGGCGATGAAGTCCATGCGCGCCCTCTTCCTCGCTGTGGGTCCGGATATCCGTCCCGGCTCCAAACTCGAACCCTTCGAAAACGTAAATGTCTATCCCCTGGTGGCGAAGATCCTGGGCTTGGACGCCCCCCAGGTCGACGGCAGCCTGAACGTCCTCTCGAACATCCTGAAGAGCAACCCGGTCGACGAACCATAGGCGATCGGAGAATCCCGCAGGAATCTGTTTCCTTCTTGGCGAACTCCCGAATCCTCAAAAACGTCTGCTCATCTGACACTCATGAAAGTTTCCCACCTAGCGGATGTTCGCTTGCTCGACAACCCGATCTGGTACGCCCTCACCACGGAGCAGGCATCTCTAGCCCAAGGCAACAGTCTGGCCAAGCGCTTTCCCCGCGACGTGGCTCCTTTCGCAGCCATGAGAAGTCAGTCCGCGGCTGCATATCAGGCGCTCGAAGAAGTACTCTCGGGAGACGCCGCCCCCCTGTTTCTCGACTCCCCACCTGCCCTACCCAGCGCCTGGACGATGCTGCGCAGTGGGGAAATGTACCAGATGATCTTCGAGGGCCTGCCCCCGGCTGAACCCAAACAGGTCTTTCGCCAGTTAACCGAGGCGGACGTTCCAGAGATGTTGGCCTTGACTAAGTTGACCGAGCCCGGCCCTTTTCTTCCCCGTACGATCCAACTCGGTTCCTATTTTGGCCTGCATGAGCACGGGCTACTGGTAGCGATGGCCGGGGAGCGGCTTCGCATTACCGGCTTCCACGAGGTAAGCGCCGTCTGTACTCATCCCGATTACAGAGGACGAGGGTACGGGAACGCCCTCATGTCGGCCGTGATATCCAGGATCATCCGCCGAGGGGAGACGCCGTTTCTGCACGTAAGAACGGAAAACGCCGCCGTCCGATTGTACGAAAAGCTGGGCTTCACCGTCCGGGCACGACTGTATCTGGCAGTGGTCCAACATGCCCGGCAGCCAGTTACAATCGAGAATGACGATGCCCCCGACCGACGTAAAGAACCAGCCCCGCTCCACTGAAGTGGTTGCCCCGCCAACCACTCTGCCCGAGCGCTATGACCCGGCGGAGATTGAAGTGCGCTGGCAGCAGCGCTGGGATGCGGAGCCAGAGCTTTATCGCGCCGAGCCCGAGAACAGTAGACGGCCCAAATATTACGTGCTCGAAATGCTCCCTTATCCGTCGGGCCAGCTGCACATGGGTCACGTGCGCAACTACTCCATTGGCGATGCCCTGGCTCGGTACATGTGGATGCAGGGCTATAACGTGCTCCATCCCATGGGCTGGGATGCGTTTGGGCTCCCGGCAGAAAATGCGGCGCTCAAGAACCACACCCCACCCCGGGAGTGGACGCTGGCGAACATAGCAGCCATGCGCCGCCAGATGAGCCGGCTGGGCCTGAGTTATGACTGGCAGACCGAGATCACCACTTGTCTGCCCGACTACTACCGTTGGACGCAGTGGTTTTTCCTGCGCATGCTGGAGCGCGGCCTTGCCTTCCGCAAGCAGAGCAAAGTGAACTGGTGCCCGCTTTGCGCCACCGTGCTGGCCAACGAGCAGGTCATTGACGGCTGCTGCTGGCGTCACGAAGATACGGTGGTCGAACAGCGCGATCTGGAGCAGTGGTTTCTGCGCACCACCAACTATGCGCAAGAGCTTTTAGACGGACTGGATAATCTGCCCCACTGGCCGGAAAAGGTGCGTACCATGCAGCGCAACTGGATCGGGCGCAGCGAAGGCGCGACCATCGAGTTTGTGCTCGATCCAGCCGCTCAGGAAACCGAAACCGGCCGCGGCTGCGGCAAAGTCCCCCTACCTCCTCCGCCGGGCTACGTTGCGGGCGATCCGATGGACAAGAACGCCACCCGGATTCCGGTATACACCACGCGTTTAGACACCATCTTTGGCGCCACCAGCCTGCAACTCGCGCCCCAACACCCGCTGGCGAAAGAGTTCGCCCAGGCGGACGAACATCTGGCTGCTGAGGTCGCCTCGCTGGTCGAAGAGCAGAAGAAAGCACGGGAGGCAGGCGATCCGGGGGCTATCGACAAGCGCGGCAGCTTCACCGGCCACTATGCCGTCAACCCATTCAGCGGAGAACGAGTGCCCATCTGGGTGGCCAACTACATCCTGCTCGAGTACGGAACAGGTGCGGTGATGTCCGTGCCGGCGCATGACGAACGCGACTACGAGTTTGCCCACAAGCATGGCCTGGAAGTGCGCATCGTGGTTTTGCCTCGCCGCAGTGGGGAGCCACCCACGGCGGGCAAGCACGACGAGCCGGTGCTGCCCTACACCGAAGAAGACAGCCTGCTGATCAATTCCGGGGGATACAACGGACTCGGCTGCCAGGAGGCGCGGAAAAAACTGGCCGCCTTGGCCCAGGAACATGGCTTTGGGAAGCCAACCGTTGCCTATCGCCTGAAGGATTGGGGCATCAGCCGTCAGCGCTATTGGGGCGCGCCCATTCCCGTGCTTTATTGCCCTAAAGACGGCAT
>Ga0182024_10017538_pt1 | contig 13424 bp, 10 predicted proteins | sample P32metaG_FD_120480 | JGI IMG/M metagenome (GOLD analysis project Ga0182024, IMG submission 120480) | Permafrost microbial communities from Stordalen Mire, Sweden - P3-2 metaG (Illumina Assembly) | ecosystem: Environmental > Terrestrial > Soil > Wetlands > Permafrost | place: Sweden: Stordalen...
CGGCATCGATTCTGGCGGAATCCGCTACAAGCGCAGTCTCGCTACGCAGCAATTCATCGGCGTGCTTGTAAAACGTCCGCGAGTGCCTGCCCCGAATACTGGTATCCCGGTCGGTTCTCGCGTGCCATTCGCCCAAAGTAACCAGCCGGTCGGCCACCTTCTTGAAATAAGGCGTACCCTTGATCGGATAGGAAACTGTGGTGAAGAAAATATCCGGGCGGCATTGCTTCACATGATCGATGGTGGCTTCGACGTCGGAGATTTCTTCGCCGTCATATCCCCACATCAGGAACATTCCGGTCTGGATACCTGCCTGTTTGCAGAGCCCCACTGCTGAACGCACCTGCTCCACGGTGACCCCGCGGTCCATTGCGTTCAGTATCCGTTGCGAACCGCTCTCAGAACCGATCCAGACACGCATGCAGCCCAGTTCCGCCAGCGAATCGACAATCCGCTCGTTCAGCCGGTCGGCGCGCGTGATGCATTCGAACGGAATATAAATTCCACGCTGTTTCATCAGGGCCGAATATTCGAGGATCCATCCGGGATGGATCGTGAACACGTCATCGGCCATCCAGAGCATGTCGGGATCGTAGCGTTCGAGCAGCCATTCCACTTCGTTCACTACAGACGTGGGCGATCGCCGCCGGTGCGTCATCCCGTACACGGAATGGCTGCACCAGTTGCATCGATAAGGGCATCCGCGCGCCGTGATCAGAGAGAGCGAGCCCGATCCGTGGTGTTCACGCCACGTTTGCAGGTAGCGCTCGATCGGGACACGTTCGCGGTCCGGCCATGGCTGTGCGTCGAGCGACTGGATCAGGTCGGCGGAGCCAGTCCGTACCACTTCACCGGACGGAGCGCGGAAGATAATTCCTTTGATCGATAGCCAGCGCGCGGGGTCCCAATCGTTCGCCATCAGTTGCTCCAGCGCGAACTCACCTTCGCCGGCAACAATGACATCGGCGCCCGCCGAGAGATACTCTTCCGCGTAATTGGCAGGCTCCGGTCCGCCAAGAATGACGCGCCAGCCCAGACTGCGCGCCCGCGCCGCGATGGCAAGCACATTGGGGCGGGTCATGAGGTTCCCGTAAATGCCCAGCGTGCCGGGCTCACCGCTTTCGAGCAGGGTGAAAAGATCGTCGCGCGAACCGAAGGTGGAATCGTAGAGATCCACCTCGAAACCTTTTGCGCGCAGGTGCGACGACAGATAGAGCAGCCCCAGCGGCACGTAGGGCTTCATGATTTTCTGTTCCTTCAGATCGTCCGCGATGAAGTATCCGTGGGTTAGCAGCAATCGCATCACGCCACCTTCTCGACGCTCCGGCGCGACTCTCGCAGCTCATGGACGGACTGCCACGCGACCCCGGCATCGCCTCCGCGAACTTCCGCGTGAATAGCGTCCGCCAGAGCGCGGTAGAAATCAGTGCCGAACGCGCCCCGAAACATCATCGTGAGGTCCGCGCTGTCGTTCCAGTTGGCTTTCGCGCCGAGTTGTCCGGATACAATCTGATGGAATTTGGTCCCGGGCAGCGGATACGAAACCGATATGCCCACGTCGTCCGGCGCGATGGCGCGAACCATGCGAATAGTCGCTTCAATCTGCGGCCACTCCTCGCCAGGATAGCCAAATTGAAGAAACAGGCAGGCGCGAATTCCATGACGGCGCAGATTCGCGGCGGCCTCATGGATCTGGCTCACGCGGATTCCTTTGTCCATTGCGTCGAGAATGTGCTGTGAGCCGGATTCCGCCCCCATCCAGACCTCGTCGCACCCGCTTCTTCGCAGGGCTTTCACGGTTTCGCGTGTCATCAGATCGCAGCGCGACTGCATCTTGAAAGGGATGCGCGCGTTCAGCGCTTCCACCGCATCTGCGAATTCCAGAGTCCATCGCGATGACAGCGCGAATATGTCATCCGCGAACCAGATGTGGTCCGGCTGGTATGCGTCTTTGAGTTGACGAAGTTCGGCCGCTACCGAATAAGCCGAACGCACATGATAGGAATTTCCGTAAATCGGCTTCGCGCACCAGTTGCAGCTGTACGGGCAGCCCCGGCTGGAAGCCACGTTGAGTGAGAAGTAACCGTGCGCTGAAATCCATGCATCCCGGTAGAGATCCATCTCAACGAGGTCCCATGCCGGCAACGGCAGCGAATCCAGATCTGTCCGCAGCTGGCGCGGTGTGTTGAAGACCACCTCGTGCCCGATGCGCCACGCCAAGCCGGCAATCTCCCGCCGCGGCTTTCCGAAGGCCAGCTCCAGCAGGGTGGCTTCGACTTCGCCGATGAGCACGGCTTCGAAGCCGGCGCGCAGGTAGTCGCGCGGACTATCGGAGGCGTCGGAGCCGTGAACGACGATGGGAATCTCTCGTTCGCGTGCGTATTCGCTCATTCTGAAAGCGAGCTCGCGATTTCGTGCCAGACACATCTTCGATAAGAAGTTAAAGTCATCCTCGCAGACAACGATGAGGTCGGGCCGATAGAGTTCGAGCGCGGCTTCGAATCCTTTGTTCGGAGACACCAGCGTCGGGTCGAAAAGCGCCACCGGAATACCGTGCTCCCGCAGTACCGCCGCCGCGATCAGCGTTTGCCGCGGCGGATACGGCTGCATTTTCTCTACCTGTTTGCGATCGCTGAACAAATGATTGCTGTGAGTCAACAAAACGCCTGGCATGACTACGCGCTCCTGCTTAGTGTCTGGCTGAGGGGTTGTCCGGTAAGCAGCGAACGACGCATGATCATCCACCGCTTCGCCATCGAGAGCCACAATTCCACCGGCCAGTCGAAAGAATGATTGCGGAGCCGCCAGTGCAGCGGCGTCCGCAGCAGAGTGAGAGCCTGTTTGACGGTCGCGGAACCCGATTTCCTGCAGGCTTTGTTGAGTTCGTTATCCAGCACGAGATACGAGATGCTTCTCTGCAGCGTGTCATACGATTTGCCGCGCAGCCATGGCAGAGTGCTGCTTCCAAGATCGATATCGGCCCATTCTTCGAGAGTTTCGGGCTCGTGCAATCCGCGTTCCTTCAGGTCCGGCCAGATCGGAATGCCCGGATACGGAGTGAAAACATTCGGCGAGAACGTAACGTTATCGAAACGCATCCCAATCTCGCTCATCACCCGCAGCGTCTCCTTTCGATGCAGTTCCTGTTCGCCTGGATAACCGAAAATCAGATTCAGTGTGACGCGGATGCCGGCCTGCGCACACTTTCGGGCGGCTTCACCGATGTCCGGAATATTCTGATGCTTCTTGTTCATCCAGTGCAGGACCTCGGGCGATGCGGACTCCGTTCCGAAGCCGATATGACTGACTCCGCTCGCTCCCAGCAGTGCCACATCTTCATCGGACATGCGGCACAAAAGGTCAGTGGACGCCTGGAACGTCCACTTGAACTTCAGACCCGAATCGATAAAGCCCTGCGCAATTCCGACCGCGCGATGTACATCCACGAGAAAATTCGAATCCACGAGTGCTACCTCGTCCACATCGTGACGCCGCACCAGGTCAGTCACTTCATTCACGACACGCGTCTCTTCGTATGCATTGAAGCGGCGGTTGTAGAACACCATGTCTGTGCAGTAATTGCAGGCATACGGACAGCCGATACTCGTTGCGTAAGGAAGTTTGCGGCCGCCTCCGTGGCGCGCGTAGTCGTCAAAATCCGCGAGGTCGTATGCCGGCGCAGCCAGGTCAGAGATGGCGGACGCAGGCCGATCCGGATTCCTTACAATCCGCCCGTCCCGCTTGAACCAGCAGCCCGCCACCATATCGAGACTGTTGCCGGCCACCAGGCGATCCGCTATTTCCACCAGCGTTTTATCGCCCTGATGCCGAACAACCACGTCGACAAATTCTTCCCGCAGCGTGTCGCCGCTTTGCAGACTCGGATGCCAGCCACCGAAAATAATCGGCAGGTCCGGACGCAGGCGCCGTACCATCCGGCTTATCGTAATGGCGTCGCGGATCATCGGACCTGTTAGCAGAGACACGCCGAAGCACAGCGCGCCTTCGAGCGCGTCCTCAATTCTCTTCACGTGGTCGGCATGAAGCGCGCCATCGATGATCAGCGGTTCGTAACCTGCAGCCCGCAGCGATCCCGCCAGGCTCAACAGGCCCAGCGGAGGACCAAGCAGTTTGCCGGCATACTTAGGCAAAAACAGAATCACGTGGCCGTGCCGCTTCAGCATGTCACGACCTCGGCCTCAAGCTGGTGCGCATCCACTTTGGATTTCGGCGGCTCCACGAGCCGGTTCGCAAGATCCTTGAGCCAAAGCTCAACCGGAAATCCGTAGAGGTGATGATCCAGCCGCCACCGGGCTGGAATTTCGATCATCCCGTGTACCAGCCGCTGCAGAGAATTTTTGCGCCGAACGCCAATCGGAACGCGGTTGAATGCGACGCGCAGATATTCCCGCATCTTTTGCACGTCGCTGTGTTTGCGCCCCTTCAGCCACGGCAATATCGTATATCGCGGAAAGAAATCGACCCAGCCTTCGAGCGTCTTCGGTACGTCGATACCGAATTCGAAGGCCCGCTGCATAATCGGCGCGCCCGGATACGGCGTGAAAATATTGGTCCAGAATTCCGCCCCCGGATACCGGCGGCAGATATCCATAATCAGCGCGACCGATTCGCGCCGTTCCTTCTCGCCCTCACCGGGGAAGCCGAAAATCATATTGAAGGATGGGCGTATTCCGGCACGCGAGAGTTTTTCGGCCGCCTGGTAGATGGTGTCGATCTTCTGAAAATCCTTGTTCATCAGGTGCAGAACTTTCTGCGATCCGGAATCGGCTCCCTGCGCAACCTGCGTCAGCCCTGCGCGCCGCAACAGCAGCAGTTCGTCGTGCGTCATTCGGCCGACAAGATTTGTCGATGCCTGCACGCTCCACTTGAACTGCACGCCCTTGCGAACAATTCCCTCTGCGATCCCGACGGCACGTTCCCGGTCGACCAGAAAGTTGTCGTCGACAATCCAAAGCAATTCGAGACCGTAGCGAGTCACCAGATCGCACGTTTCTTCTGCTACCTGCTCTGCCGGCAGAGCGTTCCACTTGCGGCCATAGACCCCTTCGTTGGTGCAGTAGCCGCAGTTATAAGGACACGCCAGGCTCGAAGTGTACATCGCCCATCGCCGGCCGCAGACTTTTTCATACGCGTCGAAATCTGCCAGGTGATACGCCTTCGGCGGCATATCGACCAGCGGCCGCAGGGTGCGTGGCACATTGAACCGCACCTGGCCGTTCTCCTTATAACCGACACCGGGGATACCGCGGAAATCGCCGCCTTGTTCGATGGCCTGCATCAATTCGAGCAGCGCGTCTTCGCCCTGCCCTTTCACCACCAGATCCACATATTCGGCCGCGAGCGTCTGGTCCGGCAGCAACGAAGGATGCCAGCCGCCGAGAATCACTGGCTTATCCGGATACATGCGCTTGGCAGCCCGCGCGATCTGCACCGTCTCTCTGATCATTGGCCCCGTGACGAGCGAGACCGCCAGACACGCCGCATCCGCCAATTCCGCCAGCACTCTTTTCTGGAAGTTCGGGGTAATCGTCGAATCGATAATGCAGACCTTATAGCCTGCGCGCAGTAATGGCGTCGAGATCGCGAGAATTCCCAGCGGAGCCGTCGCTTCCGAACTGGAAAACGCGGGAAAGAAGAACACTATTTTTTTGGACCGACGCATGAAATATCAACCTGCACAGATTAGACAAAATCCTGGTGGGCATCGGAACGCGCTGGCAAGCGTTCCGGCCGGTCGATCGCCGCTGTCTAAAACCGGTAGAAAGATGACACCCGTTTACGACATCGAGAACGTTAATCCAGCCGCCTGTACAGAAGACTTCCCCCTCCGCTGGATCTACAGGCTCGAGCCGGTAGTTGCCACTATCGCGCTGACGATCCTCTTCCCGCTCGCCGTGATAATCGGTACCGTAATTGCAATCCTTTCGGGCCGCTCTCCTCTGATACGTCACACGCGGGTGGGACAGCGGGGTTTGCCGTTGCCAATGCTGAAGTTCCGCACCATGTGGGAGAACGGTCGCCCGCGCGATTATTCAGCGCTTATCGAAGATGTCTCGGATTCGGTCCCGGAATCGAAACAGGAAGATGATCCGAGAGTAGTCAGCCGATTTGCCGCGCTCTGCCGTCGCTACTCGCTCGACGAGATTCCTCAGCTTTACCACGTCGCGCGCGGACAGATGTCGTTCGTCGGGCCGCGGCCCATTACACGCGATGAAATGGACAAATACTACGGGCCGCACAGCGCGGAAGTTCTGCAACTGCGTCCGGGGCTGACCGGTTTATGGCAGGTCCTCGGAAGAAGCCGCCTGAGTTATTCGCGGCGCATGAAGCTGGATATTATGCTCGTCCGCCGGGCGTCGCCGAATTTGTACTTCTGGATACTGCTGCGAACCGTGCCAATCGTCCTTCGTGGTTATGACGCCTGCTGAACGCTTTCCCGTTATCGGAACCGGTCAGGGATTGTTCGAATCTCTGAAGGCGTACTACGAGCGCGCATTGTTCTGCACCGCGTTCGGTTCGGCCGTCTCGATTCTCTTCTCAATTGCCATCTCTCAGATCCTGCTTGGCATCGGGCTTCTTCTGTTAATACTGGGACGGCCCGCGCTGCATTTTCCGCCCATCAAACTACCGCTCGCCCTTTTTTTTATCGCAACTATCCTCGCAGATCTTCTCTCCGGCGATCCTCTGGCGGGCATACCGCAGATTAAGAAATTTTATGTATTTGCCATAATTGTTCTAATTTCATCTGCCTTCCGAAGTGTGACTCGCTTCACGATTCTTCTGATCTCCTGGGCAGCAATCGCAGTACTTTCTGCCGGAGCCGGATTCGCCCAGGTACTGGCACGCCGTCAGTACGCAGTGCACCTCAAATGGGTCACCGATTACGACTATTACCTCGACGACCGCATCAGAGGTTTCGCCAGTCACTGGATGACATTTGGCGCGGAGCAGATGATTGTGCTGCTTATGCTGCTGTCATTTCTGCTGTTCGCGTGCCCGAAACGGTGGCGGATATTAGCCTGGAGTTGCGCCGCTATCCTCTGGATTTCGCTCATGCTCGGCCTGACGCGCAGCATTTTTCTCCTGGGCGTGCCGCTGGGGGTTCTCTACCTTCTTAGTGCTTTCAAACCGTGGACGGTGGCATTGGTCCCGATCCTCGCGCTTGCTTCATACATCGTGATGCCGTTTCAGGTGCGCGAGCGCGTCTGGTCGGTAGTATCACCGCACGGCGAGATGGATTCCAATAGCTTTCGTTCGGTAACGCGGCGAACCGGCTGGGAAATGGTCAAGCGCCATCCCTGGCTGGGACTCGGTCCGGAGGAGATCAGGCCGTCGTTTGAATCCTATGTCCCGCCCGGAATTCCGCGCCCGTTGCCTCCCGGATGGTACGGGCACCTGCACAATATCTATCTTCAGTACGCCGCCGAAAGAGGCGTCCCGGCGCTTTGCTTTCTGCTCTGGATGGTCGGCAAAATGGTCATCGATTTCGCGCGGGCTCTTCGCGCGGGAACGGTATCGCCGCAGCATCGTTACATCCTTCATGGCGCTATTGCGGTCGTAATTGCCATCCTGGCGGCTGGTTTCTTTGAGTACAACCTCGGCGACAGCGAAGTTCTGACTATGTTCCTCGCGGTCACAACCGCCGCCTACGCGACGATTCGCATGGATGGCGAAACATGTTCATAGTCCAGGGACAGAATATGCGTGTCGCCCTTATCCACTACTGGCTGCTCGGCCAGCGCGGCGGGGAGAAGGTTCTTGAATCGATCTGCCGCATGTTTCCGCAGGCCGATATCTTCACTTTGTTCTATGAACCCGGCATGGTTTCGCCCCTGATTCGCTCCAGAAATATAATTCCTTCTTTCCTGAATCCGCTTCGCAGGTTCCATCGCGGTCTTCTGCCGGCCATGCCGCTGGCGATCGAATCGTTCGATCTGCGGAAATACGATTTGGTCATCAGCAGCGAATCGGGCCCTGCCAAAGGGGTAATCACGTCTGCCAGCACCCGCCATTTTTGTTATTGTCATACTCCGATGCGCTACCTTTGGGAGCTCTATCCCGCCTATCGCAACGAATTCGGCTCCATGTTCCAGCGCATCGCGATGGCGCCATTCGCTACTTTCCTGCGTACCTGGGATTATTCCACCGCAGCCCGAGTGGATGGGTTTATCGCCAATAGCCGCAACGTGCGCCAGCGCATCTGGAAAACGTACCGCAGAGACTCACGGGTTGTCTATCCTCCGGTCGATGCGGCAATGTGTTATCACCGCCCGTCGGAGAATTATTTCCTGATGGTGTCTGAAATGGTTCCTTATAAACGGCTCGATTACGCCATCAGTCTCTTTGCGCGAACCGGCCGGCCGTTGAAAGTCGTCGGGGGCGGCCCTGAATATTCGCGGCTGCGGAAACTCGCGTCGGGATCGGTGGAATTTTGCGGCCGGGTCTCGGACAAAGAGCTCTGCGGACTCTATTCACGTTGTGCCGCGTTTGTCATGCCTGGAGAAGAAGATTTTGGCATCACGATGGTCGAAGCGCTTGCCAGCGGAAAGCCAGTGATTGCCCTTGGTCATGGCGGCGCCCTCGAAATCGTAAGAGATGGTTGCGGCCTTTTGTTCCCCGAGCCCACAGAGGCGTCGCTCGCGACAGCGCTCCACAAATTCGATCAGGTCGAGCACTCTATCAGTACGCTTTGCCTGCAATCGCGTGCGCGCCGGTTCTCGGAAGAGGTTTTTCAGACACGATTTCGTAATGCTTTGTCGCGAATGTGGAAAGATTCGGCGCCGCCTGCCATGCGCGAACGCGCCCGGTCCCTCCAGGAAGTTCACAATTAATTTACAGGCTGCGCACAACCGCTATACCGTCGAATCCCTATCATGGCCACATGGGAGTTCGCCTGGAAGCGATATCTAAACAGAAAGAACAGGTTTGTGAAGGGGCTGGCTGGGATTTTCAGTCTGCTCTGGGTGCTTTGGCGGCCACGGCCGCGCGCGACATTCCCGACCATCTGCTGATGACGCTTCTGGCATCCGCAGTCGATCGTGAAACTCTGAACTGTCTGTTCCAGGAGGTCTTTGACCGCTATCACGGGCGCGTTGAAAGATGGTGTTGCCGGTTTACCAGAAACAGGGATCGGTCGCTCGATCTCACGCAGGAGGTGTTTCTCAAAGCTTTTCGCAGCCTCCACACATTTCGCGGCGATTCGCAGCTATCCACATGGCTGTACGTGATCACACGCAATCATTGTCTGAACAGCCTCAAAAAGTGGAAGACCGAACCGGACGATAATGTCGCCGCGTCACCTGGTCTGTTGCGGCGCGTGACCTCCGACGATGCTCACGCGGCCCTCGAACGAGCGCAGTCTTATCAACAGGTCTACCGGTACATGAATTCGATTCTGACGCCGATGGAAGTTCGCGTCATGACGCTGCACTACGTACACGAGTTCACGCTTCCGGTTATCACGCGGCGTCTGATGCTCTCCAACCGCAGCGGAGCGAAGGCTTACATTGTCAGCGCGCGCCGTAAGTTCAGCGTGCTGGCTCAGGACTACAGCCAGCACAGAGCCATGCTCAGCGATTATGCCGGGGAGATTCTGAAACGCCCCGCAGCGGCGTGACTGTGTCGCGCGCTGCCGCGCCACTTCAATCGGCCCCGGAAACGTTCCGGTACTGGCTGCCCCCTGCCCAAAGCGACCGTTGGTCTGGTGTCTGGAAGAACGCAACCGTCGTCAGCGCTCTCACGGGGATTGCGAGGATCGCAGGTGCGGCGAAGACAATTGTCATCGCACAGGCCTTTGGCGCCGGTACCGATCTCGATGCGTATCTGCTGGCCTTTCTGATTCCCTCATTTCTGGCCGATGTATTATGCGGCGCCATTGTCCCGGCGTTGGTGCCCCGGTTGATCGAACTGATGCACCGCACGACACTGATGCATCACACAACCAGGTCAGCGGCGCTCGAACTCTATAACGGAACGATCCTGCGCAGCGTCTCATTCGTTTCCTTTGTGGCTGCGCTGCTGGCGCTTCCCGCCAGCCTCGCACTGGCGAGCCATCCCGCTGACCGGCGAACTGCCCTCGCGTGTTGGTTGTTGCTCGCGATGTTGCCCATTCTGCCTTTGAGCGCACTGTCGAATGTCTGGCGCGCCACATTGTATGCGAACCGGCGATTTGCGGTCGCTGCCATGGCCTCGGTGTTTACGCCAATAGTCATAATCCTTGCGTTGATGGTTTTGAGAAGAAGCGTCTACTGGCTGGCGGCTGGCACCACACTGGGTGCACTCGCCGAAGCAGCCGTGCTCGGTCTGGCCGTGCGCCGTTTGGGGATACGATTGTTTTCCCGAGGCTCCTCTCGCTGGGAACATCGAAATGAAATCGCCGTCCGCGAGTATCGGTCTCTCGCTGTCACCAATCTGGTGCTGGGCGGCTCGCTGTTTCTCGGCCAGTACATGGCCGCGACACTTGGTCCTGGCGCGGTATCGATTCTCAACTACGGAACGCGTCTGACGCCAGTGCTGATTGCGATTGGGCCGGAGGCGCTCGGCATCACGCTTCTGCCGCGATTCTCTCAGATGATGGCCGACGGCGGCTCAGCGAAAGCGGGAACGTTTCTCAGCAGAGCTTTGACGGTAGCCATGTGCGGCAGTGCGGTTCTCGCCGCGGTTCTGATCTTCTTTTCCCGAACCATCGTACGGATCGTCTTCCAGCACGGGGCGTTTGTTGCCGCGGATGCGCTGCCTGTCACTCTGGTCCAGAGTGCGTCGCTGTTGCAACTGCCTTTCGTGGTCGGGATCGCGCTGCTGAATCGCTTTGTCGCGTCGGCCAGGGTCAACCGTATCCTGATTCCGATCTCCGCGGCGGGCCTCGCGCTGAATGTCATATTGAGTCTCTTATTGATGCGCAGCTTTGCTGTTGCAGGCATCGCCATGGCGAATACTCTGGCCCAGGCGGCAGTGTTTGTCATCCTCCTTATCGCGGTCTCCCGGGTTCGCCGCCATCGCGAGGTCCTGGCATGCTGAAGATTATGCCGAATCCTGTCGCTGGCGGCAATGCCGCGGTGAACGCTGACGGCGCAGATCCGTCTCGCCATAACGTGGATCTCCCGTTTCGCAAGACATTCTATCCGGCGGGCCATGCACTCGAGGTCAGCAGCGACTCCGCCGATGTTCTTATCACGGCAGCGAAGCTCTGGCAGCGTTATCCGGCACTATCAGGTGCGCAGCTGCTGCGGCTTCGGATAACCGATAGCGGCTCGCATCCGGATTCCGCACGGCAACGGCTGCCGCCATGCGGTGAAAGCCATCTTTTTTCCATCGTTCACGGCGAACACGATTTCGCACTGGCCGATTTATCGACTGGCTTCGCCTTCGCTTCTCTGTCGCGCGAAACCCTGGCCGATCGCGGCCGCTTCAGCTATTATTTTCTGGAGCCTCTCGTATACGCGATGCTCGGCGCACGACATTTTGTTTTCATTCACGCTTCCTGTATCTCCCGCGACGGGCGCGCGATCCTGCTATGCGGCGATTCCGGCTCAGGCAAGACGTGTCTTGCTTATGCCTGCGCCAGACTCGGGTGGGATTACGTGTGCGGCGACGCTTTGCACGTTGTGAGAGGCGATGACAATCGAACGGTAATCGGCCGCCCTTACGAAATACGTTTTCGCGAGTCCGCGAGACGTCTGTTCCCTGAGCTGAGCCGTTTCCGGCCAGCCGTACGCCCGAACGGCAAGACCGATCTGGAAATCGACACGGCGGAACTGGGTATTCCGATTGCCCTGCGCAGTTCGGCCCGGCACATCGTTTTCATCGAGCGTGCAGACCTGACCCTGCTGGAAAAATATTCCACGGAACAGGCTATGCAGGCGTTTGAAAAGACGATCTGCTACGGCAGCGACCAGACGCGAATGGAGCAGCGAGAAACCTTATCGCGTTTCACCGAACTACCGGTTTGGCGGCTTGATTATTCCGGACCCGACCAGGCCGAGCGCGCTCTCAATCTCTTGCTGGATGACCTTTAGCCATGTCGAATCCTCCTTTGATGAAGGTCATTCGCAGTCTGCACTTCCAGCAGGATCGCCGGGAAGAACTAAATTCTGTTGCTCCGGACCAATGGCCGGGGCTGCTGAAACAGACCGATCATTCCCAACTCACACTCCCCCTCGGGATCCGCTGCCGCGATTACCTGCCGGATTTTGCTCGCAACCGGATCGCGCAGAATCTGATTTCGAATGCGGCGCGGCATCGATTGCTGGAGGCCGAATACCGTCTGATCTCCGACGTGTTTCGCGCGCGTTCCATCGACTTCATCGTGCTCAAAGGGCCATCCCAGATCGTCCCTCTCTACGTCCCGAACGCCGACTATCGCCCGCAATACGATATCGATCTCTACTGCCCGCCCGATGCAGTCGCCGCGGCTCGTGACGCCCTGGCCTCCGTCGGCTTTCTCTCCCTGCCGGCGGGAGCGAGGTACTCCGACCATCTGCCGCCCATGATCCGCAATATGGACTGGAAATGGCGCGGCGATTATTACGCGCCGGATCTTCCGCTCACTGTTGAGCTCCACTTCCGCTTCTGGGATACGCAAACCGAAAAACTGTCCGCGCCCTGCGTCGAAGATTTCTGGCGGCGTCGCTGCAGCCGGATCGTAGGCGGCGCCGAAATCCCGATGCTCAGTCTGGCCGACACCGTGTCGTACTCGGCGCTACATTTGATGCGCCATCTTCTGCGCGGCGGCTTTCGCGTCTACCACGCCTACGAAATTGCTCATTTTCTCCACCAGACCGAACATGACGACGTGTTGTGGACTAAGTGGATCGCCGGTCGCGCCGGAAAGTCGGCAGCCCTCGAAGCCGTGGCTTTCCGCTTCGCTTGCGAGTGGTTCGGCTGCAAAACCCATCCCATCGTCGATGAACAGATGAAGCGTCTTCCCGCCAGGATCGGCCGATGGTTCGATCTGTTTTCGCATTCGCCTCTGGATCAGGAACGCCCTAACAAAGACGAACTATTTCTCCATCTCAGTCTTCTGGACAATCCGCGCGACCGGCGTTCCGTGATGCTTCGTCGTCTGCTTCCGCAACCTCCCAGGAAGTACGTCGAGCCGGGTCCGGCGGATGTAGAGCGCTCCCTCCGTGCGGTGGTGAACGGCAAATTCCGCAACGTATCTTTCTTTAGTGCCCGCGTTGCGCATCATGCGCGCACTACGGCCAACCTCATGGCCAGCCTTTACCGCTGGAAAGTTTCCGGCCGCAAGTATGCTGTCTCATGAAGGGCCTTTTTTGTCGTTCGCCCTGGGAATCGCGGCGGCAGTATCGTTCGCCTGGTTCTTATACGACGGCGTGGCTCGCGTCTGGTCCGGTATCCCCTCGGACTTTCCTAACTACTATGCGGCGGCTCAGTCGACAATAAAC
>Ga0182024_10017539_pt1 | contig 13424 bp, 14 predicted proteins | sample P32metaG_FD_120480 | JGI IMG/M metagenome (GOLD analysis project Ga0182024, IMG submission 120480) | Permafrost microbial communities from Stordalen Mire, Sweden - P3-2 metaG (Illumina Assembly) | ecosystem: Environmental > Terrestrial > Soil > Wetlands > Permafrost | place: Sweden: Stordalen...
ACCTGGTCGGGATGCGACACGAGCTTGCGCGCCAGAAAGCCGAGCAGATCGAGTGCGCGCTGCTGCGCCACCGCCGGATCGTCGGTCTTGCGCGCGCCCCGATCGGGGTCGTCACGCCGCGGGCGACGGAAACTCTCGCCGCCGTCTTCGCCCGAGCGCTCGCGGCGATCCCCGCGCGGACCGCGACGCGGCCGTTCGTCTTCGGGCTCGATGTCGTCGTGGGCCGCCTCGTCGGCGGCGATTTTTCGCGCTCCGAGTGTCGAGCGGCGCTCTTCCTCGGCCCCCGCCTCATCCTCGCCGAAGAGGCCGAACTCGTCGTCGAACGCGCTCACGGAGCGGTTTCGCTCGCGCGCATCAGGACTTCTTGGCCTTCGGAGCGCGTTTCGTTTCGGGGATCGGTCCGCGCTCGACGAGTCCCAGCTCGGCGAACAAACGGCGGACGGGATCCGACGGCTGCGCGCCCTTCGCCAGCCACTCCTTAACCTTGTCCTGATCGACGACCAGGGTCTTCGGTTCAGTGCGCGGGTTGTAGTGCCCGAGGATCTCGAGGAAGCGTCCGTCGCGCGGCGAGCGCGCATCGGCCACCACGAAGCGGTACGTCGGTTGTTTCTTCGCGCCCATCCGGCGCAGTCTGATCTTAACCATGTCGTCTTTCTGGAATGTGCTGGGTGTCTGGAACGCCGCCGAATCGGTTGCTCATCGGCCGAGCCCCATCGGCAGGCGCGGCATGCGGCCCTTCTTCATGTTGCCGAACTGCTTCATCATCTGGCGCGAGGCTTCGAATTGCTTCACGACCCGGTTGACGTCGGCGACTTGGGTCCCGCTGCCGACCGCGATGCGCTTGCGGCGCGACCCGTTGAGGACGTCCGGCCGCTCACGCTCGCGCCGCGTCATCGAGCAGATGATCGCTTCGATGCGGGATACGTCGCGCTCGTCGATCTCCATCTTCGGCAACGCTTTGGAAAGCCCCGGGATCATTTTGACGAGGTCGTTCATGGAACCCATTTTACGCACTTGCCGGAGCTGCTCGAGGAAGTCGTCTAGGCTGAACTGCGAGCTGCGCAGCTTCTTGGCCAGATCCTCGGCCTGGCTTTCCGAGTAGACGCTCTGCGTCTTCTCGATCAGCGTCAGGACGTCGCCCATGCCGAGGATGCGCTGGGCCAGGCGGTCGGGATGGAACGCCTCGAGAGCGCTGACCTTCTCGCCGACCCCGACGAACTTGATCGGGGCGCCGGTGAGGTGGTGGATCGAGAGCGCGGCGCCGCCGCGCGCGTCGCCGTCCATCTTGCTCAGGATGACGCCCGTGATCGCGAGCCGCTCGTTGAACGCCCTGGCGACGTTGACGGCTTCCTGCCCGGTCATGGCGTCGGCGACGAAGAGGATCTCGGTCGGCTTGACCGCCGCTTTGATGCGCTCCAGCTCCGCCATGAGCGGCTCGTCGATCTGAAGCCGTCCGGCCGTATCGATGATCACGGTCGGGATACCTAGACGGCGTGCTTCGGCGACGCCGTCGCGCGCGATCGCAACCGGGTCGCCTTGGCCCTCGTCGAAGACCGGCAGATCGATCTGCTTGCCCAACGTCTTGAGCTGGTCGATGGCGGCCGGCCGGTACACGTCGGCGGCGACCAGCAAGCTGCGCCGGCCCTGTTCCTTGAGGCGCAGCGCGAGCTTTGCCGCGTGGGTCGTTTTTCCGGAACCTTGCAGTCCGACCATCAGATAGACGGTCGGCGGCGCGTCGCTGAACGTCAGCCGAGCGGCCGCGCCTCCCATCAGCGTGACCAGTTCGTCGTAGACGATCTTGACGACGCTCTGCGCGGGCGTGAGCGAGGTCAGAACATCGGTGCCGACCGCGCGTTCCCGGATCCGGTTGACGAAGTCTTTCGCCACCGGCAGCGCGACGTCGGCTTCGAGCAGCGCGACGCGCACTTCACGCAATACGTCAGCGACGTCCGACTCACTGAGTCGGCCGCGGTTTGCCAGCCGGTCGAAGATCGCGCCGAGGCGCTCGCCGAGTGCTTCTAACATGGTGCCGTGGGTGCGTTACTCTTTCGTCGCCCCGACGGCATCGATTTTGGCGACGGCGTCACCAACGGATTTGATCTTTTCGGCTTCTTCGTCGGGAATGTCGATGCCAAACTCCGTCTCGAAGGCCATGACGAGTTCGACTTGATCGAGCGAGTCGGCACCCAGGTCGTCGGTGATCGACGCCTCGGGTGTCACTTCGTTCTCTTCGACACCGAGCTGTTCGACGATGATCTTCTTGACGCGATCGAAAGTGTCAGCGGCCATGGTGTTTGATGACGTCTCCTAGAAACGAGCGAGTAAGGGTCCGCTTACATCAGAAAGCCGCCGTCGACGACCACGGTTTGGCCGGTGACATAGCGGGCAGCGTCTGAGGCAAGAAAGGTAACGACCGGTGCGACGTCTTCGGGCGCGCCGGCGCGGCCCAGGGCGATAGTTGCGAGGTAGTGTTCCCGGGCACCGGCCGGCATCGCAGCGGTCATCGCGGTCTCGATCAGACCGGGAGCGACCGCGTTGACCCGGATGGCGCGCGACCCGAGTTCTTTCGCGAGCGACTTCGTTAAGCCCAGCAAGCCGGCTTTGGTGGCAGCGTAGGCGCTCTGGCCCGCGTTCCCGGCCAGCCCGACGATCGAGGAGACCAGGACGATCGCCCCGGACCGCTGCTTGATCATCGGCTTCGCAACCGCGGCGCACAGGTAGAACGCGGACTTCAAGTTCACGTCGATCAGGCGGTCGAGGTCGGCACTTCGGAACCGCAGGATCAGGCCGTCCTGTGCCTGGCCCGCGTTCGCGACCGCGACGTCGATCCGGCCGCGCTTCGCGAGCACCGCGCCGACCGCCGCCGCGACCGCCTGCTCGTCGGTGACGTCGACGCTGTGCCTGCTGATGGCGGCGTCCGCATGTGCCGCGCGACAGGCCGCCTCGACCTCGGCCAGGGCGGCCGCGTCGCGGCCGAAGAGCGCGACGTCGGCCCCCGCTCGCGCCAGGTCGATCGCGATCGCCCGTCCGATCCCGCGGCTGGCCCCGGTGACGACCGCGACGCGGCCCTTCACGAGAGCGCAGTCGTGGTCAGTGAGGCGCGCAGTCGTTCGACCCCGGTCGCATCGCTGACGCTCATGACGGTGGGTGCCCCTTCGACGCGCTTGAGCATCGGCGCCAGCACCGCCGAGGCGCCGAACTCGACGACCAGATCCAGCCCTTGCGCCAGAAGTGCCAACGACGTCTCGTGCCAGCGCACTTCGTCGGTGACCGAGCGGATGAGATTCGTCTTGATCTGCTCGACATCGGTGTACGGCTGCGCGTCGACGTTCGAGATCACGGTGAAACGGGGCGGCATCACCGTCGCCGCGCGCACATGCGGCGCAAACTCTTCCTTGGCCGGATCCATGAGCGCGCTATGCCATGCGCCGGCGACATTGAGCGGGACGACACGCTTCGCGCCGGCGTCCATCGCGAGTTCGCCGGCGACGCGCACGGCTTCGGCGTCGCCGCTGATGACGATCTGACCGGGGGCGTTGAAGTTCGCCATCTGCACGCGGCCGGAGCCGCCGGCCGCGGCCTGCGCGACGGCCGTGCGCAGCGCTTCCGGTGAAAGTCCCAAGACGGCCGCCATCGCACCCCGCGCTTGCGACGCCGCGCGGTGCATCGCCAGCCCCCGCTCGTTGACCAGGCTCAACGCCGTTTCGAACGCCAGCGCCCCGGCGAGCGTAAGCGAGCAGTACTCGCCGAAGGAGTGGCCGGCACTGGCGACCGGCTTGAGCGCCTCGCCGACCGCCCGCGCAAGCGCGACGTTCACCACGTAGATAGCGGGCTGCGCATAGCGCGTTTCGCGCAGCTTTTCGTCGGGGCCGCGTTCGCACAGTGCCAGCAGGTCGTAACCCAGCATCGTCTTCGCTGCCGAGAAGCAGGCCGCAGCTTCAGGGTACGCACGCGCGAGATCGACACCCATGCCGACCGTCTGCGAACCTTGACCCGGAAAAATGACCCCGACGCGCATCACGCCGCGGCGTGCCCGTTCGCACTCCAGCGCCAGGCGACGGCACCCCAGCTCAAACCGGCCCCAAAGCCGACGAACAGGATCACATCGCCGTCCTTGAGCTTGCCTTCGGCGACGGCCTCCGAGAGCGCGATCGGGATCGACGCAGCGCTGGTGTTGCCGTACCGGTCGATGTTGACGATGACGCGATCGCTCGGCATGTTGAGCTGCTTCGCAGCCGCATCGATGATGCGGCGGTTGGCTTGATGCGGAATCAGCCACCGCACGTCGCTGGGCGTTACGCCGGCCTGCGCCAGGGCCACATGCGTCGCCTCAATCATCTTCGTGACTGCGAAGCGGAAGACCTCACGGCCGTTCATCTGAATCGTGTTGCGCTTCGCGGCCAGGTCGTCGGCGGTCGGCGGCGGCTGCGCGGTGCCGCTGAACGGCAAGTAGAGGTTCTCCGGCGCCGAACCGTCGGCGCCGAGCTCGGCACCCAGATAGGAGTCGTGTTCGGTCGCCTCGAGCACGACGGCCCCCGCGCCGTCGCCGAACAGGACCGCGGTCGAGCGATCGCTGTAGTTGACCAGGCGCGTTAATTCCTCGGCTCCGATCAGCAGCACGCGCTTGAAGATTCCGGCGCGTACCAAACTCGCCGCGACGGTCAAACCGTAGATGAAGCCGCTGCAGCCGATCTCCATGTCGAATGCGGGTACGCCGGCGATCCCCAGTTTGCTGCCGACCACGCAGGCCGTGGCCGGGAAGGCGTAATCCGGCGTCACCGTTGCCACGATGATGCAATTCACGTCGCGAGGTTCGAGATGCGCTTGCGCGAGCGCGTTTTTCGCAGCCGCCAGCGCGATGTCGCTCGTCGGTTCATCGAGGCGCGCGACGTGCCGCTCCTTCATCCCGGTCCGTGACATGATCCAGTCATCGGACGTGTCGAGCAAGCGCTCCAGATCGGCGTTGGTGAGGACCTGCTCGGGCACGAAGTGCCCGACGCCCGCGATCCGAACCCCGGTGATGTTCAAGGGCTAGGCGTGATTGTGGCCGGCGTGGTCGTCCTTGGGCGCCACCACTTGCCGGCCGTCATACGTACCGCAGAACGCGCATACGAAGTGCGGCCGCTTCGGCTGGTGGCACTGCGGACACTCGACCGTCGTGACCGCGTTGAGCTTCCAGTTGGCCGCCCGCCGGCTACGCGTCTTCGAGCGCGGAGTTTTCCACTTGAGATTCGCCATGATCGCCTTCCGTCATCGGGGCCGGACAGGTGCACCCGCCGCCCGTGTTCTTGCTCCGGCCGCAGTTTGCGCACAAACCGCGGCACGATGCGCTGCAGGTCAGACTGTAGGGGAGCGCGCTGGTGGCCAGCTGCCGGGCCAGATCGCTCACGTCCAGCGACGTGCCATCCAGTACGTTGTTCTCTCCGAAGGGGTCGCTGCTTCCGCTTGGCGGGTCGAAGCGTTCCTCGACCTCGACCGTCATCGGGACGGCGACGTCCTCCAGACACCGGTCACAGGCTCCCGCAACGTCGACTTCGAGCGAACCGTCGACCTGCAGCCCCCGTTCGACGCGCCGCAGCTCGAGGCGGACGTGCGCCGGGTGCGGGAACGTGTAAGGGCCGAAGGGCGGGAGCTCGACGCGTTCGTCGAGGGAAATCGGGCGCCCGGCAGCGAGCAGGGGACCGACGTCAATGACCAGTGGTGAACCCATACCATGGAACGAGGCCCCCGCGAGGAGACCTCATCAACCGTGACATGGTAGACCACCCCGGCCCCCTTGTCAACGCGAAGAGGGGGCGTGAAAGGCCGGCGCATGAACACGAACCTCAGCGTCGCTTTCGCGCCCCAGATCGCCGCCGCCGCGGCGCGCCACAACCTCGATCCCCGCTTGCTTGCTGCCGTGGCTGCCCAGGAGACCGGCGGCCCGGGCAGCGACTCCGGCCGCAACATCGTCGGCGACGGCGGTCACGGACACGGAGTCTTCCAGATCGACGACCGCTGGCATGCCTTTGCGCGGACCCCTGCCGCGATGGACGCGGGTCAGAACGCCGACTATGCCGCCGGAATCCTGGCTGGGAACCTCCAGCGCTACGGCGGGAACGTCCGGGAAGCGCTCTCGGCCTATAACGCGGGCTCGCCGACGGCGACCGGCACGCGGACCGATTGGGGCGACGGGAAGCCGGTCGGCTACGCCGACTCGGTCATGCGCCATCTCGCGCGCTTGGGCGGCAGCGCGGCTCAGGCTCAGGCCGCAGCAGCGGGGATGCCGGCGGCCACGACGTCGGCTGCCGCGGGGCCGGAGTCCACGACCGACGTCAACGCCCTCCAGGCGCTCTCGCAGCAGCTCGGCAGCGCAGGCAGCGGCTTCACCCTCAGCCTGCCGCAGTACCAGCCGCTGCCGAAACCCGACCAGCGCGACCTCGATACCGCCCCGTCGGCCACCTCCGACACCGACGACGCCACCTAGTAAGGAAGGACGACCACCATGGGCTTCAACGTTCTCGGCGCGCTTTCGGGCGCCGCGCAAGGGGCGATCTTCGGCGCCAATCCGATCAGTATCGGCGCGGGCGCGCTCGCCGGCGCAACGGGCGGAAGCGGCGCCAGTACGGTCGGCGGCGTCACCAACAGCTACCAGAATCTCATCAATGGCGGCTACCTCGGCGCGACCGAAGGGCTCGAGGCACAGCAGATGACGTTCCAACTGCAGCTGCAGGCGCAGTCGCAGCAGTTCGACGAGATGAACTCGGAACGCTCGGAACTGCTGCGCCAGCAGAATAGCTTGCGCGAAGTCGCGATGGAGCAGCGCAAAGCCGACAACACGATCGTCAAAGAATTCATCCGGTCCATCGGCTGATGGATCTCGTCCCGGTCCGGGCGCCCCTGGTGAGTCGGAACTCGGCGGCCCGGACCGCAAGCAAGGCGGGGGCCCGCCCCGCCGCGCATGTGACGGCGCATGCCGCCCACCCGGCGCCGCCGGCCGGCCCCGACGACGTCGCGCTGCTGGCACAGCAGGCGGCGTTCAACCAGATGATGCAGCTTCGCGCCGAGCTTCAGCGCGAGGCCAACGCCATGCGCGACCTGGCGATGGAACAACTCAAGCGCGACGACCAGCTCATGAACACCTGGATCAAGCTGGTTTAGTGCGGGATCAAGCTGTCCGACGCTGATCCGGTGTTTGACAACCCGGCCGGGCTCCCAATACACTAAAGCGCTGGTCCCGGGCCATTAGCTCAGTTGGTTAGAGCGCATGCTTGATAAGCATGAGGTCCCTGGTTCGAACCCAGGATGGCCCACCAGCGAAAACCCGCGTGAGAGTGAGCTCCGCGGGTTTTCTCGTTATGCGGCTATCGATGCCTTCGGTCTTAGTTTGACCCCATGTTTGGCCCACTTGTGGCCCATCAGCACCGGCGCGAGGAGCTTGCCCATGACCTTCGCGGCATCTCGCACCAACGACCCAGCCTTCCGAGAGTTCGGAGCCCCGGTCGTCCGTTCAGGCTTGAATTGGGCTGTTCGCATAAGAAGCATCGCCAGAGGCGGCTGAAGTCGCAACCGTAACATGAAGCGCCGCCGCATCAACCGCCTACGGTCGGATGAGCTACATAACCCACAAGAAGCACCGAACGGGTGTCAAAACGGACAATCGCAAAATAGAACGACCGATTGATCGAAATTGACGTTGTTCCCGGTGAGACCTTGCCCACACGGAGACGAGAGTGAAGAAGGCGCGGCCAGTCCGGCGCATTGCCCAGACCCGTTTCATGCACATCGACGAGCGTTGTTACGTCTGCAAATTGCAAGGCCGGCACTGACGACTTGGAACGTCGCCGCGTCTCAATCCGAAATTTCGGCAGAGCGAGTTGGAGCTGAGCCAGCGGCTTGCTTTCGTTCCAAAGGAGGTTCCCGTAATCGGTTTCCGCCAGGAGACCGCGGGTAGCAGCCTCCGCGTTTGACGCAGTGGGACCGTCCGGAAAGAGTAACAGCCCGTATCGCAAGTCGCGGAAGTTCACCCTTACGACGCGCGTGCCCGCGATACTTTCGACCAGGCCGATGCCAGCAAGATGCATTGTCGGAACGTTGTACTGTATGCCGCCCGCGTAGAAAGGCGATCGTGCCGTGGGTCCGACCGTCGACATCGGAAACCACGGGGAATTGAACGTGGCAAAGCCTGCGATGGATGTCCGACTGCTGGGGTGGACGATGCAGTTATTGCCAGCTCCGGCAATCGCCAATGATTTCGGCACATACAAATCGGCGACAAAAACCCGCACGCCATTTGGAAGCCCAGCTTCGTCGCAGTTCGCCGCTACGTCGTCTGGCATAGCGGTGCTCCCTCCGACGGTAGCCAACTCCGACTCAAGCACGGGACTAAAGAGAGCGTTCGTATGAGCTGCTGCCGCCGCGGCTAGGGCTTTCCACGATTCCTACGATTCAGCGGGAATCGAGGGCAGCAATGCCGCCACCAACAGGACGCTGCAAATCTGAACTCGGTGTCTCATAACCCCATCTTACCTTAGGCCTTAGGTTTCAAATTCGAATGTCGCGAGACGGGATCCAGTGATTCGTCGCTTCGCGAATCGATAGGTACACCAGGCTACTGCAAGGACTGGACCTTTTGGTTTTTCACTAGTCCAGTGCGTTGGCTATCACGTTCCTTCCCCCGCGTTCTATGATGCGCGGCTCGCCCTTACGGGCTCACTTGGAGCGCATCGAACGCGCTTGGGACTGCACCAAGCGAATTTGGTCCAATCGATCCCAAGCCTGGCTATGAGTTCGCGCCGATAACCGGTCACCTGACACTATGTTAGTATGTACCCCGTCTGGCGACAAAGGTTCAGCACAAATCCCTCGTGGATAACCGATACAGCCCGAGTATCGGTTATCCGAGGTCGTTTGAACCGTACCTCGCAGCATGTTTCCGGCCTCCGTGCGTCACCAGAACGAACGGGGGATGCCCCTGGTTCGAGCCCAGGATGGCCCACTAGTCAAAGCCCCGTCGCGTGCGGGGCTTTTCTTTGAGAGCCTTACGCGACGGCTTCCGCGGCGCCGCTGTGCTGCCCAATAACCGTTTGGCAGACGCGACAGACGATGGCATCCCTCGGCACGGCCAACCTGCAGAAAGAACAGGTTCGCACCCCGTTTGCCGCGCTGATCGCGCTGCCTTGCGTCGTGTGCGCTCGAGCATCAGCACCGGGTGAGTATTCGCTCGACGATCGTGTTCGCCAGCGCTTCGAAGCCGGAGGATAGTAGGCGACGATGATGACCCCGACGATTCCCAAGAAAAAAGCAAGGGAAAAACCTAGCACGCAGCTGCGTCCCCTTTTCGCCATGAGAACGCCGCAACCATACGCGACGCAAAAATAAATGGTGAAAGCGACCACGACGTTCGAGACCGTCTGGTGAGATAACCAGATTCGTACCATCGGCGGCATCACAAATCCAAAAGTTCCGCCACGGTTCTGATTCCCTTGCCCCTTCTGAAAACGGAGCGTTAAGGCTGGGATAGGAGTCGATCAAGAAAGTGCTCGAGCGGCCCGGAGCCTTCCGCGGCCGGCCCAACACCGGGGTGGCGACAGGCATTCCCAAAGGCGAGGAGCCGCCGCTCGGGGCGACTAAGCGGCTTTCATCGTCTCTCCAAGAACTCGCCGGACGGTCCGTCGACACTATTGGGCCCGTTGGATCGTTTGCGCTGCGGTTCTGCTCGGGTTCGTCATCTCGCTCGGCGGGACGCTGTCAAATGGGGTCATCGTTGCCGACGGGAGCCTGCTGCACTGCGTGGGCCCGTGCACCGATGAGGCAGGGCTCGTCGCTGCATCACCTGGAGCGCAGGTGTACTTCTTCGAAGACGGCGTTCCGGTGGGACGGGCGCAGGCGGGCCGCGCGCCATTGCACCTTCCGCCCGGCTCGGACGTCGTCATCGCGGAGAAACGGTTCGGTCTCTGGACCGGACGCACCGCACTCGAGCACGCGACGCCGGACCTCGACGAGCCGCCGCAGTCGGCTGCACCGCAGCGCGTTGACGTCCAGATCGATCCGGGCGACGTCCACTTTGTCGTGCACATGCAGCTGCCGCGGACGGACGTGCGCGGCCAAGCGTATCTCGACGAGGGCTACGGCCTCGCGAGCCTCGTCGACCTTCTGACGCCGCTGTCGATCGACGGTGCTTGGATCAGTTCGGCGCGCGATCTCGGTTTCGACAGCATCGTGCTCACGCCGACAACCTTCGCGATGGACGTGCGCGGTAGCGTGGCGCAGCGCGATCTTGCGGCTGCCGTACGCGGCGCGCACCGCATCGTCGTTGGCCATTACGCCGAGAACCCCGTCGATCTGCACGTCGGCCTGCGTGGCGAGGGATTTGCTCACGTGCAGCCCTTCGACCGGGCGCCGAACCTCATCGCCGGCCCCGGTGACGCCTCCTGGGCGCACCTGCGACCCGATGACGCCCTGACTGTTTGGGCGGAGCCGACGGCGCCCGTGCCGTTTCCGCAGCGGCTGCGCACGATCGCGGCCGCGGTCGCGGGATCAACCGTCTACCCGCTGCTTTTCCTGATCTTGATCGCGTGGCAGATCGTCGGCATACTCGTCACGATACGGCTGACGCCGTTTGGCGCGCGTCGATCGCTCGTGCGGGCGGCCTTCGCCATGGTGTCGACCTGCGCGACCCTCGGCTTCGGATATCTCGCCGTCGTCATCGGGACATTCATCCGCGGCGGCGCGCCGCCGCTCGTGGTTCTCGCACTTGCACTCGTGGCGATCGGCCTGGTCTACACACTTGCCGCGCGAACCGAGCGGCCGATGATCGGCACGCGACCGGCGGTCGCGATCGCGACGATGTTCCTGCTCGAATATGTCGCGTTTCGCTACGAGACCGCGTTGTCGCAGTCGCCGCCGAATCCAGCCTGGCTGGGCGAATCGTTTCTGTCACTTGCGACGTTCGCGCTCGCGAGCGTGATCGGGCTCATCGCCTTCGCTCCCCGTCTTCTCGTCCTGGCGGCGCACTGGAAGGCGCGCTGGGCGCGTGCTGTCTATGTGGCCGGAGTGCTGGCCGTCGTGCTCTCGGCCGCATTGTGGAGGCCGCTGTACCCCGGCGACGCATCGCACTACCGCTTGCCGATCGCGTTCGGCGAGCCCTACGCGGCGGGCTTCGAGGTCCTCAGCAACGTGGTCATCGTTGCACTGCCCATCATCGGACTGCTGGCGCTGATCTGCGCCGCTCGCGGCGACCGCCTTTCGACTCGTCGCACGACCTTCGTGGGAATCGTGGTCTTGCTTGCGCTCTGGTGCATCGGCCTCGACGGTCCGGCGCCGAGTTTTCCGCCGGCCCTCATCGCCCTCGCCAGCATTCCCCTGTTTGCCTTACGGCCGCGAGCCGCGTGCGAGGCCCTCTCGCAGCATCTCCTGCCGCTCGGTTCGACCAGCGACGCCCTCTTCAAGGAAGCCGCGCTGCGCGCCGACCTCGATGTCGCAACGCGATCGCTGCGTCAGCTTCGCGAAAAGTTCCTGGGCGGTGAACTGGACTTCGCGACCTACAACACGCGTAGCCTCGAACTGACGCAGTTCATCGCCAACGAGTCCCGAGGGCTCTCGCCCGCGCTGCCGCAAGCCGGCGCGACGACGATGTTCGCGGCGTTCACGCTGCAAAATCCGATTCGGTCTGCCCGTCAGGCAAGCTACGTCGGCGCGTTGCTCTCGGCAGTGACGGCCTTCGTCGGTTTCGACGCCCTCAAAGGCACCTTGAGCGTGTCCTCGCTCTCGGTGCTGGTCATCCTCGCGTGGAGCCTGCATTTGATCGCGCGCGGGGCGGTCGCCGCGTTCGTGTTCGTCTACTTCTTGCCGTATCTCCGCGGCGGGATGGCGACGACGAAGGGCCTGTTCCTCTCGATCGCGTTCGTCGTCGCCATCGCGCCGACGGCGCTGCTGCTGGAAACCTGGGAGCATGCTCTTGCCACCCTCATTACCGCAGCACTGTTTTTCCCGGTCGTCGGGGCGGTGCTCGACACCATTGGGCTCGTGCAGCATGCCGAAAGCGTGTCGATGATGCGCCTGTTCAGTTTCGCGAACCTTCGCACGATCGCCGCAATCGGTACCGTGTTGATCACCGCGATTGCTTCCACCGTAGAGGGCCAGCTCAGTCAGGCCGCGGCAACTTTCGTGGGGGTGGCCGTTCACGCGCCGGCAGCGGTCGGCAATGCCCCGCTCTCGCGCGTCCCGTAGCCGGTCTAGCGGCAGACGTCCGCGATGGCGCTGATGCGCTCGGCGGCCCGGGCCTCGAGCTGCGCGTAGCGAGCGGCGGGGCTATTGGGATCGAGTTTTCTTCCCGGCTGGACCGGCACGTAGTCAGGCAGCAGGTTGGGTTTGTGGTCTGGGCCCGTGCTCACGGTCGGCCGCGACTGCTGGCCTTCGGGGAGCTCGTACGGACTCGACAACAGACTTGGGGCGTTCGGCGGATTCCCCAGGTCGCTCAGGTTTGCCGCGTACATATTGGCGTCGCCGACCGTCATCAGGTCGTTCAGGTAGTGCGACTCGGTGAAACCGGTCAGCGCATTCAGCTTGTCGTTTTCGGCATCGTACAGTGCTTGCAAGGCCTCGCGCAGGGCCCGCACCTGCTCGTCGCCCTTCCCCGCGGCCACGCGCTTGTCGCCGAGCGCGCTGCTGATCGTTCGCACATCCTTCACCATTGCCGTGATGTTCGGTTCGATCCGCTGCAGATCCAATGTGCCGGCCGACCAATTCGGATGAAGCCCGCCCATGCGGTCACCGTAACCCCCCAAACGCGCCTGCGCGGCATCGAACGCCGCTGAAGCATCCATTGCGGCTCCCAGCGACGGCGCGACGAGTTCCCGCAGCACCGTGCAGGCGGGAGTTCTCGAGATCGTCCGGCCGATCGTGGTCAATGGTGTCGGCGCCGGACTCGGCGGTGGTGCGGCGGTCACCGCGCCCAAGACCGCGGCGAACGCAAGCCCGACCGAGCCGATCAGGTTCACCGCGAGCATGTGAAGACCAGCTCCTTATGTCCGCGCGGCGTCCGGAACTGTGAGCGAGCGCGCATGGGGCCTCCGTAATTGCGCCGGACTGCATCCGAGGCTCGCCCGGTCCGGCGGCTCCAGCGACGCATCGATCGTATGCCCAGAAGGACAGAACAGGCTGAGAAACCGCGCCAGCCCGGCAAAAACGCGGTCAGCTACCCGGCAGCGCCGCACCGGTGGGGTAAGCTCAAGGCATGGAAAACGCTTGCGTCCTCCTCTCCACCGGCGAGACGCTCTGGGTCGACCCACGGGGCTTCCAATCGATCGGCCGGGGCTTCGCGGCCGGTAACGCTGCCGGCCGCTACATCAAACTGATGGTCGCGGAAAATAACACCGCGCCGCCGGCGAACGAGACGCACCTCAACGTCGACCAAATCGTCTACGTTCGCAAGCCGACGCTGC
>Ga0182024_10017540_pt1 | contig 13424 bp, 9 predicted proteins | sample P32metaG_FD_120480 | JGI IMG/M metagenome (GOLD analysis project Ga0182024, IMG submission 120480) | Permafrost microbial communities from Stordalen Mire, Sweden - P3-2 metaG (Illumina Assembly) | ecosystem: Environmental > Terrestrial > Soil > Wetlands > Permafrost | place: Sweden: Stordalen...
CTTCATTCAACAGTTGCAGGATGAAGCGGAAAAGAGCAGAGCGTGGCAGCGGTATCGCGTGATGCGCAGGTTCGTCGAAGGCAATGAATGCAGGCATCGGCAGATCTGTTTGTATTTCGGCGAAACGCCCAAGTGGGTGCGGTGCGATGCCTGCGATATTTGCGGCGCTAAGCCGGAATGGTTAGAGGAGGTTCCGGCGCCCGCGGTCGCGTCTCCTTTGGCGGCGGCGGAGTCGCGGAAAGTCTATCGAAAGAAGTTGATGGAAGTTTTGCCGGGCGATAACGAACTGCGTGACAAATTGAAGGAATGGAGGCGCGGGCTGGCTAAGGAATTGTCGGTGCCCGCTTATGTGATTTTGCATGATTCTACGATTGATGCTTTGTGCCAGCACGTGCCGTCGACGATCTTGGAATTGATGGATGTGCAGGGGATTGGGGAGAAGAAGGCGGAGCGGTTTGGTGCGGCTATTTTGGGAGTGATTCGGGGGCGATGAGGCGTCTGTCCGCTCCCTGACGGTCGCGGTTCGGTTTAGTGTTTTGAGGGAGATGGGGGATTCAGACAAGTTGCGAATTGTGTTGAGCGGTTTATGTTGAGGCGTGAAGACTACGCTTTTATTTTTGATGCTTGGACAGAGCAGCACGGAGACTTGGGTGAATGCTCCCCGGACGCTACGGGTGGGAACGCTCGCTCAGTTTGTCGACGTTAAGAATGCGGCGGTTTATAAGAGCGGCGCGGCTCAACTGATTCGCGAGACGATCGGGATTGAGCCGCGCGACCTCACATTCCTGATCCATGTGGCGCGGTTTAGCGATGGAGGGGAGATCGTTAAGCAGAATTGGTATGTGTTTCATTCCGGGCCGTGGAGCGATGCTCAGTTTGCGGCCGCGAATCGAATTTATGGGCGCGGGCAGGTTTGGTTTTTGTATATCCAGCTCAACGCGCGGCCGGGCGCGAGTACTACCTATGTTATTGAGACGAAGAAGAAGGCTCCGGCGTATTTCGATCATCTGCAACAGGCTGCGGGTTTGTTTGGGGTGAGTCTCACCGATTCGGTTGGTGAGGCGCAGAACATATGGAACGCGAAGTTGTTAACCATACCCTACCTGCCGTCCGACGTTGTCATCACACCACCTTTCGGCGGCGGTGCGACGTTCGATGACGAGGGACTCTCCTGGCTTGATTTCAGCGCGGCCGTTCCCGTGACCAAAACCAGTTCGCCGGGAATGTTCGGGGTGGTGGATCTTTATTTTCGTCCCACCGACATTAAGGGACTGGGATTCGGGAGTTTGCCCCATGCGGTGGAAGGCGTGTGGGTGGGGAGTCAGCCTTTGAAGCATATTCTGCTCGGCGTGGGATGGGGTCCGATGTACGGAGGCGTGGTGGTGGGTAGTGGGACTTACACGTTTTCGTGCGGAGTGAATATTTCGGCTAGTGCGGCGTTGAAGAAGTAGCCGGCGTGGCGGTTAGTTCTACGATTTCCAGGAATTTCACCGCGTCGATCGGTTTGTTGATGTAATTGTCCATACCGGCTTCCAGGCAACGTTCGCGGTCGCCCTTCATTGTATAGGCGGTCAGCGCGACGATCGGGGTGCGGCCGCCGCGCTGTCTCTCGCGCTCGCGGATCATGGCGGTCGCTTCCAGGCCGTCCATGTCGGGCATTTGCAAATCCATCAGGATCAGGTCGAAGGTATCCCTCTCCACCCAATCGATGGCCTCGCGGCCCGACGAGGCGACATTCACACGGTGCCCGCGCCGTTCAAGCAACCGCATCGCCAGGCGCTGGTTGACTGGATTGTCCTCGGCCAGCAGAATATGCAAGCTGACGGGAAGCCCGTCGCCCCGGCTGGCCTCCAGCATGTTTTTCAAGCTTACGGAACAGGCAGGCTTGGCTCCAGCGGCTACGGGTGCAATGCCGAAGCGGGCGGTGAAAGAGAAAGTACTCCCACGGCCGACTTCGCTTTCCACGTGAATCGATCCGCCCATTAGCCCCACCAAGCGCGAGCAAATCGCCAGGCCGAGGCCCGTTCCACCGTACTTGCGCGTGGTTGAACCATCGGCCTGCCGGAACGCCTCGAAAATGATCCGCTGCTTCTCCCGAGGAATTCCGATGCCGGTGTCGCGGAGGGTAAACCGCAGATTGGCGTCATCGTTTGAGGAGCCGTCTGTGTCTGAGGTGAGGTCGACGTTCAGGTACACCCCGCCCTTGGCCGTGAACTTGATCGCATTGCCGATCAGGTTAAACAGCGTTTGCCGCAAGCGGTCCGGATCGCCGATTACATTATCGGGCACGTCACCGCCTATTTCACATTCGAGAGCGAGGCCCTTTTCCACCGCCCCGATCCTCAGCATCTTCGAGGTTTCGGCGATACACTTGCGGAGCGAAAAATCGATCGGGTTCAGGTCCAGCCGGCCCGCTTCGATCTTGGAAAAGTCGAGCACATCGTTGAGAATCGTCAGCAGCGAAGTGGCCGAGAGGCGGGCGGTATCGAGGTAATCGCGCTGCTCCCCGGTCAAAGGGGTGGTCAGCACCAGATCGGTCATACCGAGAATTCCATTCATCGGCGTGCGAATTTCGTGGCTCATGTTCGCGAGAAACTCGCTCTTTAACCGGCTGGCCTGCTGCGCTTCCGTCAGCAGCCGTTCGATCTCGCGATTCTGTTGTTCCACGCGAACTTTCTCGTCGACGACGCGCTGCTTTTCCTCCGACAACTCGCGGGTGCGTTCCGTTACCGCTTTTTCAAGGCGATACCGTTCCGCTTCGAGGCGCCGCGTCCTGCGGTACCACATCAGCCGGCCGAGGGCCAACGTCAGCGCCACGCATCCCATGCGGAACCAAGAGGTTAGCCACCAAGGGGTCAGCACCTGGAACGCCACGCGGGCCGGCTCGAGGCTCCACAATCCCTGCGCGCTACGGGCCATAACCTCGAGCGTGTATTGTCCGGGAGGCAACTTGGGATAATTGAGCTCGCGCTGGGTGGTTTCAAGCCAGTCCTGCGATTCCCCGGCCAGCCTGTAACGGAACAGGACGCTCGATTCCTGAACGAACGTCAGCGCTGCAAATCGGACCTGGAGAGAATTCTCCTGATACGGCATCTCGAGGCTATGGCTGGGATCCACCGTCTTGTCGCCGAGTTTGACCGACGTAAATACCACAGGAGGCGGAAAACTCGGTGAAAGGGTCGCGTCGGGCCGGAATCGCGAGAGGCCGCGGCTGGTGCCGATCCAGACACTGCCGTCGGAATCGGCAAAGAAAGCCCTGGAGTTGCAGTCGTCCCAGATCAACCCGTCGGACCGGCCGTAGTGGCGCCAGCGGGAGCGGTCGAACACATCGACGCCGTGGTCCGTGCCGACCCACAGCCAGCCTCGCGTATCCAATTGGAGGAACAAGGTCTTATCGGACCGCAAACCATTAGCCTGCGTGACGGACGACTCCACCTTCACATCGCCCATCTGGTCGCCGCCGGGAAAAGTGAGATGGGTGATGCCGTAGGTGTCCCGGTAGCCGATCCACAGGGAACCATCGGTATCCTCCACGACTTGCGCGACTTTCGCAAAGGCGAGACCGTCGTTGGTGGTAAAGCGCCGCACGCGATTTCCCGCGAACAGCAACAGGCCGCGGTCGCCGGCTACAAAAACCGCTCCATCGTGACCGATCGCGATGGTGTGAAACATCTCCGCGGCGTCAGCTCCCGGCGGGGTTACCTGTTCAAAGCGGTCCGGGCTTCCAGACACGCTTCGAAACAGCCCCGCATACGTCGCGACCCACAACCGGCCTTCATGATCCATCGCAAGATGCCGAATCCTGGTGTTTTTCAGTCCTTCGCCCTCGCCGATTCTCCGCACGGCGCCGGTTTTGAGATTCAGCGCCAGTACGCCACCGGGATCTGCGCCGATCCATAAGGTCCCATCCGGCGCCGCGACTAATGCCCGGATGAATCCCGTATCGGGTAGGGGCTGTTGCAGCCAAACGAGTTTCCCGCCGGCATTGCGGGCGTAGTTCAACCCGAATTGCGTCCCCACCCATAACCGCCCCGTCCCGTCCCGGGTGATCGACCAGGTCGACTCGCGGCTCAACCCCTCGGTTTCGCCCCAACTTTGCCATTCGTTATAGCCGAGCCAGCGCGCCAGGCCGGAGCCCAAAAGGCCGATCCATATCGATCCTTCGCGATCCTGAATCACGGTCGAAATATCGTTCGAGGTGAGCCCGTCCTTGGCGTTAATAATGTCCCACCCGGTATCGGACCGCCGGGCGAGCCCCTTGTAAGTTGGTGCAAGCAGCCTGCCTTCCGGGTCGAGAGCCAATGTCGGAATGGAGTTGGGCGACTCCGGTAAGCCAGGCTGGAGAACGAAATGTCCCGCCGCGGAGCGCTCGAACAGGAGTTTCTCGCTGCGAACCCACAGGTTACCTTCAAGATCGCCGAGGATCGCGTCCCAACGCTGCTGCGGAAGTCCGAGCTCGGTTCCGGTTTCGCGTGCCTGCCCGTTTTCCAGAGTGCAGAGACTGGTGCCGCATCCGAACCATACCGACCCCTTCGAATCCACATAGACGCTGGTCGCGATGGGCGCGCCGGCCCTCTGGGGGTTGGCAAGGATGGCGAAATGGAGGCCGTCCTCCGCCGGTGTTCCACTAACCAGACCCTGTTCTGTGGCGATGAACAGGCCGCCTGAGGCGTCTGACGCGATGCCTTCGCGCCCTACAATGCCGTTCGACGAGCCAATCTCCACCTTTTCGAAGCGGTCGCGGGTGCGGCGCGCGAGACCGAAGCGCGTTCCCACCCAGAGCGTCCCGTCAATCGATTCATGGAGCGATTCAATGTGGGCGTCTGGCAAACCCTCGGCTTTTCCAAAAGCCACGAAACGGTTGCCGTCATAGCGGTACAGGCCGTTCTGAGTACCCACCCAGAGAAATCCGGCGCGATCCTGCAGGACAATCTGCACTGCCAGGCTCTGAAGACCCTCTTCCTCGCCATAAAACTTGAAGTTATAGCGTTGCCCGTAAACGATGGCCGAGAAAATGACAATTTGAAATAAGGCGCGGAGTATCGGCATGAAATGGCGTCTATATCTCCAGTTAAATCGGCGGATATTCCTGATTTGGTTAGGGTAGTAGGCTATGAGGTTCGCAGTTTGAGGGCTAGGATGATAGTCTTTGGTAAGTGCCTAACCTGAGTGTCGCGGTGGTAGGCGCCGGTTCCTTCGGCAAAAACCATCTGCGGGTCATCCATAATTCACCCCACGCCGAACTCGCCGGAGTCCTGGATCTGGACGCCGCGCGCGCCGCTGAAGCCGTTTCCCCCTATGGCTGCCGGGTCTTCTCTTCGCTTGAGGAATTAGCGGCGAACGCCGAGGCTGCCATCGTCGCGACGCCCACCACGACCCATTCGAAACTCGGTTGCCGCCTGATGGAACTGGGTCTCGATGTGATGGTGGAGAAGCCGGTCTCGGATACCCTCATCGGCGCGGGAAAGCTGGTGGAGACCGCCGAACGGCACCGCAGGATTTTACAGGTCGGGCATCTGGAACGATTTAATCCGGCGATTATCGCGCTCGAGTCCGTCATGACGACACCTCTTTTTTTCGAGGTTCACCGGTTGAGCGAATTTAGTCCCCGTTCCCTCGATGTGGATGTTGTGCTTGACTTGATGATTCACGATCTGGACATTCTGCTGGCACTTACCGGGCATAAACCCGAGGAAATTCGAGCCGCCGGCATCTCGATTTTGTCATCCAAAGTGGACATTGCGAATGTGCGATTACAATTTCCCGGGGGATGTATCGCCAATATCACGGCGAGCCGCGTTTCCACGGAGAGGGTCCGGAAATTGCGGCTCTTTCAGCCGCACGAGTACATTTCGCTCGATTACGGCCGTCAGGACGCGGTGCGGTTCCGCGTGAAACCTCCTTCAGGTATCGATTTTGCGCCGCTCGCCGTCGTAAAGGATGAGCCTCTCCGCCTGGAGCTCGAGAATTTCTTCGAAAGCATCGCCACGCGCCATGCGCCGCGGGTCACCGGTCAACAGGCTTTGGCCGCTCTTGAGGTCGCGCTTGATATTTCAGCTAAGATCGAGGAGCATGCCGGTCTTGTCGCGCAAACGCTGGGAACAGCAACCTCGGGCGGGGCGGCAGCGTCCTAACGATTGTCGAACGCATGTCTCCCTTGGACATATCCGCTAAAGCTTCGCCCGAACTGGAACTGCTTCCAGGGCGGGAGCCGGTCTCATCGCGCCACCTTATCGCGATGGCTTTGGCGTCGATTGCCGTCCATATTATAGCGATTACCTTCTTTCTTAGCCTTCCCGAAGTAGTTCCCGTGCGTCGATCCTCGATCATTACGTCGGATCTGCATAGAGCCGTGCATCTGGTTGCACCCAGGATCTTTGAGCCGACTCAAAAGGCGCCGAATCTGACCAAAGTGGTACACCCGGAGCTGGACGTTCGCAGCGAGCTCGAGGCTGCGCAATCGCAAGCGCCGAAGTTCCGTCCTCGCCAGCCTGCCCCCGGCCCGGTCGCGAAGGCTGTTCCGCCACCTGCCCCCGTGCCCGTGATCGAGCCTCCAAAGATCCAAGTTGCGGCCGCCCAGCCGCCTCCGCTTCCCCCTTCCATCGTGCCGCCCAACCCAAACGGAACGATCCCTCAGGCTCCGCCTCCGCCAGCGGATTCCAAGCCTAAGATTGCCTTCGAAAATGTCGCGCCGCCACCTCCCATGAGAATGAATGGACCGCCTCCCGATCCCAGATTGCTCATGCGACAGGCTCCTCCGGAGTATTCGGCACCAACTAACCGGCCTACGGGAGGGGGCGGAATCAGTGTAGGTGATTCGGGAGACGACCTTACTTTGCTTCCTGGACTAAATCAGGCGCAATCAAAAGGACGCATGGGGAGCAATCTTCAACTGCTCAGCGACGCCAGTGGCTTCGACTTTAAGCCCTATTTGATGCAGGTACTTGCCTCGGTTCGACGCAACTGGATGTCGGTCATTCCGGAAAGCGCCAAGATGGGCCGCAAGGGGCAGGTGCTGATCCAATTTATTATCGATCGGCACGGGAGCGTTCCCAAATTGGTAATCGCGACCTCTTCGGGAACCGAAGCCTTTGATCGTGCCGCAGTTGCTGGCGTTAGCGCCTCAAATCCCTTCCCACCCCTGCCCGCCGAGTTCAAAGGCGATCAAATCCGCCTCCAGCTCGCCTTCTCTTACAACGCAGCCCGGCATTAGTCCGTAACCCATGACGGATCTTAAGTTTATAGCCGCCATGTCCTCGTACGGAATTCTCGCATTACTGGCCGGATTCACCCTCGATGGACGCTTTCGCCTGGCAACGTGGGTTTTCTTAGGTGGAATCGCGATCAAAACCGTGCTGGTGGTCTTAAAACGCAGAGTGGACTAAGCACCGGGATATACACACCTTCGGATTATTATTAGGTCCCTTCTAAGGTAAAGCATCGAGATACGGCGTGGGGTCATTGCCCTTAACCTTCTAATTACCGGGCAGTTCCACTTGAGTCGTATGCCAAAAAGGTACGAAAGTCCCAGTCTGGGAGGGGTTGATGCAAGCTAGGTGCCAAATCAGAACGCGCAGCGAGCAGAGTCTTACACTCGCTCCATTGCCGAGCCTACGATTGATTCCGTTGACGCTAAGGCGTCTAACTGATTCTAAGGCAGTAAGCAGCGATCTGACCCCTTACGTTCAACCGCAAAACACTCTGGTTCGCACATCGCCGGCGAATGGTCTAGAGCGTGCCTTTACCTGTGTGCCGGCGAACCTGAAGGTGTTTCATCCCGAAGCCGCGAGGAGAGATTTGTAATGATGATGAGAAAATTCAAGACCGCTGTGGCCACCATACCGCTACCGGTCCCCGTTCGCGAGATTTCATCGCGGACGCGAATTGCGCCCGTGAAGCCCGTGGGTATCAGCGCGTCCTTACATACGCACGATCCCTCCCATCCGGCGGTGCACATGAAATCGAGTGGAACGGCGCAGGCAGCACGTCTGGCCCGCCGCGACCGCGTTGTCCTGGAACATCTGCCGCTGGTGAAGGCCATCGCCGTTCGCGTCCACGAGAATCTCCCCGTGCACGTCGACCTGGACGATCTGGTTCACGCCGGCATCATCGGCCTGTTTGACGCCGCCACGAAATTCAATCCCGAAAAACAGGTCGTCTTTTCGAGCTACGCCAAGCACCGTATCAAGGGTGCGATCCTCGATAGCCTGCGCCAGTTGGACTGGGCTTCGCGCGACATGCGCCGCCGCCACAAACAGGTGGAAGCCGCCACTCGCGATCTTTCCTCGACCCTGCAGCGCGCCCCAACCGAAGCCGAAGTCGCCGCGAAACTCGGCATGGACGTCGACCGGTGGCGCACCATGATGCTCGACCTCCGCAACGTCGGCCTGGTCTCCGCATCCACCCGTTCGAACGACAGCGAAGATCTGCCGGCTCCCGATTTTCCCAGCAAGGTCGAAAACCAGCCCGATTCGATTTGCGCGCGCGAGCAACTGCGCGGAGTCCTCGGCGATGCGATGAAGACCCTTCCCGAGCGCTACCAGAAAGTCGTCGTCCTTTACTACACCAACGAAATGACGATGAAGGAAATCGGCGGAGTACTCGGCATCAACGAAAGCCGCGTCTCGCAGATCCACAAGTCCGCTCTCGAAAAAATGATGGTTGTCCTGCAAGCCAACGGGATTCAGTCCAGCCAGGCTTTTTAGGGGTTTGAATCGCTTTTAGGGTATCCCGGCGTCGCCTTCACTTCGGCGATCTGCTTATCGTGGCGCTCGGTATGTAGCGGGGCATAAATCAGCCACTGATACGCGTTCAGCGTATTGAAGATCGCGAACGGATGTTCCACGGTGTATTCTTTCAGCGGAATCTGCGTCTCCCGGGCGAATTTTTCAATCTCCACGCGCTGCTTCAGAAATGTCTCCCGTACCTGAGCTTGCGTCATCTTGCCGCCCGGAACAATTGGCTCCGGAGCCGTCGCCTTCCCGAGCCGTGGAGCCATCACTTTTTCGATAAACTCCGTCTTGCCCTTGGTTTTTTCCTCCCACGCCGGATTCGGTGGCGATGCGATCGCCTTCTGAACACTGCCGAATAAAAGCGCCTCAGCCAACACGATGTGCTCGGCCGTTTCGCCCACCGACCAGCGCTCCGGCGCAGGTTTCCATTTCCACTGCTCTTCGGTGACTCCGTCAATCGCTGCCAGGAACTCCTTGCGCGATTCGTCCAGATAGCCGATCACCTTCGTCCGCTCATCCGTGGTGATGTGAGCATCGGCAGCCCATATCGGCAAACACATCGCGGCCAATAAAGCGATTCGTCTCATAGGACCCAATTATCTCTCGCCCAGCGTGCGAATCGGTGAGCCTCCTGCGCTCCAGGTCTCTCTTCCGTGCGCATCGAACAGCTTGATCGTGGGAACCGCGTTGTCGTTCACGAACTGCTTTCGGCCCGGATTGTTGCCGAGCCCCCTCGGATGATCGTAGCCGAACGTTCCCAAAATTCTGCCATCCTCCGTGACCAGCGTGAATTGCTGCGCACGGATCTCCTGCGGCGCGGCTGCGGCCGGAGCGGGCGCCTGCGCCAAAACAGGCGTCGGAATAATCCAGCGCGAGAGGACTCCACCCAGGAGACCGGCGCCTAGACAGATCATCACATGTACGGTTCGATTCATGGAAGCATTCTCCTTTCCCGATTATAAGCAGTTGAGGCTTTTTCAGTTGACGCGATGGAACCGACTCAGGTATCGTTTATTCATAGGCACCACTGCCATGCGCTCCGATCTCTAAATCTCGCTGCTTCCCGCCACCCTGCGGAAACCTTTCACCCAGCCAGACCGGAGCATTCATGTCATTCGTCGTAACCCAGCGTAATAGTCTACTCTCCTCCATTCGCGAAGCCGTCATGGGCAATACCCATCGCGACTTCACAGAAGAGCGCATCGGACGAGCCATCATGCTGCTCGCCATCCCGATGATGCTCGAAATGATGATGGAGTCTCTGTTCGCCGTAGTCGACATGTTCTGGGTCGCGCATCTGGGCGCCGATTCCATCGCCACCATCGGCTTCACTGAAGGCCTTCTGACGTTGATCTACACCATTGCACTCGGTCTCAGTATCGCAACCTCCGCGACGGTGGCCCGGCGCATCGGCGAAAAAGATCCGCAAGCCGCATCGGAAACCGCGGCGCAGGCAATTCTGCTCGGCGGAATCATTGCCCTCGCGATCGGCGTCAGCGGAGCCGTCTTCGCCCCGCAATTACTAGCCCTGATGGGAGCCAGCCCCGCCGTAATCAAGGTTGGTTCCGGCTACGCCCGCGCGATCTTCGGAGGCAGCGGTACCGTCATGCTGCTCTTCCTGATCAATGCCGTATTTCGCGGCGCAGGCGATGCGTCGCTAGCCATGCGAGTCCTGTGGACCGCGAACCTGATCAACATATTCTTAAATCCCCTGCTGATTTTCGGCATCGGCCCGTTCCCGAGACTGGGCGTCACGGGCTCCGGTATCGGGACTAGCATCGGCCGCGGCATCGGAGTCCTTCTGCAATTCTGGATGCTGACCCGTTCCTGGAGCCGCGTAGTCGTTCGCGCGCGCGAATTTCGCCTGCGGCCCCGAGTGATGCTTAAATTGCTGCGCCTCTCTCTAGGAGGCATGTTTCAATATTTCGTCGGGACATCGAGCTGGATTCTCCTGATCCGCATGACCGCCCCTTTCGGCAGCGCCGTCATCGCCGGCTATACGATCATGCTGCGCATCCTGCTATTCGCTCTTTTGCCGAGCTGGGGCATGGCCGGCGCCGCTGCAACGCTGGTCGGCCAAAACTTAGGCGCGAAAAAGCCCGAGCGTGCCGAAGCCGCCGTCTGGCGGGCCGGATTCTACAACATGATCCTTCTCGGCGCGGTAGCGATCGTCTTCATCACCTTCGCGCGGCAACTGGTCGGCATCTTCACGAATGACCAGGCAGTAGCGCAAGTCGCCTCGAGCGCGCTCCGCATCATCAGCTGCGGCTATATCTTTTACGCCTGGGGGATGGTCGCGATTCAAGCATTCAACGGAGCGGGCGACACCGTCACCCCGACGCTGATCAACCTGGTCTGCTTCTGGGCCGGCCAACTCCCGCTTGCCTGGTGGCTGGCATTTCACACGAGCCTCGGTTCGAACGGCATCTTCGCCGCGATAGCGATCGCCCAATCCCTAATCGCTGTGATCGGGATGCTAGCGTTCCGCCGAGGCAAATGGAAATTACAAAAGGTGTAAGAATAGACGGTGCGGTAGCGGATTTTTCCCTGGGGCTCCGTCGTTGCTAAACGTGTACTGTCTGCTGATACGGGCAAGCGGATCGCCGGATTCTCGAAGAGCTTAGGCTAGTAATTATGTGCGACAACATATTCTCCCCAGGGGACGCAAGTGATCGCGCCTACCTAAACCTGCGCTCGATTGAGGAGCATGGGACCGCCAGGGCATTCGTGGAAAGGCTTTGGGATCGTTTTCGCGGCTTGGCTGATCCACAGTTCCGCACAGAGATCCGTAGTAACTTTCACGCCCGGTTCTGGGAAATGTATCTCACCTGTGCCCTGCAGGATTACGTGATCGGGAAAGGTATTGCGATATCGTGTCCGAAGCCAGGCCCTGACGTGCTGCTGGAGCGTGAAGGGAACCGTGTTTGGGTGGAGGCCGTAATCGCGACCAACGGAGAGCCTGGACGGCCGGACACGGTCGTTGACCCAGATCCGGACGGCTCGGATCGCATTCCGGAAGAGAAGATCGTCCTTCGCTACGCCAATGCAATCTCGGAAAAGCACAGAAAGCATCGCGAGTATTTGCAAAAGGGCATCGTTCGTGAAAGCGACGCATTCGTCATAGCGGTTAACGGACACGCCTTATCACAGTGGGCTCAAGCCGCGAACGATGTTCCACGCTTTTTGAAGGCCCTTTACCCTTTCGGCATCTATCAAGTGCTTTTAGAGAGGCGGACGGGAGAGATCGTGGGACACCAAAACGAGCCGAGATTCAAGATTGAAAAGGCGAGCGGGACCAATGTGGCCGTGACGCCGTTCCTTGAGCGACGCTTAGAAGGGATCACGGCAGTTCTATGCTCTATGGCGAATGTGATGTCCCACGGAGCATCTCTCGGCACCGATTTTCAGCTGGCGCACAATCCGATGGGCCGCACGCGGATCTCGGACTACGCGTTGCCTGCCCGGCGGGCTTGGAGGGCCGTTCTTAACGAGAATGGCGGTGAGCTGACTGCCCATACGCTGGTCTAGAAGTCCTTTTCCGAGGGGGAACTTCGGGGACAGTCGACGATGATGGGTGGTGAATTGAGGCTTCACTTCCTCATTCCGCCTGCCGGCTACTATCTTTTCTGCCCCTGCTAAAATCAAAGCTCAGGTGCCTCCCGCCACCAAAGCAATGACCGTCCGTCAGTTCTTCGGCCGCAAGGGCCTCCTGTCGGAATGGCATCCCAACTACGAATTCCGAGCCGGTCAGCTCGAAATGGCGGAGGCCGTCGAATCCGCCCTGCGAGACAAAAAACATCTGATCGTCGAAGCTGGCACGGGCACCGGCAAGACGCTAGCGTACTTAGTCCCCGCAATTCTCTCGGGCCGACGGGTAGTCATCTCCACCGGCACGAAGAATCTTCAGGAACAGCTCTTCTACAAAGATGTCCCGTTCTTAGAGAAACATCTGGGCGCGCCGCTGAAGGTCTGCTACATGAAAGGCCGCGCCAACTACGCCTGCCGCCAGAAAATCTACGATGCCGAGACCGAGCCCGTCCTCACAGGCCTCGAAGAAGTCGCCGATTTTCAAATCATCCGCGAATGGGAGAAGTCGACCGAAACCGGCGACCGCGCCGAGATTAAAGCGCTCCCTGAATCCAGCTCCGCCTGGGCCAAGGTCGACGCGAGAGGCGATCTCTGCACCGGTCAAAAATGTCCTCAATTCGAGCGCTGCTTCATCACCAGGATGCACCAGAAGGCGCAGGAATCCGACATCATCATCGTCAATCATCACCTGCTCTTCGCCGACCTCGCCGTGAAACACGACGATCTAGCCGGCATCATTCCCGAATATTTCGCCGTAATTTTCGACGAGGCTCACGATGTCGAGGACGTTGCCGGCCAATATTTCGGAGTCGCCGTTTCCAGCTACCAGTTCGAAGAGCTCACCCGCGACGTATCGAGCCTGGCCCGCCGCAAAGAGTTCGGCACCGTCGAGCTCGATAATATTCTGGCCATCCTCGGCGACCGCGCCCAGCACTTTTTCAATCTGTTTATAGCCAGCGAAGGCCGCACCGGATTCCGCGCCCACGAAGCCTTCCTCGAACTGAATAACGACGCCTATCACGACGTCCTCCACGCCTTGGAGCTGGTTTCTCTCCAACTCGAGCTCCTGCGCTTCGGCCCCGAGGAGACCATCCCTCTGGTTAA
>Ga0182024_10017541_pt1 | contig 13424 bp, 9 predicted proteins | sample P32metaG_FD_120480 | JGI IMG/M metagenome (GOLD analysis project Ga0182024, IMG submission 120480) | Permafrost microbial communities from Stordalen Mire, Sweden - P3-2 metaG (Illumina Assembly) | ecosystem: Environmental > Terrestrial > Soil > Wetlands > Permafrost | place: Sweden: Stordalen...
GATGACGCTTCGGTCGACGCACTGGTCGAAAATGCCATCGGGCTGTTTGGCCATATCGATATTCTGGTGAATAATGCGGCAACCCCGGGCGGCGTGGGACCGGCCGGCAAAATCGAGGAAGTTGCCGGGCAGCGCCTGCTGGATGATGTGAACATCAAAGTCGGCGGCTATCTGCGCACCGCCCGGGCTTTGGCGCCGCATCTAGTCCAAAGCGGCTGGGGCCGCATCATCAATATCGGTGGCCTCGCCGCCCGCCGCTCCGGTAATTACGTTGCCTCAGTACGCAATGCCGGTGTTACCTCCATCACCAAAAATCTCGCCGACGAGCTGGGTCCCAAAGGCATCAACGTCAACGCGATCCATCCGGGCGCGACAAGAACGGAGCGGACCGACCCAGCCAGCGAGAGCAAATACGCTTCCAGCGTGACCATCGGCCGCATTGTCGATGCCTCGGAAATTGCCTGGCTGGTCACCGTATTGGCGTCGCCCAAAAGCATCGCCATCAATGGTGAAACACTGCAGGAAGGCGGAGGAAGTTTTGGAAATATTGATTACTAGACGGAATCGTTGGCCCTAAACCGAGGAAATATTTCATGTCAAAAACCCGGAAACAGCTTCATCTCGGCGCCATTTTAAGCGGCGTCGGCACGGGACAGAATGAGTGGCTGGCGCCCGGCCTGCCGGGCGATGCCAGCGTCAACATCGACTGGTATATCGAAAATGCCCGCACCGCAGAAGCCGCGAAATTTGATCACGTTTTCATCGTCGACTCCCCGTATATTACGCCGGACACCGCGCCGCATTTCCTCAATCGCCTGGAGCCGCTGACGCTGCTCTCGGCACTGGCCGTAGCGACCAGCAAAATCGGCCTGGCCGGAACCCTCACCACCTCCTACTGGGAGCCCTATAACGTGGCCCGCCAGTTCGCCTCTCTTGACCTCATCAGCAAGGGCCGCGCCGGTTGGAACGTGGTGACCACCGGGCTTGAAGGGGCGGCCCGTAATTACGGCCGGGAAGAACATTTTCCGCATCAGGAACGTTATCGGCGCGCCGCCGAGTTTCTCGATGTGGTGAAGGGATTATGGGACAGCTACGAGGATGACGCATTTCCGCGTGATAAGGAAAAGGGCGTTTTCCTGGACAAATCCAAGCAGCACAAGCTTAACCATCACGGCGAATTCTTCTCCGTCGCAGGGCCGCTGAATATTCAACGTTCGCCCCAGGGCCAGCCGGTAATCTTCCAGGCCGGAGAGTCGAGCGAAGGCCGCGCTTTCGGGGCGGCAATCGCCGAGGGCATCTATTCCAACGCGGAAAATTTCGAGCAGGCAAAAGAATTTTACGACGATGTCAAAGGCCGCGCGAAAGCGCTTGGCCGCAATCCGGACCACATCATCATCCTGCCCGGGCTGACCCCGATTATCGACGACACCGATGCAGCGGCACAGGCCCGCCAGGGTGCGCAGGATGAGAAACTCGATCTGCAAAAGGCGCTGGTGCAGCTGGGCCGGCCGTTCAACTATCACGATTTCAGCAAATATCCGCTGGATGCGCCGTTTCCCTCGGTCGAGCATCTGACCTTGAACAGCTATAAGGGCCATGCCGAGCGGATTATCCGCATTGCTGCCAAAGAGGGGCTGACCTTGCGTGAAACGGCCTGGCGCTTTGCGGCGCGGCGTCTGCCTTTCGTTGGCACGCCCATTACGGTTGCCGATGAAATTCAGCGCTGGTTCGAAGATGGCGCCTGCGATGGGTTCAACTTCCGCGTCAGCAACCCGGCAGACTTCGCCCGATTCACCGATGAAGTCGTGCCGATATTGCGTGAACGTGGCTTGTTCCGGGAAGAATACGAACATGACACGCTGCGCGGCCATCTGGGCCTGCCCTACAAGGCGAACCGTTACGCGGGTGCACAGCTTGCCGCGGAGTGAAAGATCACGGCAGCTCCAATACGCTTAGCTGTACCAGGCTAGCCAACAGCGCCGCGGCGGAGGAAGGCTCCTCGGTACTGAATAACGCATAACCCACGCCCGGCACTGCCGGCAGGCTCTCCTGAGCCAGACGGGGGATCAAGCCGCTCTCCATGAATAGCGAGTTACGCAAGGTGATGGCGAGCCCGCTTTGCACCGCCGCCCGTACGGCGGAGAGGCTCGCTGTTTCCACAACAACCCGGAATTTCCGCCCCGCCTATTCCAGCACCCGCAATGCGGTCGCGCGAAACAGGCAAGGCTCGGCCAGCAAGGCCAAGGGCAATATCTCACGCTCCAGCAGATGCGAATGCCCGATCCACTGCATCGCCATCGTCTTGAGATTTTTGGGCTCCTGCTCAGGCCGTACGCACACCACCACGTCGAGTTGCTGCGCCTTCAACGCCTCCAGCAATTCCTGCGATCCGCCCACCCGCATCTGCAATTGTATTTCCGGATGGCTGATCACGAACTCGTTCAACACGCCCGGCAGCAGCAGATCTGCAAAATCCTGGTTCATGCCGATCCCGACCGAGCCGGACAGCGCCTTGCCCTGCAATGACGCCACCACGCGGTCGTTCAATTCCAGGATATGCCGGGCCACAACCAGCAGATGCTCGCCGGCCGGAGTCAGGCGCAATTTGCGCCCCTGCCGGTTAAACAAGGGCTGGCGGACAATCTCCTCCAGCCGGCGCATCTGCAGGCTCAATGCTGATTGGGTCACGAAAACCCGCTCCGTTGCCTGCAGCATGGACCCCGTTTCGATAATCGCGACAAAACTCCGCAATACCTCGATGGGCAAATTCACCGCCACCGGATAGCCCCTTCGCCCAGCATTAATCCTGCCTCAAGTCAAAAAATTAACCACACTTAGTCTGTATAGTTAATAGTTTAATGGAAAACAAGATTCTGACAGGCCAGGGGAAAACCTCTATTGCCAAGCAGGCCTAAGATAGGTCACGCCAGCGGCGACGCCCATCGACACGTTTTTTAAGCGGCTTGGGAAATCGCCGCGATCTCACTTAAGCGTTCGATGATCTCATCGGCTTCGGCACGGACCAGCCAATCAGGGCTGATGGAGACGAAACGCACGATATGGTTCTGATCGATCACCAGCACCGTCGGCATCGGCAGATCCCATGTGTTCGTTCCCGTGGTCTCGCCCAGATTTGTGCCTTTGGAGAGCAGGTGGCGCTGCGATTCCTCTGCGGCGGTAAACACGATGCCGAATTTCGACCCAAGCTGGTTATCAGTGTCCGAGGCAACCAGAAAATCCAGTCCGTGCCGTTCCTTGATATCGCGAAGCTTCGAAGGGATTTGCGGGCTGATCGCAACCAGCGTGGCGCCCAGCTCGCTTACGGCAGGTGCCAGTTGCCGTTGGTAATACGGGATCGCGATATTGCAGGCAGGGCAACCGGCGAAGCGAAAGAACACCAAAACCGCCGGCCCCTTTTCCAGCAATTCATCAAGCACAACGCTTCCACCCTCCACTTCCGGTAGAGCAAAATTTTCCACCCGGTCACCCGGTTTGACGAATTCTGACCGATCCGCGTGGTCCACCAGATATTGCCGCTGGTTGATGTTATAGGCCAGTTCTTCCGGTTTCAGGGTTGCAACGCGATGCGCATGCAAATCCGCGAGCAACTGGTTCACTGAATCTTTTGATGTCATGGTATTTCCTCCGCAGCCGGTGATACCAAGTAAAGCTAGCTGGTTTGCAACAGGCCGAATAATCAGCGTTTTTCCATGCGATATGAGCAGCCCTTAAGCGAGCGGGGTGCTTGCTCACCTCAGATCACAAAAAACCCGTGCGACCCATCGCGTTCCAGTTGCGCGACCAGGCCGAATTCCCAATCCAGATAGGCCTGCATTGCCGCCGCTTTGTTTTCCGTGCCTTCATAAGGCCGCTTGTAGCGTCCCTCCGGGCCGCGCGGCTCAGGCGCACCATCGCCGCCGCTCTTGGTGGCATTTTCGTAGCCGTCTGCAAGTACGAACACCTCCCACCCCATTTGCGCGAGCCAGGAGGCGGTCATATCCGCGCGGACCAAAAGCTCATCGGCCAGGACGATCCTCGCGCCGCGCACAGGCGCGAAATGGTCGGTTTCCTGCACCAGCTGGCCGCCGGGGGCAGAGCGAAATCCCGGCAGATGTCCGGCAACGAATTGCTCCGGCTGGCGGACATCGAAAGCATACAGGGTACGCGCCGGATCGCGCCGCAGCGCCACCAGATCGGCCTGGCGCAGGCGCTTGACCCCGGCGCGTTCCGCAACCGCCTGGGTGCGCCGCTGCGCTTCGGTGAGCGTCCCGGCGTCAACCTCCGGCGCGCGCGCATCCTTGCCATGGTCCAGTGCCTGGCCTGCCAGAGTCCAGCCGATGGTACCGTTGCGCAGCGCAACGATTTTGTTGGGCAGACCGGCATTGATGAGCGACTGCGTGCCGATCAGGCTGCGGGTGCGTCCGGCACAGTTCACGATGATCGTCGTCTCCGGCCGCGGCGCCAGCCCCGGCGCGCTTAGAACCAATTCGGCACCCGGCACGCTTACGCCGGAAGGGATGCTCATGGTGTTAAACTCGTCGAAGCGCCGCGCATCCAGAACCACGGCATCCGCCTTGGCATCCAGCAAGGCTTGCACCTCTTTGGCCGGCAGCGATGGCGTGTGGCGGCGATGCTCCACAAGTTCGCCAAAAGCCTTGGAATAGCTGTTCACATCCTCGAAGATTTCATAGCCGGCGGCGCGCCAGCCAGAGAGTCCGCCTTCCAGAACCAGCGTATTGCGATATCCCAGCGCCAGCAGTTGCGCTTGCGCCGCCTCCGCAATTCCGCCGCCGTCATCGTAAACCACCACCAGCACCTCGCGCCGTGGCAACCGCCATGGGGCCTCCACTATAATCCGCCGCAGCGGAATCTGCGCGGCAAACAGCGGATGGCCGAGCGCGAATTTTTCCTCCTCGCGAACATCGATAATGGCAATTTCCTCGCCAATCAGCAATTTCTGGCGCACTTCCCCAGGCGTAATGACAGAACATGCGCGGTTGCCGGAACGATCCCACAGATTCGGCAGAACATCATTCGAATAGCCCGAAATAAACCGCCGCGGCTGGCCTTGCGCGTCATAGGTCGCGCGCTCCACTGCGCCGATATTGCCGCCATAGACATGAATGCTGATCGAGATGGCATCGGGCACGGCATTGCTGACGCGATGAATATCCCCAATCTCCGGCCCCACAGCATCGACATCGCCGGCGCGCAGCAAAATGGCGGGACCTTGCCGAGCGAGCCGGCCATCCGTATCCCGCGCGAAACGCTCGGAATGTTCGGCGCCGCGCAGCACGCCGATCAATCCCCAGACACGATGATCATGAATCGGTGTCGCTTGCCCCGGGCCCCAGACGAAACTCACCACCGAGAATCGCTCAAGCGGATCGCAATAGAGCAGATATTGCTGGTAGCGTTCCGGATCGGGCCAGGCATAGAGCTCCGGCAGCCAGTCATCGCTCGCCACCAATTGGCGCAGCAACGCGGCACCCGATTCCAGCAATGCGGGCTGCTCGGGCGACCGGTCCACCAGCTCAGCCAGACCCTGAATGAATTCCCGAAGTTTATGCGCCATCGCCATGCTTCAAACGCCCGTCAGCACCGATGAAAAACTGCTGTCGAAAAAGGGTCTCACATCAACTTTGCCGGAGATAAGTCCGGCTTTCACGAAAGTATCCGCAACCTCCTGCGCTGAAGCGATGGCCGCGTCGTCGATCGGAACAATCTGGTAGGGATGGCTTTCGTGAAAAAATTCCGCTTCGACATATGGCAGAGGAACATGAATAACTGGCGCCAGGTCCTGGGACCATTGCTGCTTATTGTTTTCCACCCAGTTCCATCCCTTGGCAATCCGCACCAGATAATCCGCCGCCGCCGCCCGCAAAGGCGGATTGTGCAGCACGGCTGGCGCCACGCCCACGAAGTAATTGCCGGAAAGAATGCCCTTCGCGGTACGCAACACGCGCGCACTGCCGTCGCCCAGGGCAAAGTTGATCGCATAGCCGTAAATCGCCCAGGCATCCAGATCGCCGCTGCGGAAGGCGGCGGCGCCATCGGTGACGCCGAGATTGATGGCCTGGATGTTATTGAAGCTTAAACCCGCTTGCCAGAGCATGCGCAGCAGGAAATAATGCGAGGTGGTGGCCCGCACATAGCCCACCCGTTTGCCTTTCAGATCGGCGATGCTTGTTATCGTGGATTTCTTCGGCACCAGCACGACCTGGTCATTCACATCGCCCTTCAGAACGGCGATCGTGCGGATGCGCGCGTGGGAGGCTGCCGCGAAAGCCAGCGGGATCTCACTCCAGCCGCCGAAATCGATGGCGCCCGCATTCATTGCCTCGACTTCAAGCTGGCCGGAGTTGAACTCGTGATACTCCACCTTATAGGACGTATTGGAGAGCCCCGCCAAAGGTAGAAATGTCTCATCCTCGCCTTTGAAAGACGCTGCCCGCAACGTAACGCCGGAGAGGTTCGGGCCTGCGAAACTGCGCACGGGCAGCGTGAGGCCAGCCAGGCCGGCCAACCCCATTCCCAAAGCGCTACGGCGCTTGAACCTCGGCCCACGCATCTTAGCTGGCCTTCCGGTCGACATTCCGGTTGGCAACCAGCTTGCGGACCAGCGGAATGAGGTTCGCGCCGTAATCAATGGCGTCTTCAAGCGGATCGAACCCGCGGATCAGGAAGTTGGTAACGCCCAGATCGTAATAATCCAGCAGTGCATCGGCCACCTGTTCCGGCGTGCCCACCAGGGATGTGGAGTTGCCGGCAGCGCCCGTTACGGCCGCCACCCCGGTCCATAGCCGCTTATCCAGGCGCTCGCCCTGCGCGGCGGCCTGCAGCAGGCGCTGTGAGCCGACATTCGCCGGCGCATGGCCGGAGACCGGCAGCCCAGCCTTTTCGCGCAGCGCAATGGTACGTTCGCGGATCTGTTCGGCCCGCGCCCAGGCGGCTTCTTCCGTCGCCGCCAGAATTGGCCGCAGCGAAAGGCTGAACCCGATTTGCCTGCCATGTTTTGCCGCCGATTTCCGTACGCGCCCGATCGTCTCTTTGGCTTCCGCCAGCGGCTCGCCCCAGAATGCGTACACATCCGCATGTCTGCCAGCGACCTCGATGGCGATTTCCGAGGAACCACCGAAGAAAATCGGGATATGCGGTTTCTGGACGGGCTTCAGCTCCGAATACGCGCCATCATAGCGGTAGTATTTCCCGGCATGGTCGAATGGCTTCTCTGAGGTCCAAACCTTGCGGACAATCTCCAGATATTCGTCCGTGCGCTGGTAGCGTTCATCCTTGCTGAGATAATCGCCATCCCGGCGCATTTCCGCATCCGCGCCGCCGGTGATGATGTGCACAGCCAGGCGCCCAGCGCTGAATTGGTCGATCGTCGCGAGCTTGCGCGCCGCCAGCGCCGGACCTTCAAAACCCGGCCGGTGCGCCAGCAGGAATTGCACCTTTGAAGTATGCGCGGCGGCATAGGTCGTCACCACCTGGCTATCCGGGCTGCTGGAGCCTTGCGCCACCAGCACGCGGTCGAAGCCGCCATCCTCATGGGCCAGCGCGACCTTTTTCACCCATTCGCGGTCGAAGCCAGTGCGCGGGTGAATTTCTGAAGCGTTATTGGTTCCGACATAACCGATGAATTCTACACTCATGTTCAGCTCCTGTAATTTAGTAGCCAAGATCGGCCCGCACGATCCCGGAGAGGGGCTCGCCGGCAAGAAAGCGTTTGAGGTTTTCGGCGAACAAACCGGCGAACGCCTTGCCGCGCTCGCCACTGCTCCAGGAGAGATGCGGCGATAGATGGACGCGCGGATGTGTATAAAGCCGATGGCCGGCGGGCAGCGGTTCCGGTTCCGTTACATCCAGCGTGGCGAAGCCTACCTGGTTGCGATCCAACGCTTCCAGCAATGCCGCATGATCGACGATCCGGCCGCGCGCGATATTTACCAGATGCGCACCCGGCTTCACCCGCGCGAAGGCGGCCTTGCCGATCAGGCCAGAAGTCGCCTGGGTCAGCGGCAACGCGATCACCAAATGGTCCGATTCCTGCAACAAGGTATTAAAATCCACGAAAGTTACGCCGGCATCCTCACTTGCACCGCCAGCGCGCCGCGTGGCTAGAATCCGCATGCCGAAGGGGCGCGCACGCGCCGCCACTGCCTGGCCGATGCTGCCATAGCCCAGCAAGCCCAGCGTCTTGCCCTCTAGTGTGCCAAGCTCCGGCTTGCGCCAATCCGCCGCGTCGTGAATCCAGATCAGATCCAGCTTTTTTTCAACCGCCAGCAGGCTTGCCAGTACGTATTCGGCAATCGGCGAACTGTTGGTGCCGCGCCCACAGGTCACCGTTTCAACGTCGTAAATCCAAGGTGGAAATTCATCCACCCCGGCGGAGACCGCCTGAATCCAGCGAAGCTTGTATGGCCAGCCGGGCGGTCTCTGCACGGGCACCACCACATTGCCTCCGCGCGGCGGTACGGCCAGCAGCACCGTTGCATCTTCCGGGATTTCATAGGCGCGTTCCGGCGCCAGCCCCCGCCAGGAAACACCTGGCGGCAGGACGGCGCTTAAGCCTTTTTCAAGGGCAGCCGGCAGTTGATGCGCGATGACAAGTTGAGAGAGGGATAGTTCAGACATGATCAGTACGTATAGGCAAGTTTGAAGAGCACGGTCGCCGGCGGGCTGACCTGACCTTCCAGGCCATTCTTTGACCCACCCCAGCTCAGGCTTTGATATTGCAATCGGTTGAAGATGTTTTTCCCGTTCACACTCGCCGTCCAATGTCCGTTGGGCAAGGTATAACTGATGAAGGCATCCGTGTAAGCCTGCGCCCCTATGCGGCCTTGCACATAATTGAAGACGTCGGAATAATAAGCGGTTTCGTAGGAGACATCAGCACCCAGAGAAACTTGGCCGCTGATATCGATTGGCGGCGTATAGACCGCCTGCGAATAGAGCTGCCAGCGCGGTGAATATGGCAACTGGTTGCCGGTGATCGGGACACTCAAACCGGTATTGAGATTCGTGCCTGGGGAGTTGAACTGATCGTAGCGTGTATTCAAATAGCTCACATCGTTGGTGACGATCAGGCCATCCAAAGGCTCGATTGTCGTTTCGAGTTCACAACCATTCGTATGCGCGCTGCCGGCGTTGGTACGAACACTCACCGGTGCATCCGTAATCGGGCTGATGACCGTCGCGGTCTGCTGCAGGTTTTTGTACTGGTTCCAGAAGATTGTCGGGTTGATCCGCAGGCGGTGATCGAACCAATCGGTCTTAAGCCCAGCTTCATAGGTCGTCACGGTCTCTTCGTCATACGGCAATGCCGTGGCGCGGCTGCTGGCGCGGTTGTTGAAGCCGCCGGCATTGAAGCCGCTGGAGATCGTCGCGTAGCTGTAGAAATCCGGCGTCGGCTGATAGGAAATGCCATATTTCGGCGAAAAATTGTACCAGGTCTTGTTGCGTGGCTCCCCTGCATTGGTGAAGTTCAAAGTCAAGGATTTATTGGCCGCGATTTCGCCGGGTGTTGTTGGGTCTGGATACAGGACCAGCGGAGCGCCTTGGAAATTATCGTAAACGCCCTGGAACAGGAAGCCGCGATTTTCGATCGTGTAGCGGCCGCCAATCGTCCCGATCAGCTTGTCGGTAAAATTATAATTTCCCTGGGCGTAAGCGGCATAATCGGTGGTTTTCGTATCGGCAATCTGATCCTCGGGAAAAGCCGGGGTTCCGGCGCCGGCAGGTGATACGACATAGCCGATCCGGTTGCTGGCAAAATTCTCATGCAAGAAATACAAACCGCTGACATAGTTGAATTTGTCGTAATTCCCGAGGAGCTGAAATTCCTGCGTCAACTCCTGATCGCGGTAATCAATGAAATTATCAGAAATCGAAACCAGTGGCGGAAATGGCGTGGAGAGGCTTGCTGCCGTGCCGTTATATTCCACCAGCGGCTGGCCATCATTATTATAGTTCACCGGCTGCTGCGCGAACCCGCGATAGGCGGAAATCGACTTGAACGTCAGATTCGGGTTGATATTGTAAACCACCCGCAGGGAAACGCCGCCGTCCCAGGAATTATTGCGCGGCTCCTGGCTGGCATAGCTGTCGTTTTTATTAGCCGTGCCGTAGATCGGTTTGGCGAGCGTACCGCCGATGATGGGATAGACCGGCGAATAATAGCCGGTACTGGAAGTATCCCGCGTTCCATCCACTTCGAGCAATGCGGTTAGGTCCGGTGTGATGGTTGCAAGAAGTTTCGCGCGCGCTTCCGTGGTGTCCTGATCGTTCACATGCTTGCCGATCGTCGGATCGTAGGTATAGCCGTTATGCTGGTCATGCGCCAAGGCGATGCTGCCATCGAGCACGCCAGGAACGATCGGACCGCTGATATAGGCATGTGTATTCAGTGCGGCATAATTGCCGCCGCTGATGTCGACGTTCGCCTGCGTCTCGTCGGTGGGATCTTTCGAAATATAGCGGATCGCGCCGGCATCGGAGTTCGCGCCGAACAGCGTGCCCTGCGGGCCGCGCAACACTTCCACGCGCTCAAGATCCGTAAGGTCGCCGAGCCCGTTGATCGCGCGTGGCAGATACACGTCATCGAGATACTGCCCGACATTCGGATCGAAAATCGGATCGGAATTGCCGATACCGCGAATGAAGTAAATCTGTGTCAACGGCGTAATACCGCCGCGCTGCGTTGTCACACCGGGAATTTTTCCGGCAAGATCCCGCGTGGTAAGGATATTCTGCTGCGCCAGCTGTTTGGCGCCGAACACGGTCACCGCCACTGGCGTCTTTTGCAGCTTGGTGCTCTGCCGTGTCGCGGTCACCACCACGTCCTTTAAACCGCCAGCCGTCACCGGTGGCGGCGGTGCCGTCACCGTCTGCGCGAAGGCGCTGCCGGCCAGCAAGGCGGAGGCCGCGATCGACGCCAGCAGCAATTGCTTATGCAGCCCGCTCCGCCCGGCGCCCGGTTGTATCGTCAAGTCAACTCTTCCCATTTTTAGCCCCCAGATTACCCGATCGTCGTTAGCGATCCTTCATGCATCGCTTAATTCTCGACCAATGTAATAGGCATTGAAGAGACATATACCCCGTGTAAAATTTATATTTCTAATTAGCAATGCAGATTTTGTCATAGATCGGGGCCCGCTATGCATCCCTGCCTGCATAGGATGAAGCATGAATTCCACCCCAACGACGCACGCCCGCCCGATTTTTCGTCCGGCAGTCAGGAAGCAGAAAGACATTGCAAAAAACAGGACTTTACTGAAAATTAAATCTCATCCCCGTGAATTATTTTGAATTCCCGGGCGTCTGCGGGCACCGATACTGAAGCATCGCTCAACCATTCATCAGAAATCCTAAATTCAGTCTGCCCTACCGCTCGCGTATAGGGCCAAGCGGCGCTCGGCGGTATTTACATTTACCAGCTTGTGAATAGACTTATAGGGCAAAATGATGCCAAATGGGCTGTTGAGGACAAAGTGATGGATGCGTATGACGCCTCGGTGCCAACCAATCTGGGCAATGTGAAACGAGACATTGACGCGCCGGTACTGGCCGAGATCACGGCGGAGCTGGCGAAAACCGCCGCGCAGCATGACCGCGCCGGCAGCTTTCCGTTTGAGAATATCGCGCTGCTGCGCCGGCATGGCATTATCGGCTTGCAGGCTGCGCGCGACCTTGCCGGCGATAAGCTGAATCTCCCACAGGCGCGCCGCGTGATTGCCGCCATCGCCCGCGGCGAGCCCTCGACCGCGTTGGTCCTTATCATGACCTGGCTGTTCAGCCTGCAAATCGCCCGCAACCCGCACTGGCCCACGGCCTTGCGCGACCATGTGCTGCGGGACATCGCACTTAACGGCACGCTTGCCAACGCGCTGCGCGTCGAACCCGCGCTTGGCACGCCGGTCCGCGGCGGCCTGCCGGACACCACGGCCAGGCGCGTAGCGGGCGGCTGGCGCATTTCCGGCCAAAAACTCTATTCCACCGGCATTCCGGCGCTGGGCTGGCTCGCCATCTGGGGCCGCTCGGACGATGCCGAACCGCTGGTCGGCACGTTCCTGGTTCCTGGCAATGCTGAGGGGGTGCGAGTCGAAGAGACCTGGGACCAGCTTGGCATGCGCGCCTCCGGCAGCCATGACGCGATCCTGGAAAATGTCTTCATTCCGGAGGAATATGCCGTCGATATCCGGCCGCCCAAAGCCTGGGAGGCCGACCGCGCCCCCGAACTGCTCACCTGGATGTCGGTTCTCATCGGCGCCCTCTACGATGCGGTTGCCCGCAATGCGCGGGATTGGCTGGTGCAATTCGCGCTCGACCGCAAGCCATCCAATCTCGGCGCCGCCCTTTCTACCCTGCCACGCTATCAGGAAGCCATCGGCGAACTGGACGCGCTGCTTTATACCAATACGGCGCTGCTGGACCGCTCAACTTATGCCGAACCCGGCGACATCTCCGCAATCGAAAGCAACTTCGTCAAATTGACTGTCACGAACAACGCCATCAAGATCGCGGAAAAGGCGCTTTCCCTCACCGGCAATCCTGCGCTCAGCCGCGCCAATCCGGTTGAACGCCATTACCGTGACGCGCTATGCGGCCGCGTGCACTCGCCGCAGGAGGATACCATCCTTAACGGGGCAGGGCGGTTCGCCTTTGCCGCGTTCAAACCCGCTACCATCTCGAAATGAAAATCTTTTAAAAGCAAATTTCAGGAGTTTCCCAATGTCTGCCACGGCCCAACCCATCATTGCCCGTTCAGCCCCTCCGCCGGTGCCTGCCAACCAGCCAAGCTGGGTCATTCCGGAGCCGGGGCCGAGCTTCGAGGAGATAAGGCTGTTCCGCAAGCAGCGCCTTGCGGCTGGCCTGCGGCTCTTCGCGCTCTATGGTTTTGACCATGGCCCGGCCGGCCATATCACGGTCCGGGACCCGGAATGGACGGACCATTTCTGGATCAATCCGCTCGGCCAGTATTTCGGCCATATCCGGGTCTCTGACTTGTTGCTGGTCAATCATGGCGGCGACATCGTTATCGGCAACAAGCCCGTCAATCAGGCCGGCTTCCAGATCCATTCCGCCATTCACAAGGCCCGGCCGGAGGTGAACGGCGTTGCGCATTCGCATTCCACCTACGGCAAAGCCTGGTCCGCGCTTGGCCGGCCGTTGGATGCGCTGACGCAGGATTCCGCCTTCCTTTACGGCAAGCAGGCATTGTCGGATTTCACCGGCGTGGTGCTGGAAGCCGATCAGGCGCAGAAACTGGTGCAGGATATCGGCGAGAGCGATTTCGCCATTTTGAAGAATCATGGCCTGCTCACGGCGGGTTTGTCCGTGGAATCGGCGGTGTGGAATTTCATCGCATTCGATAACGCCGCGCACGCGCAGTTGCTCGCCGAGGCTGCCGGCAAGCCGATTCC
>Ga0182024_10017542_pt1 | contig 13423 bp, 7 predicted proteins | sample P32metaG_FD_120480 | JGI IMG/M metagenome (GOLD analysis project Ga0182024, IMG submission 120480) | Permafrost microbial communities from Stordalen Mire, Sweden - P3-2 metaG (Illumina Assembly) | ecosystem: Environmental > Terrestrial > Soil > Wetlands > Permafrost | place: Sweden: Stordalen...
TGATCTGTCCACCAACGGCTCGTTGAACGAATACTACCACCCGGACACCGGAGCGGCGTTGAGCCACAAAGGTTTCATGGACTGGAATCTCCTGGTGCTGGAAATGATGTAGATGGATTTTACTTTTTATTACCGCTTTCAGAGAAAGGCAAACGAGAAATCCCAATTTGAAACTGGAAAAGATCATCGTCCAAGCCGGTGCAATGACTGCGCCGCAAAAAAAATCATGAAATTGAAGCTGACTTCAATCCTGCTGTTGCTGGCGTTTTCCGCGGTCGCGGCCGAGCGCGTCGAACCGGAAATCACGCCGGTTACGCCGGTGCGATTTGAAAAGCGCGGTGCGGTTTATTTTGCCGATTTTGGCGAGGACGCCTATGGCAGCTTGAAGATTGATATTTCAACGTATAATTTGGGAGCTGAACTGCCGCCGGAATTGAAAGTGCGCCTCGGCGAAAAGTTGGACGCGGGCGGTGCGATTGACCGCCAGCCGGGCGGCTTCGTGAGCTACCGCGAAGGCATGATGACATTGCAGCCGGACCGGCGCACTTACCACCTCGAACTGCCTCCAATAAAACATCCCAAGGGAAATGTGTCCGAACCAATTCCGGGCATCGGCGAGATCGCGCCGTTCCGTTACGCGGAAATTGAAGGCGGGTCATTGCCGCAGTTGGAAAAAACCAACGTCATTCAATTATTCGTTCACGCACCTTTTAATGACCATGCGTCCAGTTTTGAAAGTTCCGACGAAACGGTGAACGCCGTCTGGCATTTGTGCAAGCACACGATGGAGGCGACGACGGCTTTTGGCATTTACGTTGACGGCGACCGCGAGCGGACGCCTTACGAAGCGGACGCTTACATCAACCAGCTTTCGTTTTATGCCTGCGATCTCGATCCGCGCGTGGCGCGCTGCACGTTCGACTATTTGTTACAGCATCCAACATGGCCGACCGAATGGAGCTTTCACATGCCGATGATCGCCGCCGAAGATTATCTGGCCACCGGCGACATTGAACTGGCGCGCGACAACTGGGACGCGCTCAAGACAAAATTGATGATGGACAAGGCGCGTGCGGACGGTTTGTTGCGCGCCGGGGGGATTGTGGACTGGCCGATGGGCTATCGCGACGGTTACAACGGCGGCGAAAAAATCCCCAGCGATCCCGACCAAGTCAGGCGTCCGGAATACCGTTACCAAGTCGGGCCGGAATACAACACCGTTGTGAACGCATTTTATTATCACGCGCTGCAACAAATGGCGCTGCTGGCGCGCGCCTTGAAAAATGAAAACGACGCGGACGAATTCGAGTCGAAGGCGAAACAGGTTTATGAATCGTTCAACCGCGTTTTCTTCGACCAGGAGCGCGGCCTCTACACCGACGGCGAAGGCAGCGCGCATTTTTCGCTTCATGGAAACATGTTTCCGCTGGAATTCGGACTTGTGCCGGAACCATACAAGGCCAAAGTCGCCGATTTCGTGCAATCGCGCGGCATGGTGTGCAATGTTTATGGCGCACAGTATCTGCTCGAAGCGATGTTCGGCGCGGACAAGGACGACTACGCCATCCAGCTTATGTCGGCCAAAACACAAAACAGCTGGTGGCACATGATGGAATTGGGTTCGACGATCACGCTGGAGTCGTGGGATTCGTCATCCAAGCAAAATCTGGATTGGAATCATGCGTGGGGTTCCGCGCCCGCAAACATCATTTCGCAATTCGTCCTCGGGGTGCGTCCGCTGGAACCGGGTTATTCGAAAATTCTCATTGCGCCGCAGCCGGGCGGCCTGAAATGGATTCGCGGCAAGGTGCCGACGCCGCGCGGCGCGGTCAGCGTGTCGTGGAACCGGGACACGGCCAGCCTCGACATTGAAGTGCCGCCGGGCGCGATGGCATCGGTTGAGTTGGCCGCCCGTTTTGGCGCCGGCAACGACATTATTTTGGACGGAAAAAATGTGAAGGCAAAACAAACGAACGCGACGCTCATGATTGACGGGATCTCCGCCGGTCCTCATAACATTCGATTCGACAAGCCCGGTGCCTAGCCGATGCAAAAATCCGATGGCAAATAATGGCAGCATTGCCCACGCAATGGAACAGGTTTGAAAATCCTGAATCTTTCAAAGACAAGACGGATTGTCCACGTTCAGAACCTGCCGGCAGAAAGCCCAACGAAAAATCTGATTAAGAAATGACCCACCGGTTCACTCAACCCGGCGGCTGGATTTTTCAATGGCCTGTTGCGCCGCCTCCAAGGCGGAACTCATTTGTGCAGCTGAAGCATAGCGATCCGCCGGGAACGGCTGGCAGGCGTTCAAGATGACGGCGTTCAAAGGCAGAAACTCCGGCGGTTCATCGGCGGCCACAAGTGTCGTGGCAACTTCCGGGAAAAGCGCCGGCGCACGTCCAGTGCAAAGAACATATAGCATCATGCCCAGGGCATAAATGTCCGCCGACACGGTTCCGGGCCGTTCCGGCGAGGGCGGCATATAACCTGGCGTGCCCACGAGGGTTCTTACTTGATCGGCCGGGCGAATATCAGTGATGAGCCCCAAATCCGCCAGCTTGGGCCGGCCATTTACGAAAATGATGTTTTGCGGTTTGATGTCGCGGTGGGTCATCCCTTGCTGATGGAGAAATTCCAGCGCCTCGCACAAGGTGATGCCGATGCTCACGCAGTCCTTCACCGGCAACCGGCGGCCCCGCAATTGGGCGCGCTCGCTCACCAGGTCACGCGGTTTGTAAAGGGATGGTTCCTGCTGCCAGCCCGGCTGAAGCGAATCGCCGAGTTCCATCACATAATAAAAATAATCCGTCCCTTTTTTGCTGACAAAATCCACGCGCAACAAACCGGGATGCTGGTCGGAAACCGGCTTATACTTTTGAACGCCGCTGAATTCGCGCTCGTATGGTCCCGAATCACCGGCAAATTTTGCGAGGTAAATCACTTTCAACGCGACCCATTGTCCGGCGGGGTTGCGGCCCAGCCAGACCTTGCCATAAGCCCCTTCGGCAAAGGGCGGATGAACCAGTTTGTAGCCGGGAGTTTCCGGCAAAGTTTCCACCACCGCCGTTTCTGCGGAGCCGGGCGTGCGACGAATTCCCGTTGCCACTGTCCATGCCCAAGTGCATGGCAACTGGCCACCGGCAATGATCAGCCAGGGAAACCAGTAGTCGGTGTAATAGCTCAACCAGATGGCGGACAATGAAACCGCGAGAAAAATCCCGGCGGCGACGGCAGAAGCGGTTCGCCACCGCACCCGGCACAACCCGCCACCCAAAAGAATTCCCGCGCCGGCCAGCACGGCCAATTCCCACCCGGCGGCGGGGCGCTGCAGTGATTCGTGGTTCAGATCATTCAGGAATTCGGCCAGCAGGATTTCCACGCCGCCGGAAGCTTCCTCGGTCCAGCGGGTGTAGGGCGTGTTGAACTTGTCGTTGTCGGTCTCCGTGCCCGGCAGCAAAGTTTTGGGCTGCGTGCCGATGAAGACAATTTGATTGCGAAAATAATTCGGTGGTTGCGCCAGCGCATATTGATAGCTCAGGCGGGACCAGCCGCCATTCTGGCCATAATAGCGCAGCCAGCGTTCCTGTGGTTGTTCGCTCAACTTTGCGCCCGCCAATCGCGCCGCCGTCTGCGGCAGGCTGGGATACGGGCCGGGCGAGGGATAGGGCCACTGCCGGCGCACGATGCCGTCGAGGTCGGGATTGAGCCAGGCGACGCCCCAGTTGGTTTTGGCCGCGTGCAAAAAAAGTTCCGCCGGCAGCGTCGGTTGGGCGCCGGCCAAATCCGGATGGGTCACCGAGGATTGTTCGGCCATCAGGACGAGGTGCGGCTGGCGGCGCATCGCGGCGGCAAGCGCGGCGTCAGTTTCGGGATTGTTCGAGGCGCGAAAAAAAGAATCCATCACCACCAGCGGGCAGCCATCGTCGGCCAGCCGGTTGAGCAACTGGGCGTGCAGGGCGCGATCCCATGGCTGGCCGCGCGCCTGGTGGAAATGGTCGAACGCCGCCTCATCCATCAGGATGAGCGTGACCGAATTGGTGACGGGGCGGGCACCAAAGCGGAACAGATAATCGTAGCTGGCGTCAACCCATGGTTCGCCCAGCGACGTGCTCCAGAGAATGAGGCCGCACAGCACCGCCAGCGCCGCACCGAGCGCGGACCGGCGGACTGATCTGGTTTTAGCGGCAAACCCCATGCAAGCTTGCCGCCGAGTATAGCCGACCGCGCCGGAAAGGACAATTTGCGAGTGACGCGGGTGATTTTTGCGGACGGTGGCGATGGCCGCGCCGCAGTCATGGCCGTCGCCGGGCGCAGGGTCAGGCGATGGAATCTTTCGAACGCCATCAATCAACTGCCAGGCTGCAAGTGCCCGCAGCGCGGGCAAAACCAGTCGTAGCGCGGCTGGTTCCACCAACACTAGCCAACCATTTCCCGCCAACAACATTTTGGAGACACGCCTCCACCGCCGCGTGGGCTTCGGGAATGGTGCCGGCAGCTTCCAGGACGGTGCCGGCAACTTATTTTGCGGCTAAAACAATTCTTTGAACCGTCCAAGGAACTTATTCAGGCTTCCAAGCAACTTCTGCAAGGTCCTAAAGAAATCTTTGAGACTCCCAAAGAATTCTTTCAAGGTTCCAAGCAACTTCTACGGGCTTCCAAAGAAATCTTTCAGCCTTCCCAAAAACTTGTTCAAGCTTCCCAAGAATTCTTTTAACCCTCCAAAGAACCGCTTGGAAGGCTCAAAGAACTTATTTAGCGGTCCAAAGAACTTTTTCAAAAGCGGCTATAACTTATTTAACCGTCCAAAGTATTTTTTGAGCGCTTGCCACAAATCTCGCCGGCGTTGCAAGAGATTAAAAGTCAGCCAGTTGGCGTGAATTGGTCAAAAAAACGGCATTTTTCCCGGATAAAATGCGCGGGTGGGGAGCCGGCCGGAACCTAGACGTGCCCTTGCCACTTTCCCGTCCGCTGCCCGGCTCCAAAACCCGAGTCGCAGAGACGACCGAGACGGGTAGCGGATTGCTGACCTGACCCTTCAGAGACACGACATCAACTTAAGCAGTATTGCCCGGCTGGACCGCGTTTTCGATTTTCCAGCTATTTGTTGTTTACAGGCCGGAGTTTTTTTGGCAGAAATGATTGGGCTTCGGGAAGCCGGTAAACTCAACGGGGAAAAACCATCATACCAAAGGAGAATTATGAAAAAAAACCACACGTCTCAAATCATCGGCGCCGGGATCATTCTGCTGGCCGGCATCATCAGCGGTTGCCGGCAGCCGGCCGCACCTGCAGCGGACACAACCTCGAAAGATGAATCAACCCTTCAAGCGGGGAAAAATCTGCCTCCATGGCAAGCCTTTATGGTGCCCGGCCTTGAATCTATCGCCTTTCAAGCATTGGCGAAGAACACGAACCAAATTGGCGGAGTTAATTACGGTGTCGAGGACTACACGAACGGCACGGGCGGCACGGGTTCAACCATAATTACACCTTCAAACGGAGTTACCAGTTTCACGTTCTCGGATATTTCCGGCATCCCGGCTCCATATAATTCTTGGGCCATTGGCATTGACAGAGTAACTTTGAAGAGCTACCCCACGAACAGCTCGTTGTATACGAATACCGTCACATTTCCAGTGACCAGCTCGCACACTTACTACCTTACGGTTTATGTCAAAAACCCGCCGCCACCGCCAACCAACGGCCAGATCCTTACCCTGAAGCTTTCACAGAATTAATGCTGCGGTTTAGAAGCTGAACCGCAGCCGGGCGAGGAATGTTCGACTGCGGTCCATGTCATTGTAAAGATTCAGCGGCTCCAGGTTGTAGTTTTGATCGAAGATGTTCAGCAGTCCGAAGGTGATTTCCGCCCGGCGCTGCCAGAAGCGGTAGCCGGCGTAGGCATTGAACTGCCAGAAGTCGTCCCCCGGTTCCGCCGGGTTGAAGCCGGAGTTGCTCTGGTGATACCAATTGGCTTCGAACAGCGAGAAAAGCCCAGAGGAGTTATTCCAGTTCGCATGGAGGTTCACTGTTTGCAAGGTGCTGGTCAAACTTTGATAAGGCTGGAACGACTGATCAATATTGCCAGCGGCGCTGGCTGTGCCTGGATAATTGATATCCAGTCTGGCCTGCGACACCTCGTAATTTGCCCCCGCCGTCCATTGTTTGCCCAGCAGTTGGTCCACACTGGCCATGACCGACTCCTCGCGATAATTCAAAGTCTGCTGGAACCCCACCGGATAGATGGAAAAGCTGTTGGTTGACTGGTTATAAAACACATAATTGCCCTGCACATCGTTCAGCTTGGAATACATCAGTTGTCCCGACAAAGCCGCGTAGGTGCCGGTGTCAAATTTCTGCTCAAGCGCAAGGTCATAGACATTGAACTGCGAGCCGCTGGTGTCGGCCACCACCGATTCTGGAATCAGGCTGCGGAAAGCCTGGTTAAAACCGGCCACCTCGGTCGGCTCCAGCCGGTAGCCCGAGCTGTCCCCCAAACCGGACAGCGACCGGGTGAACGCTGCGCGAACCGTGGTTTTATCGGCGGGCGTCCAGACGATGCCCGCCTTGGGGGAAACCAGCACGGTGGTTTTTTCCTGCTCCGTAAACGGCGTGGTGGAGGGATTCGCCGGCTGATAGAGCCAGTCATAATCCAGGCCGGCGGTCACCGCCAGCGCGTCGGCAACCTGCCAGGTGTGGTAACCGTAGAGGCTCAACTGGTAGTTATTCAAGGTGAAGCTTTGATCGGCCACGACCGGGGGATTGGGAAAAAAACCCTCGTAGATACTGGTGTCATCCACCGCATAATCTTGATACTGCATGGTGCCCCATTCATAACGCGCGCCCAGAATAGTGGTATGCGCGGGCGATTCAAAAATCTGCTGCAACTCGGTGGAATGCTGGTTCGGTGAAATCGTCACTTTTTCATCAACCCCCGTCAAGGCTGCGATGCCATCAAATTCTTGCGAGTAAGATCCGATAAATTGCGTCACACCGTTGGCCGTAACCGGCTCGCTGGCCGTCCGATAGGTGGCAAAAAACAAGGTATGCGAGCTAGGGCTCCAGTCGTGGTGATAGCCGAGCGTGATGTTCGGGTCCTCTTTGTTTTCAAAATGAAAATCCGAAGCCGTGGTCGGCGGGCTGTAATACTGGCCCGTGTCGCCGGAGGTGTAATCCAAGAATTGAATGGTGCCAAAAATACTGTCCTGCGCGGTAAGTTGGCCCTTAAGGCTGACGTCCACTTCGCGCAATTCATAATCATTGCCGGGAAACTGGCCGGGATCAGAATGGTAAGTGGTCCCGAGATCGTAGCTGAAGTCGCCGGAGGTATAAAACTGGTCCCCCTGTTCATACCACGCGCCGCGGCTCAAATACGTGGTGTCAGATTCGATCCCCAAACGGTTCTGCTCGAATAATTGTTGATGCAACCGCTCCGGCGGATTCACGTTCAGCCAGCCCGCGCCCGTCGGGGCCAGCAGGTTGGCGATCCAAAATTCATCGGCCGCCGGCGCGTCGTAACGCAGGTTGTCCCAGCTCGGACTGCGGAGCTGCTCGTAGCTGTTGGCCAGAAAATTGTGCGCGGAATAATTCGCGTAATCGCAGCTCACCGCCCGCCCGGCCTCGCGCACGCTCACATCCGTCATGCCGGCGTCGAGATAGATGCTGGCGAGGTTCGCGCTGCGCACGGCCTGATCCTGGTCAAGCAGCAGCTGCGAGCGATACACGCTGCGGTTGTCATTCAGCGACTGGGATTTCTCCAGGTCGCGGATGGCGTCATTGATCTGGCTGTTCTCCTGGTTCAACAACGCGGAATACAGCCACGCCGTCGGGTCGTTCGGATCGAGCTTTTTTGCCAGAGTCAGTTCCTTCGTCGCATGCGCGTCATCGCCGGTCGCCTGATACGCCTTGCCAAGATAGCTGCGCAGCTCCGCGCGCTGCGGTTCCAGCGCGGCGGCCACCAGCAGATCTTCCCGGCCGCCAGGCAGGTCGCCCAGGCGGATGCGGCTGAGGCCGCGGCCCAGCCAGGCGTTGCCGAGCGCGGCATCGGCGGCCAGCGCGGCATCGAAACTGGCAATCGCCGCGCGCGGCTGGTTTTGCGCGGCCAGCACGAAGCCTTTCAACGCGAGCGCTTGCGCGTTGCGCGGTGACAGCGCGAGACTTTGGTTCAACGCGGACAAGGCTTCCGGCTGGCGGCCAAAACAGAATTCCAGTTCCGCCACGCGCGCCCACGCGAAACCGAACCGGGGATCAACGACGGTGGCCTGCTGCGCAAGCTGCAGCGCCTTTTGCAACGAGAGATCGCCGAGGGCGCGCGACTGTTCGAAATAGGAATTCGCGAGCATTTCCGACGTAAGCTGTGGTGCCGATGTCGTGGCCGGCGCCTGCCGTTTCACGGCGGCGATGAGCTGGCGCAGGGAATTGGCGAGGCGGTCGGTGCGCTCGGAATTTTTCGGCAGCGCCGCCAGCACGGCTTCGGTTTTTGCCACTTCGCCGACGGCGAGCAGCAGCGCGGCGTGATAAATTTTCACCGTGTCTGAGCCGGAATCGGCGGCGGGATATTGGTCCAGCGCCGCCAGCAAATCGCCGGCGCGGTAGGCGGCGAGTGAGCCGGCGAGGTTTTTTTGTTCGTCAGTGGTGAGTTGCAAGTCTTCCGGGTCAATCACCGCCGGATAATAAAAGCACCATTGCAGAAGATTGTTGGCGATGAAACCGGCGGTACGCCGGGGCGCCTCGCCCAATTCGACCGAGGCCTGCTCGCCGTTGGTGAGCAGAAGCGTGGCCTGTTCGTTGCCAAATTTCACCTTGCCGTCCACGACGGAAAGCGTGGTGCGTTCGGCATCGTCCACGGCCAGGACGAATTCCGTGCCTTCCACGCCAGCCACGGCCCCGCGCGTGATGATGCGAATGCGACCGGGCTGGTCGCGATGGAAGAACGAAATAATTCCCCGGACCAGATGCAGTCCCGCCAGCGCGTCCGGCGAATCGGGCGGCAGAATCTCAAGCTCGGTCGAAGCCCCGAAAGGCAGAATGCTCTGGTCGGACCAGCGCAGCGCGATGCGGCTGTCGGCAGCGGTGTGAATCCGGTCAAACGGGTGAAGAATCTGGTTGGTTTGCGCGGGCGCCCAGGCGGGCGCGCCGGCAGAAAGAATTTCCACCGAACCTTGCAGCTCAACAATCTGGATGGCCTTGGCGGCCGAGGAAGCGGTGACAGACTGGGCAAAACACTCTGCCGTGCAAACTGTGAATACGACAAAAATCACAGCCAGCAAAACGATTTTCCCTTGTTTGTAATTTGGATTCAAGAACTCTATGCGTCACCAAATCCGATTAACTGACAGACAATTAAAAAACACATTGGCTCCCGATTTTCAATTCATTTCGGCGCAGCACCGGCCATATTTTATTTGCCAAGGCACATTTAAATCTCCATTACTTTCATATGGCAGAACCGCCAGATGAATTAATTCCGACGCGGGCCACGCTGATTCAACGCCTGAAGAATTGGCAGGATCAGGCCAGCTGGGAGGAATTTTTTGAGACCTACTGGCACCTCATCTACGGTGTGGCCGTCAAACGCGGGCTGACCAAATCGGAAGCGCAGGACGTGGTGCAGGAGACCATGATTTCCGTCGCCAAGCATATGCCCACCTTCAAATATGATCCGGCCATCGGCTCCTTCAAGGCCTGGCTGCTGAACATGACCCGCTGGCGCATCGCCGACCAGTTTCGGAAACGGCAGCCGTCGGCCGCCTATCAGGAGTCCAACATCGACACCTCCCTTGGCAACTCCGAAACCGGCGTGAGATCAGATCACGTGCTGCCGGAACTGGACAAGGTTTGGGATGAGGAATGGGAGAAGAACCTGCTTGAGGTCGCCATGGCCAAAGCCAGACGGCGGCTGGATCCGAAGCAATATCAGATCTTCGACTTTTATGTAAACAAGGAGTGGAAGCCGGAGCGCGTGGCCAAAACCTTTGCCATCTCTGTCGGCCAAGTCTATCTGGCCAAGCATCGCGTGACCGAAATGATCAAACAAGAGATTGAGCGGCTTCAAAAAGAGATGATTTGAGAGATGATTTGATTTCGCGGCGATTTCTTTCGCTGAAATCTCCGGGAGACGCTTTTGTCACAAGGCGAAAATCTCAAATGCGTGGTGCCAGCAGCCGCAAAATTAGCCCACACCTCAGATCACATCCCGCCAATAAAGATGAAGTGGCTGAAATTGCAGTCACCACCCAATTTCAAAAAAATAAATATTTTTTGAAAGAACCGGATTTTTTCCACGTAATGGATGGTGAACAGTTTGGCGTCACTAGGAATTGAAATAAATAACGGGTTGCTATGCGGGAACCATTTTGTCAGCTCCGCCCTTAAAGGGTGGGGATTATGGAAGAGGGGAAAGGGGCGAGGGCGGGGCGGAGCTGATTTTATCAAAATGCTGCAGTTTTTAGCTTCACCAGCAAGGCAACTTGACATGAAAAGGGCAAGACCTTGGATTTTTAGGCGCAATCCCCTGATTATCAGGGTTCGGATTTTTTGTTATTTTATTAATGGCCATTAAATTGAAATGATGCTGCTGCTACCATGTCTGGGCAAAGGGCAGCTTAAAACTACAGCTGTATCCTTGATTTAATGTCAGACCATGAAAAATCCGTGGTTGCTTTTTTTGGCCGTTCTCGTTTTGACCGTGCTCGTAATTATTTTCCTGGGCACCGTTCGGCTCTACCGGAATAACGCTCGTGACTTCAGGGAAAAAAAGGCGCTTTCCGAGGAAAATGATCACCCCGAAAACGCACCGGACGATGGAAAAGATGGAAGGAGCAAAGCCGGATAGTAATTTTTAGGCAGGAAGGGCGACCTTCAACCAGGTTGGGCAAGGAGACAAAATGGAGATGCGAATCCGAGCAACGCCGCAACATGGGACAAACCTTCAGGAATTTTCACATGACAGATGGCAATTTTTAATCAGGAAAATTGCTGTTTGGAGGGGGAGGTGGGCTTCGGCTGCTCGCGCCGATTTAAGCCGCCTCCGTTCTTCACCAGATTGCCTTACCACCGGCCCGTTCAGAAGCTGTAGCTGACGCCCAGTTCGAAGAACACGGACTGGGACAGGTCAAGCTGCGCGGTGCGTCCGCTAAAGCTCTGCTGGTAGGTGCCGAGATCCTGAAATTGCAAACCGGCGGCCACACCCCAATGCTGGCTGAACTGGTAGTGGGCCGCCGCGCCAAAATACCAGCCCCACAGTAGATCCACGTTGCTGCCGCTGCCGGAAGTGGTGCTGGAGCCGCCGCCACCGTCGAGCGTGAGAGTTTGTTTCCAAGATTCATTCGCATTGACCAGCCCGATGGCGAGACCGCCGGTCAGTAAAATGGTGAACTGTTGTTCGGCGCCAAACGGCACCTCCACATATGGGCCAAGCCGTCCGCCCCAGATGTCGGCATTGAACGTGTCCTGCGTCTGCAGGGTGCCGCTCGCGGGCGTGCCCGGGCTGCCGGCATACACCAGGACAGGATCGCCGGGGTTGCCGTTGAAACCGCCGCGATGGCCGGGCGCGGGAATCTGGCCAGGGATGCCGCCAAAGGTATAGTTCTCGGTGGTGACGGAAGTGTGAACGGAACTGCTGTTGTTCAGGGAAATTTTCATGTAGTTCAGCGCCCCCTCCACGCCGTAACGCATATTGTGCCAGTCGGACTTCAAGCCGAGCAACCGGTCGTAGGTCAGCTCCACGCCGGGCTCGGAGGCGTCGTTTTCCGAGGAGGAGCCGGCGGCATTGGCCCCGGCGGCGGGATTGTGAAAGGAAAACGTGTTGGCGGCCTGATTATATTGGGAGGCGTTGTCATAGCCCCAGTTGGAGGTATAACCCAGATAGTTGCCGGTGGAGTCGGGCAGGACATAGCCATCGGAGTAACGGCCGGGGCCGCCCGCCGCGCCGACGCCCCAGAACTTGGCGTTGATGTTCAGCCCGTAACGCAGGGACAGCGTCAGACGGTTGGTGGTGTCCAGATCGGAAGGCGGTTCCAACTGGGCATACACCGAACCACCGGCCCCCAGCAGCAGCGCGCCGGTCAGGGGAACCGCCCAATGATGATGATTCTTCATGGTCGTAATCATGGATTAAGCAGCACCCGGTAGAACCGGCTGGGATTGGGATAGCTCGGCGAACTCAAGGTCACCGGCGGGCCGTCGTCATACCAGAAGGTGGAGGTCGCGCTGGCGACAATGGACGGCACCGCGAGGTTCCACGTGGCCATAGAGTCGTCGCTGTATTCGATGGTGTAAGTCCGGCCCGGGATGCTGGTGAACTCCACCAGGAAGCGGGGATTGGCCGGATTGCGCACATCATTGAAGCCGGACTGGATGATGTTCACCGGCGTGCCCAGGGCCGGCGACGTGACCGGGGCTATGATTGCCGTCACCGTCAGGCTGTTGGTGAACGGACGCCGGTCCGCCACGAAGAATTCGAGCGTGAAGGTGACGCTGCTGCCCGCCTGCGGATAAGGATTCAATGGCGAATTATACGGCGGGTCATATTCCACATAAGGCACGCCATTGTTGGTGCCGGTGGCGTTGTAAAGCGTCACGCCGCTGCGCAGTCCGCTGATGGACAGCCGCACCGCGTGGACGGCGACCTGCCCGATGTTCGTCACGGAGACAAATTCCTCGTAAAGCTGGGTCTGGGGATTAAATGCGTTGGTGCCGGCGATGAACAGGCCGGTGCCGGCGGGGATGATGGTGTCGGCGGGATTGACATTGGTCGGATAGGTGTTCGTCGCAACGAAGATGCTGAACACGCCGGGCACAATGAGCGTCTGCGCCTGCGCATTGGTGTAGAACGCCGAGGCGATGTTGTTCGTCAGATCCGGATCAAACGTCGCCGCAAAGGCCGAGGCCCGGTTGGTCGCGGAGCCGACCACCGGCGGGTTGTTCGTCAGAATATAATTATACGGGTTCGCGGTGGGGGCGATGGTCGAGCTGCTCGCCGCCGACATGACCGTCACGACCAAGTTGGTCACCTGCCCATTCGTCAGCGACGCGATCACCGGCCAGGTCACCACGCCATTGGAATAAACGCCGCCACCTGACGCGCTGGCAAACACCAGGTTCGCGGGCAGTTCATTGGTCACTCGCGTATTGACCGCGGTCGCCGGCCCGGCGTTGGTCACCACGTTGGTGAAGGAAAAGGCGTCGCCCACGGTCACCACGCCCGGTCCGATCAGCGTCACCTGCACATCCGCCCCGGCAGTGGCCGAGACGGTGATGGACACAGTCGCCGGCAGGCTGTTGGTGTGGCCGCTGTTGACGCGGAAGGTGAAGCTGTCCGCGCCGGAGAAATTGGTGGCGGGCGTGTAAGTGACCGCGCCGGTGTTGGTGTTCAACAGGCTCAACGTGCCGTGGGCCGGATTGCTTGCGATGACAA
>Ga0182024_10017543_pt1 | contig 13423 bp, 13 predicted proteins | sample P32metaG_FD_120480 | JGI IMG/M metagenome (GOLD analysis project Ga0182024, IMG submission 120480) | Permafrost microbial communities from Stordalen Mire, Sweden - P3-2 metaG (Illumina Assembly) | ecosystem: Environmental > Terrestrial > Soil > Wetlands > Permafrost | place: Sweden: Stordalen...
CGGCAGACCCCGAAGATCGACCGGGTCAAGCTGCACGGCCCGCACGTCGAGAAAGTCGTAGTCGAGATCGTTGGCGACCTGGGCGACGATCTGCGACTTGCCAACTCCGCATGCCCCCCAGATGTGCAGGGGCACACGTTCGCCGATCAGCGCATGAAGCGCCTCATAGAGTTTTGATGGTTTCATGGATGTTCCTTTGGAGGTGATGGCGATTGAAGTGGGCTTCGTCCGGAATACAGGCCTCGATTATTTCGTCATCGATCGCCCGGCCTAAACAATTGGGGAGACAATCGTGAGCGAGAAAGCCGGGGCCGCGCGCCTGCAAAACGATAGACTTGCCACATGCTTCCCAAACTCCCCAACAATGCGACTCTTAAGAAGGGCATCGAGACGAAGACTGTCTGCGCTTCGTTGGATTTCGTGAAGGCGCGGCGTGTGGCGCTTGCGCGGTTCAGAACGCTGGAAGACCTCTTTGTTGACCCTCCGGACCCTCTGCCGAAGGACCTCGAGGGCATGGAGAACCATCTGGAGGTTGTCTGCGGGAAGTTTCGAAGGACGCTCTATTCCTACTCCGTATTTATTGGCGGTTCCGTACTGGACCAGATCATCTACGAAAAGCTGCGGGATGCATCGGTGACCGATCCCATTGGGGACGCTCTCAGCTTGATCCGCGCCGTCGGGATCCATAAGCCTGGACTTGTCCTTTATCCTCTGCACTCGTTCGGTCTGTTGAGCGTGGGACTTTTCGAAAAGCTCACTCCACACCGGTATGAACTCTTCGTGGACCCGGGAGAGATATGCGTTCGTGGACAGACCAACTCCCTGAAAGAGACGATTCGCTTCATTGAGAGGGCTTCCGTAAGTATGGGAATCAATCGCACTGTTCCAGTGGATTCGGTGGAACACTACTCCCGCAGCCGGCCAACAAAATGGTTAACGAAGAATCCTCTTCTGGTCCTCAAGGCTCGCTCCTTCTCCGGCAACTATTACGAGAACCAGCGCTTTTTGATGCTTCATCTCGAACGCGCGTGCTCGCTTCTCTTCATGCTCGCATCCTTACAACATGGTTTCCCGGTGAAGAAAGAGGAGCATTTCTTCAGCACAGGGGCGATCAACGACTGGGGAACTCAGGACATCTTCCATTTCATCCTGTTCGAACCGGAAGCCAAAAGCAGGAACAGATTCGACGGCGTCTGCGTTCCAATGAACTACGACTCAGTCGAACTTGCAGAACTTAGCAATGTGAACGTGGACATCAATCTCAGAAACTGGGCCTATCGCACGCCGGTAGTGAAGAAAATCTGCGATGCGCTTGCAGTCGTCGAGTCTGGTTATCTCCGGAGCAATATCCTTTCCGATGGAGGCTCGGTGAGGGGACGTGTCTACCGGAAAATCATGCAGTCTCTTCGCTACTTCCGCCGTTCTTTCCGCCCAAGTAGTGGAGACGACGATATCGTAATGCTGACGATTGCTCTCGAAGTGCTACTGACGGATTCCTACGCGCCGCAGACTGGCGAACGCCTCGGGGAGCGGAGCGAGGCACTTTTGAAGGGTTATCCAAGAAAGAAAGAGTGCCTGGAAAAGATCGAACGCATCTACGACGCGCGAAACCAGGTCGTACACACAGGACATCAAACGACAGAGGTTGACCTGCCGACCGTACAAGAGGCCTACACGATCTGCATCCTGGCCTTGATCGAAAGAATTCCTGGTCTTCCCCAGAAGTCTGCCGATCCGATGGCGCGGTTGATTCTGGGGGCGCGATTGTGATGGCTACGTGTTCAAATCCAACTTTCAGGTGGACCTTCGACGAATCTTTGCAAAGCGCCTATCCGCGGTCCGCAGAGCCCGCTCGAACGCAACTACTGATAGCTCTGGTATCTCCTCAGATACACAGCCAATTCATGTTTAGGCAGTCGCACGGCAGAATCAGCAGCCAGTCGAGCGAGTGCAGTATGCAGAATCTTCGCTGTCGCCAACTGATTCTTGTGTATCTCGTCGAAAACCCAAAGGACACCGTGCACCTCGATGGCACTGGCTTCTGCGAGGATTCTTAACTGCGCGTCGCCGGTCAACAATACGCAGCCCGGATAAGCCTCCGCGAGAGTGAATGCGAAGCCATCGTGGATCGACAAGCGCGGCCGGGAGCGAATGACCTCGCGCGCACGCGCAACCTGCGGGCCTGGAATGTCGATCACCTTCAAGCCGCCATCAAGCATCATTTTTCGCTCGACATCGGTGAAGCTGAGCAGTTCATCCTCGAACAAAGTGTTGGGGATCAGAATCTCATACGGAAGGCGCAGGAATACCCTCAGCAGCGACGCTTTGCGGAGATCAATGAGACAGTTGCTGTCACTGACAATGATCCGCATGATCGCCCTGCGGTCCTTTCAAACCGGCTTCGACTTTGGGCAAAGGAATTCGCAGCAGTTCTGCCGCCTTGCTGAGAGACACGAAATCTTCCGCCAGCGCACGATAGCAGAGGCGCTCGAAACGCAGCGGCCGCTCGCGCTGTCCCCGTTCCTGGGCCGGCTCAAGCTCTTCCGGCTCCTGGGTTCGCCAGCCACGGGCGATGGTTTGAAACGCGTAGGTCAGGATCGATTCGTTGATGACGCCGACCTGTCGCAGGCGCATCAGCAAGGCGGCGCCGCTGACTCGATAGAGTCTCTTGATGTCAATCAGTTCCTTGTATCCCAGAGCATTGCGCTGTTTGCCGACTTCGCGGAGCAGGTGTTCCCGAGGCATGAGGAATGCGCCGGCAAACAGGTTCGCGGCCTTCTCTTCCTCCTTGTCACTGAGGCTGTGAGTATCGATAACACGGTGCGCCAGCTCGTGGGCCAAGGTCAGTCGCCGGCGCTCCAAAGAAAAATGGCGGTTCACAACGATGACCGGCAATCCCGGTATCCCATCTTTCCGGCCGACCATGCAGGTAAAGCCTGAAACACGTTCCGGAAGAGATACGATCAACACCTTCAGCCCCTTCTCCTCCAAAAGTTCGGTCATGTTCGGAATCGGATCGATCCCCAGCTCCCATATCTCACGGACCTCCTTTGCGAGGTCTTCAGCGTCGCCGACAACCTTGAGAGCCTTTGGTGCAGCGACAGGCGACTTCCATTCCGCACTATCGAGCTCAAGGACATGCTCGATCTGGAGGTAACGCTCGATCCATTCGAGGACCTCGGTCTCGACCGCTGCACGGTCGGCAGCGGTTGTGTTTGCCTTGGTGCGGAACTCCACTCCGGAGAGAACAAGGCCTTGTGTATCCAACAGATAGCTCAAAGAGACACCGAGCGCCTTGGCGAGTGCCATCAGGACGCCTGAACTCGGGATGTCCTCGCCGCGCTCGTATTTCCCGATCGCCTGAGCGGTCACTCGGCCCCCCATCGCGGACGAAAGATCCCGAAGCGAAAAGCCTGCTTTACGCCTTGCGAGCATGATTCGGTCAGCAATCATTGGCACCTCTTCTTTCAGTTTACAATTTGACAGTTATGATATGCTGTGTAAACTAGAATTGGAAGTTGATCATCTTGGTTCCACTTCTCGGCTGACGCCCCGTTTAAGAGGAGATGCACATGAGCCACCCCGATGGCGTAGCGCGCCAATGTCTCTTGCCGCAAGCGGAGTTTGCGCTGGCATGGGACTCGATTATGCTCGCCGAGGGGGTGCGCGAGCGGCTGCTGGCGCAGTCTCTGTTGTCGTTTACGATTCGCCAAAAGCTTCCCTTTGAATCCGCTCCTCTGCACGGCCTGATCCTGCTGACCGGCCCCCCGGGCACCGGGAAGACGACACTTGCGCGGGGCCTGGCCAACCAGATCGCGAAACAGCTTACTGGAACAAAGTGCACCTATGTGGAGATCGACGCGCATGCGTTGATGAGTTCTGCGCATGGCAGGAGCCAGCAATCGGTTGCCAAACTATTCGATCAGACAATCCCGGAGTTGGCAATGAACGGCGCTGCGATCGTTCTCCTCGATGAAGTCGAGACCTTGGCGGTCTCGCGCCACCAGTTGAGCCTGGATGCGAACCCGATTGACGTGCATCGGGCTACCGACGCGGCGCTTGCCGGCATGGATCGGCTGACGCGCGAACATCGCAATGTGCTGCTCATCGCGACGACAAATTTCCCCAAAGCGTTGGATAAGGCCGTACTGTCCCGTGCCGATCACGTCGAGGAGATCGCCCTGCCAAACGAAGCGGCGCGGCGGGAAATCATCTCTGACACGCTGCGGTCAATCGGCACGGTCTGGAAGAACGTGGCCGCGCTCGAAAAGGAATTAAACCACTTTGCTCAAGTGTCGGCCGGGCTCGATGGACGCCGCATTCGTAAGGAGATCTTCGTTGCCATTGGTTCGGATATCGCAACGGCGAAAGACCCGAACCGTTTGACACGAACCCAAATTGAGGCGGCCTTTGCGAGGTCGCTCAAGACGCAGGAGGAGATGAGCCAATGAGAGTGCGGCGCGACTTAAGCTCGATCCCCCTTCGCTCAGCCAGTGAAACATGGGAGCGGATCATCGCCCTCGTCACCGGCCCCGGCTCCAGGGATGTCGGACAGCTCAGCAGCGCGACGGGAGTCATAGCGTCCATCATTACGGACGAACATCCGGCGCGGCGCGCAATCCTCATAGAAGGTGTGGGCCCTCAGTTGCGCATCTATTGCCGCTTCGGAATGAAGGCGGTGGAAACCGGCGCTCAGGTCGATGCGCTGATGTGGAACCCTACTGCCGGTAACTGGACCATGCATTTGCCGTGCGACGACGAGAATATCGACTGGGTGAAGAAGTCGTTGGCGAAATGCGCACCCCGAATCAAGGTTTTCGGTGTCGCGGATGCGGACCGGGCTCAGGAAGAAGAGGTGCCGGCAGAATCCAAAGGAGGTCCGATTCTGGTGGATTGGAATATCAACGGAGGTCTTTAACCAATGGCTGCATACGCTTACTCACAAAGCTATACGCTCACGTACAGCATCATCTTCATGAGCGATAATCTGCGCAACACACTGCGCGAGGTGATTCGCGAAAACGGGCTCAGCCCCGAGAAACTGATGCAGGACTGGGCGACCGTTGAACGCGGCATAAGGACGTGGCTCGAGTCCGGTCATCTCAATAACGTTGTCGTGGAGTTCTTCAGGCCGGGAGCAGCCACGGTTTCCGCGCGCTGGGAGTTTCCGGTGAGCTACACCGGTTCCGGCGTTGATGACGACATGTGGCTCGACAAAGCCTACCTCCGGCAGTTGATCGCCAAAGCGGCGAAGCCGAGATGGGATTGCACCTATCGGGTGGTTCTCTGCACAAACCCCAGCGCCCCGTTGGTGTCCGGCTTCGTTAGTTCCCCATTTCTCTCGACGGGCCAGCTCGCGGCCCGTCAGGCCGGGACCGTGATCGCCACGGGCCATATGACGGCCGGAGCAACCTACTGGAGATAGAACCATGTTGAGCACCACAGAAGCATTTGAGAAGTTCCGCCAGAAGCTGGAACTCAGTACTACTGAGAGGCAGGATGCCGCAAAACGGCACGCGGAGGTGCGCGACTGTATCCGGGCAGGGTTCGATCTCGCGAATGATTTCCTGTCGGGATCCTACAGACGCCATACAAAGACGAAGCCCCTGAAGGATGTTGACATCTTCTTTGTGCTGGGAGAAAAGGAACGCTGGCGTCGCGACAAACCTCCCCTCGAAACGCTGCAGGCATTCGAGGCCTGTCTGAAAAAGAAGTACACGGATACGGACCAGCTCGAACTCTGTCGCCGCGCCGTTACTGTGGTTTTTGAGAAGAGCTACTATGCTGACGGCCACGAGGGCAAGGTAATGAGTATCGATGCCGTGCCCGCGATTCAGACATCCAGCGACGTCTTCGAGATCCCGGACAAGGTCGTGGGAAAGTGGATCAAGACGAACCCGAAGAAGCACGCCGAGCAGGCAACCGCCAAGAACGCAGAACTCGATGGGAAATGGGTTCCGTTGGTGAAGATGATTAAGGGCTGGAACAGGGCGAACGGCAAGCCGATGAAGCCATCATTTCTGGTGGAAGTGATGGCCGAGGATTTGGTGGAAGCTCCCTTTTCGACTTATCCGAATGAAGTGCGGAATCTCTTTGCTGCGATGGAGGCCAATATCGGTCGCGTTTGGCCGGACCCGGCAGGTCTCGGACCGCCGGTTTCGGATCAAATGACCCCTCAGCTGGTCGCGGCGGCGAGCCGGTTGGGTACGACCAGGCTCTCGTCAATTCCCCTTGCTCCTTGGCGGATTCGAGCGTGTTCCTCAGTTCGAGATGGGCGCCAACAAACTGAACCAGTGCGGAAGGGAGTTGGGCGTCCAGATCTTCCGCCGTGCCGGCCACGCTAAGCGGAGTGGTGAGCGCGCCGTTTTCGCTTTCGTTGAGCTTGCGGGGAATGACGTTGACGCGGATAGTGTCATCCTCCAAACGAGTCAGGATCATGACGACGGTCCTCTGCCGAAGCAGCGGACCCAGTTCTTTGAACATGGATTCCACCTTCCTTTTGAGTGAGAATCAGGCTTTAGGATGGGGGCTATTGGTCGGGATCGTCCCACTGGCGGCTGTATCGCCGTCCCAGAACGAGCGACTTCAGATATGCCTCACTGTCGTTTTCTCTCTGCCATAGCAGAGAGTAGACCTTGTTCACGGCTGCTTTCATGATCTTCATCATCTCTTCGTCGGAGATGTGGGAGATCTCTGAATTGCCATTGCAAGCCGCGCAAGGCCTTCCCGCATGCAGATCCTCAATAGGACCGTTGCGAAAGGCCAAGGCGACCAGCGCCTTCGCTTCCGCTGCGAGGGAAGGATCGAACTTCATCGTCATGGGGACCTCTGGTAAGTTCCAACCATACAGCGCTCATGCGAATATGTCTTGAATCTTCCCATTCCATCTTGGAGGCCGAGGGGCCGGATCGTTCAGCGATGGTGGGTAACCCTGCAACCGAAGGACTCGGCGCAGGTCAGACGAACTATGCTCTTTCAGCCGCAGCCAGGATCGCCTCAAGCCGTTCGACTTCGAGGCGCCGGAGTTTGGCCGTTGCGGCCCACTGCTCCATGGCTTCTCTGTCGGTCGAGAATTCCGCCTGCATTTCCCGCCATCGTTCTTCATTTTCACGGGCGGCACGCAGTGCGGACTGAAGCGCGGCATTCTGAGGTTTTACGGAAGGGGTCATCGTAGTGAATTTTACTATTTGGAATTGGTACAGGTTGATCTCCGTGGTCGGCCGCTAAAGTTGGGGCACCGCACAATCTGGCGAGCCTCGATTGGAGATGTATCTTACCTTGACTTGTTCTCGACCCTGCTTTGCGCATGCCGGTTGCGCCGCCGCAATCTCTCCCACATCCGCGGGTCGACGGGCAGCCGCTCCGTTGCCGTGGAGATCAATCTGGAGGCCTCTTCGAGTTTCTGAAGGCATTGCGCGTCCTGACGGATCACGACCCTCTCCACAACTCGCTCAACAATCCTAACGATCGGCTCAGGCAGAGCGTTGCCACAGCGCCGGCAATTGGCTCGATCACTCCATTGGACGAGTTCGCAACTGCGGCAACGAACCTTATCCCGTTCCTCGCTCATGATGTCACCTCTCAAGTTGAAAGCGTGCCGGCTCAGTCGAAGAGACTGAGCTGCACATTGATTTCTGTGGCGGTCGGCCAAATCGCGGTCTTCTTGCGCTTCTTTGAAGGCAGGTTCGGTTCGATCAGGTGGATGCCGAACGGCGTCGGAGTCGATTCCGCTGCGCTCAAGCCCGGCAGGTCGGGCGCAAGTTCGGACTCCTCTTCGGATTTAGGTTCCACAGCAGCCGGGCGCGGCTGCACCTTCTCGCGCTCGTGGTCGAGTTCACGCCAAATTGCGTCTGCAGATTCGCCCACTCCGGCCTTCTCCACGAGTTCCCGAGCCATCGCGCTCATCAGGTCTTCATCAGTGTCGAGCGCCTGCAGACCTTCACCCGAAAACTTGCCCTCCATCATGAGCGCGACCAGCATCTTCTTGCCCATCAACCGGAGGCAGGTCTCCTGCATCGTCCCGGAGTAAGTGACGAACTTCACCCGCACAGGGAATCTCTGCCCGATGCGCCACGATCTTCGACTCGCTTGGCGCAAGGTATGCAGCGAGTACCCGGTCTCGTAGAAGTAGAGTGTTGGAAAAGCCAGCAGGTCCAATCCCGTCTCGACCAACTTCGGATGGCAGATCACCACCTGGACGCCGGCCTTCAACTGCCGCTCGTACCAATCCTCTCGTTTACCAGTGGCAACGGATGAGCGGAGGACGGCGACGCGAAAGCCTTCCTGCCGCAGAACGGCCTCCAATCGCAAAGCGACATCTTTCTCGCCCGTATAGGTGGCATAGACCTGGCAGCGCCTTCCCTGCCGCAGTTCCTCTTTGACGTCGGCAATCAGGGCACGCTCCTTTGCGTAGAGAGCCTCCCGCGTGAGGTTCTCGGGTTCCGTCACCAGGAACTTCACATACTCCTTCGTTTGCGGATCGAAGGCCCGCGCCCAGATCTCATTGAAGTCGTAGGGGTGATCGGGATAGAGCAGGAGCGTGTTGAGCAGGATGCTCATCAGGCTCTTGTTTCCGCGATGCGCTTTCATCGCTGAGCGAATATCTTCCTCCAGCTTCTCGTAAGCCTGCTGCAGCGCGTGGTCCATATCGACTGAAATGACGCTCTCGTCGTATCGCGGCAAATTGTCCGAGATGTCCTCAAGAGACAGAAACGCCGTCGTGGTCATCAGGAACTTGCCGAAGAGCATCGGCGAGGCCCCGGGTTTCCGCAGAACGCGGACCGTTTTCTTGGTCGCCCTGGAACAGGCGTTGTCTGACTCTTCCACCTTCTCGATGGTTTCGAGAACGCCGTACTGCTCCTGGAAGTCGCGCCGGCGTTGCCCTCCGTAGGCGAAGCCCTCGCGCACCATCGCGCGCGGCTCCATGCGGTAGAAGATGTTGAAGAGGTCGTCGGCGTAGCCGCCCATCAGGGTTCCGGTGAGCGCGATCAATCTTTGCGCGGCGCGTCCCAGCACGCCAAGTCCATTGCCTTGGGCTGTGTCCCCAGCGAGTTGGTGCAACTCGTCAGCGATGGCAAAGTCGAACCATCCGCGCATGTAGCGCCCGATGTACTCGATTGGCGCCATGCGCTGAATTCGCGACCGGTCGGCCTGCCACAGCGCGGAGAAGCGTGTGGTGCCGCCGCGGGGTGCGGTCAGTGTCTCCGAGACCTTGAGTTTGTCGGTAAAGTCGAGCGCGGTCAGCTTCTGCATCTCGGAGTCGAGAATGGCAACGCCGGAATCCGGATTGACTACGCCGCCCAGATTCGGTCCGGACTTTGCCTTCAGATAGGCGTGCTCCCAGAAATAGCCTAGCTTGCCCTTGTCCTTGCCGGTGATGAAGAACGTCGGACCCGGGAAGCGCTTCCGCCATTCCTCGCGGCCCATGCGCCGCATTTCGGGTAGGCTGAGGCGCTTGCCCTCGTAAACCGTCTTGCCTTTGTTTAGCTTCACCTCCCAGATGCCGTGAGGCCTGCTGGGATCGCCGCCATTACGCATGTCCTCGATGAGGAAGGCGCGGGCGCGCGGGATGGTCAGCAATATCTCGCGCGCCCACTTGTGCGTGATATGCGACGGGCACATCACCAGCGTCGTGCAGGAGCGTCCCTCTGCGAGAACGTGGATCGTGCCCAGCGCCATATAGGTCTTGCCAGCTCCGCATTCGGCCACGATTCGCGCTGCTTTGGCTTTGCGCAAGTACTTCGCGGTGCCAGTTATGGCAAGCGCCTGGGCTGGAAGGGCTTTCCGCAGAAGCAATGCAATCGGCGGCGCAACGGGGTCTTTCGTGCTCTGGAGTGGGGGGTAAGTTTCGAGAATGCGCGAGCCCAGCAATGTCGCGTAGGCGCGCAAATATGTTGCGATGTCAGTTATGTTGTCATGATTCATAAAACGGCCCTGAGTGGGAGGTAATACGGCTGTAATGACCACATAAAGTATCTGGGAAATGGACTATCTATTACGGGATTTGTTCGATGCTTGTCGGATCCAGTTCGGCACGCGGGAATTGTCGGTGAGCGCATCGGCGATAATGCGCTCGCGTAGCCCGTAAGGGCTTCGCAAGCGTTCTTTGCTTGTTCACCTTGACATTCTACCTGAGTGGATGTACCCTCACCTAGAATGTCTACCAATGAAGAACAGGGACGCATCGAGCTTTTGCAGGGAACTCTGGATCTCCTGATCCTCCGTACGCTGCAACTCGGCCCGTTGCATGGTCACGCCATTGCGAAAGCGATCGAGTTCCGGTCGGACGAAGTGCTCCAGGTTGAGCAGGGCTCACTCTATCCGGCCCTTCACCGCCTGATCAAACGGAAATGGATTTCCGCCGAGGAAGGCATCTCGGAAAACAACCGCCATGCGAAGTTCTATGCGCTGACCACGCAAGGCAGGCGGCAGTTAAGGGTCGAAACAAATAAATGGGAAAAGCTGGCCGCGGCGATTGCGCAAATCCTGCGGCCCGCCGGACAGGAGGAACCATGACACGCCGCAAACGAATGTTGGATCAGCTCGAGGAAGACATCCGCGACCACATCGAAAGAGAGACGCAGGACAACATCGACCGGGGCATGTCTCCGGAAGAGGCACGTTTCGCTTCCTTGCGCAAATTCGGCAATGTGGCGCGAGTCAAAGAGCAGACGTACGAGGTATGGAGCATCGCGTGGCTCGAGCAATTTGTGCAGGACGTTCGCTACGGCACGCGAAACCTGGGCCGGAACCCCAGCCTCACCATCGCCGCCGTGCTGGCGATCGCTCTCGGAGTCGGCATGAATGTAGGCATCTTCTCCGTGCTGAACGGTTTGGCGCTCCGCCTGCTGCCAATCCCGCGGGCGCAGGAGGTGCTAAGCGTCAATCAGACTCTCCGTTTTCAGGGCCGGGGCAATCGCGACATTCACAACAACGAGGGGTATTTCTCCTGGTCCGAATATCGTGACTATCGGGACCACAACGATGTTTTTTCCGGTGTCGCAGCCTATGAGCCTTATGTTGAGGCGACACTCGCAGGCGGAAATGTGGGCCAGATCCTCGGCACCGCGGCCTCGTGCAACTATTTCGATGTCCTCGAAGAGTCCCCGTCCCTCGGGCGTGGATTTGCAGCCACCGAGTGCTCCAGCGCCGGCACCGGTCCCGTTGTTGTCCTGAGCGACTCGATGTGGCGCACTCAGTTTCGAGCCGATCCCGCTGTGATTGGCAAGCCGATTGTCCTCAATCGAACGGCCTACACGGTTATTGGCGTTGCGCCCCCAGGTTTCACCGGGACTGAGCCGATTCCGAGTGCTTTCTGGGTCCCCGTCACCATGGACAAAGCACTTGAGCCCGGGGAAGATCGCTTGGCGAACGACAATATGAGCTGGCTGGCGATGCTCGGACGCAAGCGGTCCGGCGTCACAATCCACCAGGTCGAAGCCGATCTTTACGTCGTCGCTCGGCGCATCGACCAGCACTATTCAGGACGGACAACCTCTCTTTCCATACACACGGCGCGATTCTTTTCGAGCCCCGAGGAACGTAAATTTCTCATTCCGGTCTCGTCGGTCATTCTCGCGGCCTTCGCTCTCGTGCTGCTCATTGCCTGCGCCAACGTCATGAATCTCCTGCTGGCACGTGCCTCGGTGCGGCAAAAAGAGATCGCGCTGCGGCTGTCTCTGGGCGCAAGCAGGGGACGTCTGGTACGTCAGTTGCTGACCGAAAGCCTGCTGCTTTCGCTCGCCGGCGGCATCCTTGGATCGCTCATTGCGTGTTGGTCGTTTGTGCGGCTGACGCAATTTATCACGAGTCATCTGCCGGGTGACTTCCCGCCCGTTTCCATCAACGTCGCACCCGATCTGCATGTGCTTATCTATGCGCTCCTGCTCGCGGTCTGCACAAGCTTCGCCTTCGGGCTGGTTCCGGCTTTGCAAAGCACGCGGTCCGATCTGATCAGCAGCATGAAAGGAGACAGCGCAGCGGCCACATCCGGGAAAAGGCGCGGACGATTCATGCTGAATGCCCTGGTCGGCTCGCAGGTTGCGGTCTGCATGGTGTTGCTGCTCGCCGCTGGGCTGCTGCTGCGGGGGCTCTACTACGCGCAAACGGCCGATCCTGGCTTCGAAATCAAAGGCGTCGCCACGACGTTCCTCGAGTTGGATCAGCAGGGATACGACCAGCAACGGGCAACGCAATTCATGAACGGATTCGTGGAAAGGCTCCGCGGCTTACCTGGAGTGACTGAGGTAGCACAGGCCGAGTGCGCACCCCTGAGCCACGATTTCAGCGCCGATCACTTCACCCTTCCCGGCCGACCGGACGATATCCCGATCGAATACAACCACGTTACGCCGAGCTATTTTTCTCTCATTGGGATTCCCATCGTGCGCGGCCGGAACTTTACTTCCGCAGAGGCCCACGATGCGTCCGGGGTGATCGTTACCGAATCAACAGCCCGCAGGCTCTGGCCCGGCCAGGATCCCCTGGGGCAATGGCTGCGCGACTCTTCCGAACATGTGCACACCGTAATTGGAGTAGCCCGCGACGCGCAGGTGTCGCATCTGGGTGAATCGACCTCGAACTATCTCTATTACCCCCTTGGCCCCGAAGATGACACGCGGAGCTTTGTCCTGGTTCGTTATGCCACGGGCTTCGGCGACGTTGCTAAAAGCACGCGTACTGCCGCGCATTCCATCGACCCGAATCTCTCGATCGAGGTCGTGCGCCTGGAGGACTACCTGGAGGCGTGGCGTGCGCCCTCGCGTATCGTTGCCGGACTCTCCGGTACCCTGGGCGTCCTGGCGCTGCTGCTCTGTTCCATCGGCGTCTACGGCATGGTGTCGTACAGCGTGAACCGCTCCGTGCGCGAGATCGGAATCCGTTTAGCGCTGGGCGCCGACAAGGCGAGCGTCCTGCGGCATGTTCTTTGGCAATCGATGCGGCCCGTCCTGATCGGTGGGACGATTGGAGTCCTTCTTTGTGCGATGGTTTCCGGCGTCCTCTCCAGCATGATGTTCGGCATAGGGGCGCACGATCCCGTTACATTCGTCTTTGTGCCTTTCTTCCTGTTCGGGATTGCATCGGCAGCGACTTTCGTGCCCGCACGCCGCGCCATGTATGTGGATCCGGTGGTGGCTCTGCGATGTGAATAATTCTTGCGCGTCCGGGAGTTCACGGGCCGCATCTGCGAGCCATTTCCAGATGGGATTGAACCTTTGTCTGCATTCATAATGGGCGCAGAATCGATTCCTCGGTCGACTGGGACCGTCGAGTGATCCGCTGATCTGCGTGAGTGCCCACTGGCCAATGCGCTCATCCAACCATATCGGGGTCCTGAATCGCGTACGACAATTTGAATGCTTCACCAAGACGTCTTTCCAACTGACTCGTTCGCAGTGCTGGCGAGATTGAAATCCCGGGACAG
>Ga0182024_10017544_pt1 | contig 13423 bp, 11 predicted proteins | sample P32metaG_FD_120480 | JGI IMG/M metagenome (GOLD analysis project Ga0182024, IMG submission 120480) | Permafrost microbial communities from Stordalen Mire, Sweden - P3-2 metaG (Illumina Assembly) | ecosystem: Environmental > Terrestrial > Soil > Wetlands > Permafrost | place: Sweden: Stordalen...
CGGCATCGGCTCGAAGGAGTCGCGCCGTACCAGCGACGAGCTGCTCGCGACGTTCCAGTTATCGAAATGGGCCAAGGCCTCCGTCTACGCATTGTCCGGCGGGATGGCACAGCGCCTCATGGTTGCCCGTGCCATCTTCCACCGGCCGACAGTGCTTTTCTTGGACGAGCCGACAGCCGGCCTCGACCCCCAGAGCCGCTTGGCGCTGTGGGATCTTCTCGGTGAGCTCAACGGGAACGGGCAGACCATCATGCTCACCACTCATTACATGGAGGAAGCCGACAAGCTCTGCGGGCGCGTTGCGATCATGGACCACGGCAAGATCCTGGCCCTGGGCACGCCGACGGCCCTAAAACAGAGCGTGGGAGCCGACACGGTCGTCACGGTTAAGACCGCAGATCGGCCCGAGGCTCTAGGGGAGCTCCTGAAGATCGCCCTTGAGGACATCACCCTCGCCCGCACCGTCGACGGCGCCCTGCAGCTCCACGTAAAGGGCAACGACCGCCTCGTCCCGAGGATCGTGACGGCCGCGGAACGGGGTGGGTTCTCGATCCTGGACTTCTCGATCGCCGAGCCGAGCCTCGAGACTGTTTTCATCAACCTGACGGGAAAGGAACTGCGCGACTGATGGCGCTCACCACCGCGGCTCCCATGGCAACCGACCACATAGGGGACCGACCGCTCCGTTCCGTCGCTGGCGCGAGCTGGACAGCGCTCGGAGCGCTCATTACCCGCGACCTGCTCGTGCTGCGCAAGCACTGGTGGGAGTTCGTGCTTCGCACCCTGATCCAACCGTTCCTGTTGTGCTTTGTTTTTCTGTTCGTGTTCCCCAAGATCGGCCAGGGCATCGGGGGGCTCGGGGCCGCGGCACAGTCGGCCTTTGCAACCGTCCTTGTGCCCGGCGTCGTCGGGATCTCGGTGATGTTCCAAGGAGTTCAGTCGATCGCGCTGGCGATGTCTGCAGAGTTCGGTTACACACGCGAGATCGAGGACCGGGTCCAAGCGCCCTGCCCGATCTGGCTCGTCGCCATGGCCAAGGTGCTATCGGGGGCGGCGCAGGGCGTGCTCTCTGCGGCCATCGTGCTGCCCATAGCCTCGGTCGTGCACGCCGCCGGCGTGCACGCGCACCTGCAGCTGCATTGGGTGGAAGTCCTCACCCTCGTGCCGCTGGCGGCCATCGCAATGTCTGGTCTCGGCTTGGTACTCGGGACCAGTTTCGAACCGCGCAACATCGGCCTCATGTTCGGTTTCATCATCTTGCCCGTCACCTTTTTGGGTTGCACGTATTACCCATGGACGCGTCTGGCGCCGGTGAAGATCGGAGCGTTCCACTGGCTGCAGACGGTCGTGCTCATCAACCCGCTCGTCTATGTGAACGAGGGCATGCGGGCGGCGTTCACCGATTCATCGCATATGCACCTGTACGTGATCTACCCGGTCGTGGCCGGCTTCTCAGCGGTCTTCCTCGCCCTTGGGTTGCGAAATTTCTACCGCCGAGTGCTTTCCTGAGCCGGGGGGGCCCGTCCAATCCAGCACGACCCACCCTTATCGGGGCGGCCGGAGCGTTATCGGGCGGCCGGAGCGTTATCGGGGCGGCCGGAGCCCGTCGAGGATCATGGCGAGGAGGCGCTCGCCCTGGGCCTCGGTGAGAGTCGCGCTCGTGCACATCGGGCCGAGAATTTGCATGAGGTCTGACCCGTCGAGATCGGTCCGAGCGACGCCGGCCTCTTGAGCTCGGCCGAGGACCGTGCCAACCGCCTGGTTGATCCGCTCCCGGGAGGCCACCTTTAGCTGAGGGTTCTTGTCGAAGGCCTCATGTAGCTCATTGAGGAAGGTCCGCTTCACCTGCCCGTAGCGGAGGAAGGCCTCGAGCCACACGACGAGCGCCTGCCACGGCTCATTATGGGCGACGGCCTCTTCGGCTGCGCAGATCAGCCCGTCGACGTCGGTGCGGTAGACGGCTTCGACGATGTCGATCCGCTTGGGGAAGTGGCGGTAGAGGGTGCCCACCCCCACTCCTGCCTGCTTGGCTATCGCCTCCATGGACGCCCCGCCGCCGCACTTCGCGAACACCTCGCGAGCAGCCGTGACCAGCCGTTCGTTGTTGCGCCGGGCATCGGCACGCATGCACCGCCCGGCGTCGCCGGCGCCCTCAATTGCCAGCTCATCGGGGGTACCCAAGGCCGTCACTTGCTGAGCAGTCATTCGTTCGGCGCCTCCAGGCCGTAAACCACTTGCAAAACGGAGGGATCCTCCGTATACTAAGTGGAGGAAGCTTCCGGTTACTTACAGGATACCAGCGAAAAGGTCGTAGTCAATGCCCCCCACGTCAGTTCTCGAGCCGAGACGAACCCCGGTCAGCCACCTCGTGGAAGGTTGGTCCGGAGCCGTCCGGCGTCGTCTTGTCAACCCCTCTGTGTTCTTGTTCGTCATTCTTACAGCCCAGCTCATGGTGGTCCTCGACGCCACAATTGTGAACGTTGCCCTGCCGCACATCCAGAGGGGCCTGGGCTTCTCGAGCACCGGCCTGTCATGGGTGCTCAACGGCTACATCCTCACCTTCGGCGGGCTCTTGCTGCTCGGTGCCCGCGCTGGCGACCTCCTCGGCCGGCGCCGTACGTTCCTTCTCGGTATAGCGATCTTCTCGCTGAGCTCGCTGGTCGGCGGGTTCGCCGCGGACAGCTGGATGCTGCTCGCTAGCCGGGCCATGCAGGGCGTCGGCGCCGCGCTCGCAGCGCCTTCGTCGCTGGCCCTGCTCACGTCGGTCTTCCCGGAGGGCCAGCAGCGGGTGCGGGCCATCGGGCTCTTCACCACGGTGTCGGCCGCCGGTGGAGCGACAGGCCTGGTAGCGGGAGGTTTTCTGACCGAGTTCCTGTCATGGCGGTGGGTGATGTTCGTCAATGTCCCGATCGGGCTTGCCGTGTGGGCCATTGGCCGCATTGTGCTCGTTGAGACCGATCGCCGTCATGGCCGCTTCGATATCGCCGGCGCGATCACCTCCACCACCGGAATGACCGGGGTCGTGCTCGGGCTGGTCGAGGCTGGCAGCAGCGGATGGGGCAACCCCCTCACTTTCTGCTCGCTGATAGCGGGAGTGCTCCTGCTGGCGGCGTTCGTGCGGATCGAGGCTCGCGCCGAGGAGCCCATCCTGCCGCTCCGGCTGCTGTCCAACTCCACCCGGAACACCGCCAACGTCGCCCGCGGCCTTGTCTACGCCGGGATGTACGGGATGTTCTTCTTCCTGTCGCAGTTCCTGCAGGACGTCGAGGGTTACTCGCCCCTGCGGGCCGGGGTCGCGTTCCTGGCGGTGCCCACGTCGGTGTTCCTCGCGTCCCAGCTCACAAGCCGGTACCTCATGCCCCGCGTGCCGCGGAAACCCCTGATGCTGTCGGGGATCGCCCTTGCGACGGCGAGCCTCGTGCTGTCTAGCCGCCTCCATGCCGGGACCTCGTACCCGCACATCTTCCTTTGCCTGGTGCTGTTGGGACTCGGGACCGGGATCTCGCTCGTCAGCCTCACCTCAGCGTCGCTCGCCGGCGTAGCGGCTTCCGACGCGGGGGCGGCCTCAGGGCTTGTCAACGCCGTGCAGCAGCTCGGCGCGGCGTTCGGCCTCGCCGTGCTGGTAACGGTTTTCGGTGGGGTTACCCACCACGCCCAGTTCGGCACCGGCCGCACCTTGGCCAGCGCTCAGGCGCAGTCCGTCCTGGTCCACGGGCTCGACGACGCCTTCACCGCTGGGGCAGTGTTCGCGGTTATGGCGTTGGCCCTGGTCGCCCTCGTCGTTCGTCCGGTCGTGAGGCCGGTCCTCGTGCTCAGCGCCGAAGTGGACACACACGCATGAGGCACTCTCAGGCCGCCCGGGCCTAACCGGCCCTAGCCGGGCCTCGCCGGGCTGGCGGTCCCGGGCCGGGTCAGCCGGGCTTACATCTCCGGCGTCGGGGAACGTCTTTCCACTTTGCGGGCTGAGCGCAGTTGCTTGGCCCGCAAACGGCGTTCACGGGAGGCCTGAGTCGGCAGCGTAGGCCGTCGAGGGCGGTCAACGCGGAGAGCTTCGTCCAGGCGTTCCGCTAGGCGGTCCAGTGCCAGCTGGCGGTTGCGAGCTTGCGAGCGTTCATCGGTCACCACGATGCGCAGCGCTACGCCGAGCTTGTCGAGGAGGCGGGCCCGCTGGCGCGGGCCGAGCACACCCGAACGGGCGATGTCGAAGATCAGCTCCACCCTTGTATTTGCGGTGTTGGCGTGCTGCCCGCCAGGCCCACCGCTCGCGCTAAAACGCCACTCCAGCTCGCCGGGAGGGATGACCAGGTGACGGCTTCCAACCCGCAAGCCGCCTGTCGCGGCCCGGAGGCCGTCTGTCGCGAGAGGCAACCCCGGTCAGGAAGCGGGCGAGGTCAGCGTTCTCATGAACGCAAGGCCACCGTCGACGGCTGCCTTACCCAGACGACGCCCTATCTCGGCGCCGACGACCCCTCCAATTACGGCGCCCACAACCGGCCCGACGAAGGGGACCGGCACGACGGCGCCAAGAAGACGAGCTCCCGACATTGCCCCCGCCACAGTCCCTGCGGTACCACCGGCTTGCTTGGCCCGCTGTTCGAAATCCTCGTCCACGGCCCACCTCCTGCTTGTTTGCGGCCAGCCTAATCCGATCCCCTGGAAAACGCGATCGCCCGTCGCCGGTCGGCTCAAGCCCAAAAGGACGGCACCGTACCCTCCGTTTGCGACTATTTGTGCCGATCACAGTAAAGATGCTTGAGCGCGCGGTCGAGACGAGCCACATGTACGGGCCTGCGAGCGATACTGGTCGTGTCGCATCGCAGACGCGAGGCCTCGCACGCGTCCTGGAGTGACGGTGCCAACGGCGACGGACGCTTCCTCGCGCGACGACTGGGCCGCCGAGCGCTTGACCGGGTTCATGTCATGGCTGCCGGGTGTCGCGACCAACGAGATGGCCCGAAGGGCCACCAAGTGGGCTACTGAATCGCTCGACGCCGAAGTCGGAGCTCTTCTGGGGCCGGGCTCGGTCGAGGCTGTCATCGGCCTGCCTGCCGGCGCCTTGTGCGACCAGGACCTGGGCGACTTGGCATCCAGGAACGCTACGCAAGCCTCTCTACCCGGCCTGGGACGCTGTCACGTGCTGACCGTGCCGTTCGAAGGCCCGAACAGCTGGCTCCTGTTCGCCCGCCCCGGCCGCCCTTTCACACTCCCTGAGCGCAACCTGGCCTGGGGGATGAGCTGGGCGCTCGCCATGACCCGCCGCGAGAAGGCAGCGTTGGCCTCTTTGAAAGAGCGACAGGCGCTGCTGGCACGCCTGACGCGCGTCCAACGCTCGATCGCGGTCAGGGCACCGATATCCGACGTGCTCCAGGCGGTCGTCACGGGTGCTGCGGACCTGCTCGGCGAGCGCGTGGTCGTGCTCCGGCGTATTGACCCCGAGCAGCCGGCGCAGGCCGTGATCGTCTGTTCCACAGGTCTGGAGACGGCTGCCGCGCTGGACGCTCCGATCAAGATAGGTGAGGGCGCCGGTGGCCGTGCCATCTCGGAACGGCAACTCGTCGTGATCCACGACTACTACGAGGCCCCCAACGCGCTGCACGCCTTAGCCACTCTGGGCCTCCAGGCAGCAATGGGCGCCCCCGTGCAAGAAGACGGCGAGGTGGTCGGCAGCCTCGTGGTAGCCAGTTACACGCCGGGCCGTCGCTTCAGCCTCGCGGAACAGGAAGCTTTGATGGCCTTCGCCGACCACGCCAGCGTCGCCTTGACTGACGCGCGCATGGTCGAGACGCTGCGACAGGCGTTGCTGGCCGCTCGCCACGACGCCATGCATGACCAGTTGACCGGGCTCCCCAACCGTGCGCTCCTGCTCGACCGCTTGTCACAGGCCGCCGCCCGCAGCATCCGCAATCAATCCATCTCTGCTCTTCTGTTCTGCGACCTCGACGGGTTGAAGAACGTCAACGACAGCCTCGGCCACGAGACCGGGGACCAACTGCTGGTTGCAGTCAGCGCTCGGTTCGCGCTCCAGTTGCGGGAGGCCGACACGGTGGCCAGGCTCGGCGGCGACGAGTTCGCCGTCCTGCTCGAGGACCTCGAGTCCGTCGACGAAGCCAATGAGGTGACCGAACGGCTCCTGGCGTCGCTGAGCGACCCCATCGTCATCAACGGTCACACGATCCATGTCAGTGCCAGCATCGGTATCGCTATGTGCACACACGAGCAGACCGACACCGCAACCCTGCTCCGCGAGGCCGACCTGGCCATGTACGAGGTGAAGCGCGGTGGAGGCGCCGGCTACTTGCACTACCAACCGGACATGCGCCCGTTCTCCTCGGGCTACTACGGGTAGGCACTAAGTCCTCCGACGTGTCGCGCCGATAAGGCCGTAATGGCTGAAGAAGGCACGGGCGCCAACGGCAAGAACCATGCGTGCCCGAGCCTGCTTTTGGACCAAGAGCGCCTCGAGCGCTTGTGCATCCGCAACCTTCTGGCTTCGCCCGGAGAACGGGTCTTTTTCAAGGACCTAGAGAGCCGGTTCCTCCTGGTGAGCAACGGCTTCATGGTCGACCAGGCCCCAGGCCGGGTCGTCGGCCAAATGATCGGCAAGTCGGACTTCGACATCTTCAGCGAAGAGCACGCTGCCGCCGCGTTCGCAGACGAGCAACGGATCATCCAAAGCGGCGAGCACATGGTGGCAAAGGTGGAACGAGAGACGTTCCACGACCGGCCCGACGCCTGGGTGTCGACCACCAAGATGCCTTTGAGGGACGAGGACGGCAGGATCGTGGGCACCTTCGGCATATCGCGCGACGTGACCGCCCAGATCCTGGCCGAAGAGGCCCTGGCGCATCAGGCCCTCCACGACCCTGTCACCGGGCTGGCGAACAGGCTCGCCCTCATGGACCGCCTCTCCCAGGCCCTCCTGGCGCTCCACCGCACCCCCGGGCGCGTCGGGCTGTTATTCGTAGACCTTGACAACTTCAAGGTGATAAACGACTCGTTCGGCCACGACGCCGGTGACCGCTTGCTCATCGAGGTGAGCCACCGCCTCTCCCGGGTCTGCCGGCAGGGCGACACCGTTGCCCGTTTCGGAGGGGACGAGTTCGTGCTGCTTTGCAGCGCGCTCGGAGACGACGACGACATTCGACTGATAGCCAGTAGAGCTGTCCGGGCGATCGGCGAGAGGTTCGACTACGAAGGCAACGACCTCACTGTCACCGGCAGCATCGGGGTTATCGTCACCGACGACGCCGTGGCTGACCCGGGCGAGCTACTGCAGCAGGCCGACATCGCCATGTACGAGGCCAAGAGCGGGGGCCGAGATAGCTTTCGCGTCTTTGATGCCAAGCTCCGAGCCCGCTCCTATGCGATCCTCGATCTGGATGCCGCCCTGCGCAAGGCGATCGAGAGGAACGAGCTTTTCCTTCTCTACCAACCCTTGTTCTCGCTGGATGACCGTTCGCTGCGAGGGACCGAGGCGCTCGTCCGCTGGCAGCACCCCGAGCGAGGTGTCGTTGCGCCAGGAGACTTCATCCCTCTTGCAGAAGAGCGCGGGCTGATCGGGGCCATCGACGCGTTCGTCCTCGACGCGGCCTGCCGGCAGCTGGCGGCGTGGGTCGCTGAGGGGGAGTGCCCTGACGGGTTCACCATGGCGGTGAACCTGTCCGGAAGACAGCTGAACGACCCTACGCTCGTCGGGCGGGTCGCCTCTTCGATCTCGGACCACGGCATCGACCCGTCCCGGCTTTGCCTGGAGGTCACCGAGACCGCCCTCATCGGTGAGCTTGGGGAGGCTAAGGCGACCCTCGCAGCCTTGTCGCGCCTAGGTGTACGCCTCGCCCTGGACGACTTCGGGACCGGTTACTCGACCCTGGCCCACCTCCAGCGGCTCGATGTGGATATCTTGAAGATCGACCGCAGTTTCGTTGAGCAGATCGGTGCCAGCGACCGCTCCCGCGAGATCATCGGCGCCATCACGGCGATGGCCCACGCACTGGGGTTGTCGGTCGTGGGTGAGGGTATCGAGACGGACGGTCAGCTCGGCGAACTGGCCGCGCTTGGCTGCGACGAGGGCCAGGGTTTCCTACTGGGCCGGCCTCAGCCCGCCGACCAAGTGACCGCCCTTTTCCGCGCCAACCGGAGCGCCCAGAGCCGCCAAGAGCAACCGACCCGGTAGGAGCTCACCAGAGCGTATTTCCGTGCTATACGTATGTATGGGATACTAATCGCAAGAGCTGTAAACCGTACGCATGTATAGGACAAGACAAAGTGGCAAACCCGGTAGCGGACGTTGCACTGGAAGACCTGACAGCGAGGGCGCGGATCAGAGACGCCGCGCTGGTCCTGTTCGCCGAACGGGGTACCAAGGGCGCGACGGTGCGGGACATAGCTAAGGCCGCAGGTGTGTCAGGAGGCCTGCTCCGGCACCACTTTGGGCCCAAGGACGGCCTGCGTGACGCGTGCGACTCGTACGTGCTGGCCAAGATAATGCGCCTGAAAGAACGAGCGGTCCTGGAAGGTGAATTGGCCAATCCAGCCTTCATGTCCGCAGCTCAGCCGGAAATGCTGCTCTTATACCGGTACCTAGCGCGCTCCATGATCGACGGGTCACCGCAAGCCGCGTCGATGTTCGACGAGATGGTCGCGCTCGGCGAGAAGTGGCTCGAGCGCAATAACCCGGGCCAGATGGTTGACCCTCGGGCCTACGCGGCGCTGCTTGTGGCCATGGAGCTCGGCGCACTTTCTCTGCACGAACAGCTGTCCAGGGCCCTGGGCGCCGACATCTTCAGCCGGGAGGGCCACCTTCGTTTAGCCACGGCCAAGGTGGACTTCTATTCAAAGCCCTTGCTCGGCCCGGAGCTGGCCACCCAGGCCCACGCGGCGATCAAGCAGCTTCAGGTCCGCTCACCTGAGCCTGGCCGCGCTCCGGCAAAGCACAAAGCAGCCCGTGGCAAGCCGGGTGCGGCTCGCAAGATTGTCCCCTGACCAGAGAGGTCTTGCCCATGGCAACAACAGCTGTGCGAACCGAGCACCTTACCAAGCGCTACGGTGCCGTCGATGCGCTCAAAGACCTGAACCTCGAGATCGCAAAAGGCGAAGTTGTCGGGTACCTCGGGCCCAACGGGGCGGGAAAGACGACCACAGTTCGGTTGTTGCTCGGGCTGGCCGGCCCAACCGCAGGACGGGCCGAGATATTCGGGATGGACTGCGAAAGTCAGCCGGTCGAGGTGCACCAGCGCCTCGCCTATGTGCCGGGCGAAGCAAACCTGTGGCCTTCCCTAACGGGCGCCGAGACACTGCACCTGCTCGGGCGCGTACACGGCCGTGTCGACACCGCCTACAGCGACGACCTCATCATGCGCTTCGACCTCGACCCGTCCAAGAAGGTGCGCGCGTACTCCAAGGGGAACCGACAGAAGATCCTGCTCGTAGCCGCCCTGATGTCCCGTGCCGACCTGCTTGTCCTTGACGAGCCGACATCTGGCCTGGACCCTTTGATGGAGCAGGAGTTCCGCCGTTGCATCGACGAGGCTCGCGAGCGCGGGCAAACGGTCCTTCTTTCCTCCCACATCTTGAGCGAAGTGGAGGCGCTGTGCGACAGGGTCGCGATCCTGCGGGAGGGAATGTTGGTCGAAATGGGGACCATGGTGGAGCTGCGTCACCTCTCCGCGCTTTCGGTCGATGCCACATTCGACGGGCCCGTTCCAGATATAAGCGGGATCGAAGGGGTAAGCGCTGTGGAGACGAGCGGACGGGTCGTGCGCTGCCAGGTGCGCGGGACCATCGAGCCTCTGCTTCGGGTGCTGGCCACATCAGGCGTCCACCAACTGATAAGCCGCGAGCCGTCCCTGGAAGAACTGTTCCTCGAGCACTATGGGCGCCCTAAGGGTCCGGATGAACCAACGGCACCAGATGAACCTGCGGCGCCAGGCGGAGCGGTAGCGAAGGTTGGCTGACCTCGCAGCATCGGGGCCCGTGCCACCCGTGCGCCCGGCAGGCCCAGTCTCGGCGAGCACGGTGGCCGCGAGCACCTTCGCCGCGAGCACGGTGGTGGCCCGCTTGACCGCCAAGAAGGCGGCCCGTTCCGGCGCTCTGTGGGGGTATTTCTTCGGCGTATGCGTTGCCTCGTCGGCACTGACGTACTTGTCGAGCTACAAGACCGAAGCAGCCCGGGAGAAGTTGGCAGCCAACTTCGGGGCCAATACCGCGCTAGCTGCGCTGTTCGGGCCCGCCCATGAGCTCCAGACCGTCGCCGGCTTCACTGCCTACAAGGTCCTGGGGTTCTTGAGCATCGTCGGCGCTGTCTGGGGGCTGCTTGCTGCGACGCGGCTGTTGCGCGGGGAGGAGGATGCAGGGCGATGGGAGCTCGTTCTTTGCGGTCAAACCACGCGCAGGGGAGCGGCGGCACAGGCGTTGCTGGGGCTCGGCAGCGGGCTCGTCGCGCTATTTATAGTTACAGCGCTCGTGACCGTGCTGACCGGGCGGTCGTCCAAGGTCCACTTCGGCATCGGCGAATCGGTGTTCTTTGCGCTGGCACTCGTCTGCAGTGCCGCGGTCTTCCTCGCCGTTGGGGCGTTCACCAGCCAGCTGGCCGCAACGCGTCGCCAGGCTGCCGCATACGCTGGCTACGTCTTGGGCGCCTGCTACGCGCTGCGCATGGTGGCCGATTCGGGGATCGGCCTCGACGGGCTGCGGTGGGCTACCCCGCTCGGCTGGGTCGAACTGCTCCAACCCCTCACCGGGCCGGACTGGGTGCCGCTCCTCCCGTCGGCCGTGCTGGTCGCCGCGCTGGCGCTTGGCACCGTGCAGCTGGCCGGGCCCCGCGACGTAGGTACCTCGACGTTCCCTGACCACCCGACCGCGCCGGCACGCACGCGTCTGCTCAATGGGCCAGCCGGGCTAGCGGCCAGGCTTATGCGCCCCAGTGTCGCCGCGTGGGGGGTGGCACTCGCCGCCACGGCGCTCATCTTCGGTCGGATCGCCAAGCCGGCCGGCGCGGCCATCTCGGGGTCGAACAGCATCGGTACTGTGTTGTCCAAACTCGGGGCGCACGGTGTCGGAGCTCGCGCCTATCTCGGCGTCGCCTTCCTGATAATGGCCATAATGCTTGGTTTTGTCGCGGCCAACCAAGTTACCGCCGCTCGCACGGAGGAGGCCTCTGGGCGCCTCGAGCACCTCCTGGTGTTACCTCTGTCGCGATGGTCATGGCTCCGAGGGCGGGTACTCGAGGCCGTTGCGGTCCTTGTGGTGGGCGGCCTGGGGGTCGGCGCCTTCACCTGGCTCGGTGCCGCCAGTGGCCACGCCGGGCTTCCCTTCGAGACCCTTGTCAACGCCGGGCTGAACATGGTGCCTCCAGCGTTGTTTGTCCTCGGTACCGGGATATTCGTGAGCGGGACTTGGCCTCGCGCCACATCAGTCGCGGTCTACGGCGTGATTTCGTGGTCGGTCCTGGTAACGGTGATCGGTGGGTTCGCGGACAACAGCCATTGGTTGCTAGACACATCCTTGTTCCACCAGATGGCTGCCGCACCGGCGTCGGCCCCAAACTGGGCCAGCGACGGGATAATGGTCGCCATCGGTGCCGCGGCGGCCACAATTGGTGGGTTCGCTTTCCAGCACCGCGACCTCGTTGGCGAATGACACGGCGGCGCACAAGTAGGGCCTAACGCTCCAAGATGGCGTGGTGACCTTCCACTCATCCGACTTGGAACTCGCCGACTGGAGGCGCCGGGTCAACGCGATGTACGCCCGGGTCAGAGCCGAGCTGGACCCGGAGCGCGGGCATGCGGTCTGGCGCTCCGAGCGTGACGACCTCTTGATTAATCACCCGCAGAGCCCGCTCGAGCCTGGGGATCCGCTACGGCGAACTGGAGTGCCGTACTGGCCGTATGATCCGGCCCTCCGCTTCGAGCTACCTCTGCTCCGGGCCCCCGGAACTGCCCAGCACGTTGTCGAGACCGGTGGGGACGAGTCGACGACGCTGCGAGCCATCGGCAGGCTCGAGATCCCTGAGCCAGTGAACGGGATCCTTACGGTCTGGTGGCTAGAACAGTACGGCGGCGGGCTGTTCCTGCCCCTTCGTGATGCGACTGCCGGGGGCACGACATACGGCGGCGGCCGTTACCTTCTGGACAGCGCCAAGGGTGCCGATCTGGGAGGAACGATCGAGACGCTGAACATCGACCTCAACTTCGCCTACCACCCGTCGTGCCGCTACAGCAGCCAGTGGCAGTGCCCGCTCGCTCCGGCGGAGAACACGCTGGGGGCCTCGGTACAGGCGGGTGAGCGCCTCAGCTAGGAGTCAGGAGGCAGCTGTTACGGCTCTAGTGCGAGGCGTACTCCCAAGCCGATAAGCACCAAACCAGTGCAACGGTCGATCCGCCGGCGAATGCGCGAATTCGCCATCCATTGGGTGACCGGGCGGGCCGCAGTCAACAGGATCGCGAAGTAACTACCCGTCATGAACACGAAGATGGCCCCAAGCACGAGCGTCGTCCAAGCCACCGAGTACCCGTGCGGCACGAACCCGGGGAGGAACGTGATGAAGAACACGCCGACCTTGGGATTGAGCAGGTCGGTGAGCAGACCTGCCGTGTAACCCGAGCCGAGAAGACGCCTGGAGGTGGCCGGGGTGTCACCGCGTGAGCGAAGCGACCTGATCCCGAGGTACAAGAGGTAGGCGGCTCCAGCGATCCGCAGTCCCAGGTAGGCGTCGTGGCTTGCGGCCAGCACGGCTGAAAGTCCAAGAGCAGCGGTGATAACCCACACGGTAAGCCCTGTGAGCACGCCGAGCACCGTACGGACGGCTACACGCCTGCCACCACGGACGAGGTTCCGGATGACGACCAAAGTGTCGGGGCCCGGTAGCAGGATGATCAGCGTCGCCGCGACCAGGAAGGTCGCCAGGCTCACCAGCATGTGAACAGCCTACGCGCCAAAGGGAAGCGATTTCCCCGAGTTATCCGCCCTGGTTATTCGCAGGGCTACGGGGCCCCCATCGAGGACTTCAAGTCTCCCGGGTCGACATCAAGTGACACGTTTCCGGGGGACCGGTGCACTCACGGCCGGGTCGGCAAGCACAGTCGCTATGCGCTCAGCCGCGTCCCAAACCTCGACGAAGCTGGTGTAAAGGGCGACCGGGGCGAGACGCAGTACGTCGGGTGGCCGGAAGTCAGGGACGACCAGGCCACGCTCAATGAGTAGGTGGGCCGAGCCCCACGCGTCGGGATGAGAAACGGCCAAGTGCCCGCCCCTCCGGTCGTCGGCCGAAGGACTGACAACTTTGGCGCCCAAGGGGACGAGCAATTCCTCTGCCCGCTGCGCGAGGAGAGAGACGAGCCGTCGAGCCTTGGCCCAAACAGCCGGGATACCCGCCGCCAACAACGGTGCGATCCCGGCATCGACGGCGGCAATGCCGAGCACTGCC
>Ga0182024_10017545_pt1 | contig 13422 bp, 11 predicted proteins | sample P32metaG_FD_120480 | JGI IMG/M metagenome (GOLD analysis project Ga0182024, IMG submission 120480) | Permafrost microbial communities from Stordalen Mire, Sweden - P3-2 metaG (Illumina Assembly) | ecosystem: Environmental > Terrestrial > Soil > Wetlands > Permafrost | place: Sweden: Stordalen...
CGCCGCCGACAGCATCGTGCCGGATATGTCGGTGTGCAGATCGCCGGACGTATAAGTGTATTTGCCGCCATTGAGCAGCGTTTTGAGCGTGAAGCCCGGTATTCGGTAGCAAACTCACCTAGCGGTCCATGTTTCATGTGAAACAAAATGTTTTAACTCCGAACATTATGCTTGACGATTGTTCCTTGGTAGCCTAAATGAAACATTTAGGCGGTTTGGCCGCCTTGTGAGGCTACCCATGACTGACCCGGCAAGTGCGTTCCAGCCCGCCATTGATGCGCTGGAAAAAGACTTTGCAGACCTAGAACGCCAAGCGAACGGCCTTTTGCAGAGCATTAATCTGCTACGCGAGAAGGCCGGCCTACCCCCACGTCCCGGCGGCTGGCAACCCGCGTCGGTCGGCGGCGGCGCTTCTGCCGGTGGCGCTAGCAGTGTGAAGTTGCACTCGGACAGCTTCACCGGCAAAAAGCTCGGATCGGCCGTCCGTGAATACCTTGAAATGCGAAAGCGGACCGGTGGCGACGCCCCTGCGACCTCCCGCGAAATCTTCGACGCCCTCAAGGATGGCGGCTTTGTCTCTCGTGCGAAGGACGATGCGACCGCCATGGTCGTGCTGCGCACCATGTTGCGCAAGAACACGACGATCTTCGCAAAGCTTCAGAACGGCAAGTTCGGCCTTCGCGTTTGGTATCCCAATCTCAAGGCCGCCAAGGAAGCGTCGACCGATGATGCGCCAGCGGGGGATCAGGAAGTTGTTGAGCCGGCTACCGCCGAAGTGAAGCCATGGGTCCGGCCAAGCCAGAGGCGGCGATCATAAAGAATGAAAACCGGGGCATTTCCGCCCCGGTTCTGGAGATTCAAGAAGTGTAGCAGCCCCACGGCAGGGGCTCGAAAGGTAGGTGGCACATGACAACATAGAGCCGCCGTCATGTCGGGGGCGAAGGTCACGTTGGCGCGTGGCTTTCGTCTCCGTCGTCGGGCCGGGGCTAGTGCCGCTCGCTGGATTTCCAACCGCGCGGGCTTGGGTCCAATCCCCAACCGGTCCACCTTTTACCTGAATCGCCGAAGTCCGTCCACCGGGCTCACCGGCGCTTCTTTTTGCTATAGGTAATTCCAGGTGTCGCCCCGTCCACGAAGCCGATCCCTGCCCCCTCTAGGGCAGCTCGCATTGCCGTTAGATTATTCGCTATCGGAACCCGCCGCCCCTTCTCGTAGTCGCGCACGGTTGACTGCGAAACGGAAGCCTTGGCCGCAAGTTCCTCCTGCGACCAGTCCAACCATGCCCGTGCGGCGCGGCTCTGTTCCGGCGACATTGGGGCAAAATAGGCCCGTAAATTCTTTTCGTCAACCCCAACGATTTGCGTTGACATCCTCTATTTCCGTGTTTATCAATGAGGTCAACGGAAAACGTTGGCCATATGTCACAGCACTTCCTCCTCTCCTCAGCCGCCCGGTCGCTCTCGCTGGCGACCGTTGCGCGCATGTCGGAAGAGGAGGCTTGGAACGCATTCAAGGCGATCCGCTGGTCCGACACGCAGGGTGAGCCGGTTTGCCCGCGTTGCGGTTGCCTCGATTTCTACACCTACAAAACCCGCAAGGTATTTCGGTGCCGGGGTTGCTCGCACCAATACACCGTCACGTCCGGGACGATCTTTGCCAGCCGCAAGCTGGCAATCCGAGACTATCTGTTGGCAATCGCGATCTTCGTGAACGGCGCAAAGGGTCACAGCGCCCTGCAATTGAGCCGCGATCTCGATTGCCAATGGAAAACGGCTTTCGTCCTCAGCATGAAGCTCCGCGAGGCAATCGCGGCTGAGACGAACGGCCAGCAAGCCTCCGGGCAGGTCGAAATCGACGGCGGCTATTTTGGCGGCTACATCAAACCCGCCAATCTGAAAGAGAACCGCAAGGATCGCCGCCTCGTTCGCAATCAGAACGGCAAGCGCAAAGTCGTCATCGTCATGCGTGAGCGCAATGGCAAGACGCTTTCGTTTGTGTCGCCGTCCGAAGATGCCGCCGTGCCGATGATCCGCGAGCGCGTGGCGAATGGCAGCGTCGTTCATGCCGACGAAGCTTCACATTGGGATCAGCTGCACGCGCGCTTTGAGACGAAGCGGATCAATCATTCGCTCGCATATTCAAATGGCGAAGCCAATACCAATCAGGCCGAAAGCTTCTTTAGCCGGTTACGCCGCGCCGAAATCGGCATCCACCATCACGTCGCCGGTCCTTACCTCGCGTCCTATGCGAACGAAATGACGTGGCGCGAGGACAACAGGCGCGTGAGCAACGGCGAACTATATCTCATGGCAGCGGATGCAGCCTTGAAGCATCCGATTTCAAAACAATGGACCGGTTACTGGCAGCGGAGCGAGAAGCAAAATGAGAAATAGCACGGACACATACGAACACGCGATCAATGGCCTTCTCCAAAAGCGGGCCGAGTTGATGCAGGAAATGGCCGCGGTGCATGAACGACTTGGCGTTCTGACAAATGACGTTGAGGCGATTGACCACGTGCTGACCCGACTTGGTCACACCGAAAAACTTGATGTGACGACGAAGGTGCCGCGTATCGTTCTATTTTATCGGGGGCAGCTACAGCAATTCCTGCTGACCCAATTGCGCGAGAACGGCCCCGCCACGACGCGCGATCTGTGCGAACGGCTTGTGCAGTTAGAGAACAAAGACAAGCGGGATCAGCGCATGATGGCGGACATCGTAAGCCGCGTCGGAAAGGCGCTGCGCCGGATGCACCAGTCCGGCTTAATTGTCGGGACAAAGGCAAAAACGATGGGACAATACCTGTGGCGGATTGCTTAGCATTAGACGCAGCGCGGCCCGCTACGCTTCACGAACAATATCATCAGGCACAAAACGCGGATTTATCACCTGTCCCTTACCTGTGGTGGTGGGCAGGCCGCCTTTGACAACGAACGAAAACTCCGGCTGCTGCGGGCTTGGTTTTCGCCCGCGTGCGGGTCGCGGCGTCATACGATCACCCTGCACTCTAAACTCAATCGGCGTCGGCATCGCGGGGCGTTGGCCAGCAAACCATTCCGTAAGCGTGACGATCTGCAATCGGGGAACCTGAGTAGAACCAAGTCTGTAGAAACCCTCGGTCACCGCGTCGCGTTTCATTTCAGCCGTTTCGTCAGCGCGGCAAAAGAAAATGCCCATATCTGCTTTGTTATCTTTTAGGACAGTGCGGAACTCGCGAATTTGTGTAGGTGTAACTTTGCCGCCCCCTTTTACTTGAACTAACAGACGACCAATTTTATTGGGACCGCCATAAAAGCGCATTTCGCCGTCGATGCCGCGATCAGCTCCTTTCTTACCGTCATTCCAAAGCTGGCAGCCTAGCTCACCAACAATCCATTGTTGGAACCCGTATGGATCGCGTATCGCCAGTGCTTCAGCCGTTGCAAAGTCCGCCGGGATTCCCTCAATCGGGACCTGATAGGATTTTCCAAATTTTACGTGGACGCGTTTTTCGATGAGACGGATCGAATAATACGAAACGTCAACCCCGATCCATTTTCGTTTCAACTTCTCTGCCGCCTCAACAGTCGTTCCACATCCGCAAAATGGATCCAAAACCAAGTCACCGACGTTCGAGGATGCGGAAATTATTCGGCTCAATACGTCGACAGGTTTTTGCGTGGGAAAGCCAAGCCGCTCTGCGGAAACATTCGGCACGCGCGGCAAGTCAGTCCACACGTCCTGCAACGGCTTGCCGGGCATGTCCTCGAAATAAACCTTCAGCCCATCAAGACGCGGTGTACCATCGCGCTTTTTCAGTATTCGGCCCTGCGCCCACCATTCTTCAAGCTGTTCTTTTTCATACGCCCATCCCCGAGTTGGGCCTGGCTTCGAGCCTCGCCATTCAAACTTTCCAGAATCGCTATCGCGGCGTTCGGCAGTCAAATTTTCCGCTTTGTACTGACGGCCGTCGGCATCTTTCTTCAGGCGCCCAAGCTGCTCCGGGCTATATTTCGTGTATTGCGGATTCCAGGTGAACTGTTTTGACTTCGTGTAAAAGAGAATCGCATCGTGAATGCGACCGTACCGTTTCGCAGAATTATGACTCGATGTTCTTTGCCAAACGATTTCGTTGCGAAAACTATCAAGACCGAAAATCGCATCTAACACTAGCTTCAGGTAGTGGCTGGCGGTCGTGTCACAATGCAAATAGAGCGATCCGGTAGGCTTCAATGCTCGATGCAAGAGTGCGAGCCGATCAGCCATCGTCACCATGTAGGCTGTAATTGCCTTCTTTTCCCACGTCAGTTTTAGACCCTCGACAAGAGCAGCTAACCGACCGCCGTGCCCTTGAATCCGCATGTACGCGGCTTGCGCTTCTTCGCCCCAGCTCCAAGTATCGCGGAACGCGGTCCGCTGGGCCGTTTCTTTTAAGTTCTGCGGTGTTTCATACAGAACGTTGAAGATCGCCTTCGAATTGAACGGCGGGTCTAAATAGACCAGATCAATGCTGTTGGGTTCGACCAACGTGTCTAAGACATATTGGTTGTCGCCAAAATAGAGCCTATTCGGCCCCTGAGAGCCGTTCCCCGTCTTACCCACAACGCCACCCTCACACGCGGCGGGGAGTTGTCCTCCCTCTGCCCGCAACTCATGCGAGATTAGCGGGGTAGCTGCGTCCTGATCGGCAAAAGTTACCGAGTGGTTAACGGCCATGACAGCCTTTCCTGGCACCCGGCAGCAAAGGTGAGTTTGCTACCGAATACCGGTGAAGCCGCCGGTATCGAGGCCCGCGGGCGACCACAGCGCCCCGCCATAGAAAAACGCGCCGTAGCGCCACAAATCGGTGCCGGAAAACAGGAGAAAAGAAGGAGAGGCAGGGCCACCGGCTTTCGCCAGGTCCAGCGCGGTACACATTATTACACTCGTGGCGGCTGCGGCCGCCACGGCGACACCTCTCAACGCACTCACCGGGAACGCTTACAACCCCCAACAACCAATCCGCGAATGTCGGGCAATCCTCGCTTTTCTGTCAAGGGAGGCGATTCATTCGCCAATGGGTTGTGGATATTTCAAGGCTCGGCATGAGGGGCGGGCTGCCGATCTGCCCTGCAAGATTGGGGTAGGTCGGACGGCAACCGCGCGATATAGCTCTGCACGATTATTCGAGGATCGATCGATGAGCGTTGCGCCGGCCATTTCGGCACCCGAGCATGCCGCCGAACTTTCGCGGCGGCGGCTTTCGATCGGCTTTCTCAATTGGGCGCACGCGCTCGATCACTTCGTCATCCTGATCTACCCGACGGTCGTCATCGAGCTCGAAGTGGCCTATGGCCGCTCCTATTCCGATCTGATTTGGCTCTCGACCGCTTCCTTCGTCGCGTTCGGGCTGTTCTCGCTGCCGGCCGGCTGGCTCGCCGACCACTGGAGCCGGCGCAATATGATGGTCGCGTTCTATGTCGGCTGCGGAGTTTCGCTGGTTGCCGCGTCGCTGGCGCCGTCGCTGTTCATGCTCGGCTTCGCGCTGTTCGCGCTCGGCATATTCGCGGCGATCTATCATCCGGTCGGCACCGCCATGGTCATCGAAGGCGCGACGCAACGCGGCCGTACGCTCGCTTTCAACGGCGTCTGCGGCAATCTCGGCGTCTCGCTTGCGGCCGGCATCACCGCGGCGCTGACCGCGGTTTTATCCTGGCGCGGCGCGTTCCTGGTGCCGGGGCTGGTTTGCATCGCGACCGGCGCGGTCTATCTGTGGGCTGCACCGCACGCCAAGGGCCGCGCGCCATCGCGCAGTTCCGCGCCCGATGTCGCGGTGTCGATTCCGGTGGCGGCGGCGCTGTTCGCGCTTTTCGTGGTGGTCGCGCTGAGCGCCGGACTGGTGTTCAACACCATTTCGGTTTCGCTGCCGAAGATCGTCGACGAGCGTATCGGCGGCAACATTTCGCTGGTCGCGGTCGGCGGCTTGACGACGCTGGTGTTCCTGTGCGGCGCGCTCGCGCAAATTACCGTCGGCCGGCTGGTGGAGCGCTTCCCGCTGCACATCCTGTTCGCCATCGCCGCCGTCATGCAGTTTACCGGCGTGGTGTGGGCGGCCTACGCGACCGGCGCCTCGTTGCTGTTCGCGCTCGCTTTCACCATGGCGGCGATCTACGGCCAGATCACGCTCAACGACCTCGTCATCGCGCGCTATACCGCCGACGCCTGGCGGGGCCGCGTTTACGCGGTGCGCTATTTCCTCACCTTCATGGTTTCGGGCGTGGCGGTGTCGCTGATCGCAGTCCTCTACGGCCGCGGCGGCTTCGGCCTCGTGCTCGACGCCACCGCGCTGATGGCGCTCGGCTTCCTGGTGGCGGTGCTTGCGATCGCGGTCATCGCCAATGGCGTCGAGCGAACCCGCGCGGTGCAGCCAGCGGAGTGAGCGTCAATCAGCCCGGATGGCGCGCGGCGAGCGCCATGCCGATCATCGCCGTGCCGCCGAACAGCAGATTGATCCCGACCAGCAGGCCCAGCGCCCAGATCGCCGTCCCCGGCAGACCGGCAAAGATGATGCCGGCCAGGATGAGATCGACGATGCCGCTCGCCAGCATCCAGCCCCAGCGTCCGGAAAGCTGGTTGCGATGCTCGATGGCGTACATCAGCGTGAGGATGCCTTCGACCACGAAGAAGGCGATCAGCACCAAAGTGAGCGACAGCGTTCCGCTGATCGGCCAGATGATCAAAACAATTCCGGCGGCGATGCCGACGATGCCTGAAAGCAGCGCCCACCAGAATCCCGGCGCATGGCGCATCCAGAACGTCGTCACCAGTCCGATGCCGCCCGAGATCAGGAACAGCCAGCCGATGATCAGCGTGAACGCGATCGTCGCGATGGCGGGCAGGATGATCGCCGCGGCGCCGAGGATGACCAGCATGATGCCCTCGAACAGAAACAGGCCCCAATGCGCGCGGATTGCGCTTGCGACGGCGCGCTGGATGCCGGCCTCGTCGGCGGCGGGTTGATTCATAGTCATAGTTTCACTCCCTGAAATTGGGTCACCGGTCGTTCAATGCTGCACGGTGACATGCTTGGGAACCGCAACAAGTTCCGCCCGGTAATCTTACATGAAAGCCGGCCTTGCATAAGCCGCATTCCGAGCCTATCTACCCTCCAGCGGCGTTGAGCTTTGCGGCTCCGTCGCGGGACGGCCACGGTTTCGACAGGTGACGCCGGATGTACGCGCACCCAGTCGTAACGTGGTCGTTATCATTTTCAGGGCGCGGCAATTGCGGCAAATTCGTTAATGCCGCCGTCACGGGGCTGTCACGCAGCTCTGCTAGATAACTCCCTGTAAGCCGGCGATGGATTTGCGTGAGTACGGTCCATCGCCGTAACGGCCACGGTGAGATCAGGCGACGCCGGATGAACGCGCGCCCCTCGCTCGTGGTCGTTGCCGTTTTAGCCGACACTCAATTCAGCTCGGCGAGCAGCGCCTTGGCCGCCAATAAATCTGGCTTGTCGAAACCTTCGGTGAATATCGCATAGGCCGGCGCCAGCAAATTGCGGGCCTCTTCGCGGCGCCCATTCTCGCCAAGCAGTTTCGCCAGGCTCGTGGCGGCGCGCAGTTCGAGAGGCCGGCAAGACTGGGCGGCCGCCCTTGTCATGGCTTCGCGGAAGGCATGCTCCGCGGCGGCGGCATTATCGCGCGATTGCGCAAGCAGAATTTCGCCTCGCCAGCGAAAGATATCCGGTTCGCAAAACCGATTGCCTTGGCTTTCCGCCTCGCCACGCGCGCGCTCGACGGTCGCCATGGCCCGATCGGCATATCCCGCGCGCAGCTCCTGCTCGGCGATTTGAGGCAGGAAGATCGGCCGAAAGCCGGCGAAGAAGGGCATATTGACCGACTCCACCATGTGCGCGATCCCGGCATCGTAATCGCCATCCAGCGCGGAGAGCCAGCCGCGAAGAAATTTTGCGTCGGCCAGTTGCCAGGGAAACTTGTTGCGCTCGGCGAGCGGATAAAGCTCATCGGCGACGACCCGGCAGGATTCCACATCCCGGAGCAGGGCCATCGTTATGGCGGCGCGTTGCAGCGCGTGCGCCAGCGAAAAGACGTGGCCCAGTTCGCGCGCATCTGCCACCGACCGCCACGCCATGTTCTCGGCCTGGTCGAGGAAGCCCTGGCCCCACAGGCCCAGCGCGTAAAAAGATTGCGCGCACATGCGGGAATCGTGTCCGCCGAAATAGTAGGCGTGGTCGCGATGGCGCTCGCGGTCATAAATGCGGATCACTTCCTGCGCCGCCTCGGCCATGCCGGCGAAGTCGGCCAAGCGCAGCTGCATCGGCACTTTGGCATGATAGGCTTCGAGCAGAAGATCGGAATTGTCGAGTTCGCGCGCGATGCCGACCAACTGGTCCGCAAGCACCGCGGCTTCGGCGCCGAGGCCCGACGTCGTCGTCTTGAACCAGATGCCCCAGGTCGCGAGGAAGCGTTCGCGGCCGCGGTTGGGCACGGCCGCGCTGAGCGCCAGCGCGCGGCGATAATGGGCCACCGCTTCCTCGGAGGATGGACCCATGGCGATGATGAGGGCGAGGCCCAAGCCCAGGTTGACGGCGAGCTCGAGTTCGTCCCGCTCCGGCGTCTGCGGCAGCGCCATGACCAGCCGTAGCGCACTGGCGTAATGCGCCACCGATTCCTTCATGGCGAAGCGGCGCAAATCGCGATCGGCCGCATGCCGGAAATACTGGATAGCCTTTTGGTTCTGTCCCGCGCGCTCGAACTGTTGGGCAATCACTTCGGGCGTCGTCTTGACGAGGTCGGGAAAGCGCTTTTCCAGAACCAGGGCGATGGCGGAATGGAGCTGCTGGCGTCGTGCGCGCAGCATCGCGGAATAGGCGGTGTCCTGCACCAGCGCGTGCTTGAAAGAATAAACCGCGTTGGGCGGCGTGCCGTGCAGCGACAGCAAATTTGCTTCGGTGAGGCGGATCAGCGCGTCCTGCAGCACCGCGTCCGGCAGTCCCGCGACCGCCGCGAGAACCTCGTAGGAGAATTCGCGGCCGATGGCGGCGCCGATCTGTAAAACCTCGCGCGCCGAACCGAGACGGTCGACGCGCGCCATCAGCGAAGCCTGCAGCGTGGTCGGGATCGAAAGCTGCTGCATCGGCTGTTCGAGCACGTAGCGGTCGCGGTCTTCGTGCAATTGTTCGCTCTCGAGCAAAGCTTTGGTGAGCTCTTCGACAAACAGCGGCACGCCGTCGGTGCGTTCGACGATCTGATCGAGAACTTCGGGCGGCAGCGGCTTGCCGCCGGTGAGGTGCTCCACCAGCGCCATGCGTTCGCGGCGGCCAAGCCTGTTGAGCGCCAGCGTGGTGACGTGCGGCTGTCCCGCCCATGGCGGCTGATAGTCCGGGCGAAACGTGACGACGAGAAGAATCGGCAGGCGTTCGAGCCGCCCGATGGCCAGCGTCAACAGATCGATCGACGTCGGATCGGCCCAATGCACGTCCTCGAACAGCATCAGCACCGGGCCGCGGTGCGCCAGATTTTCGAGCTGTGCGATCAGCGCATTGAGCAGGTTGCGGCGCCGGGCTTGCGGGTCGGCGGGCTGCGACGGCTGATGCGCGGCCAATCCCAATAGTTCGGCGAAGAGGTCGGCCACCTCGGCGCCTTTTTCCGCTTCCTGCGCCACCAGCGTGTCGAGCTTGGCGCGTTTGACCGCCGGCGTGTCCTGCGCGGTGAAATGCGCGACGTGCTGAAGCTGCGCCACGATCGGCTGCAGCGCGCTGCCTTGATGGTGCGACTGACAGAAATAGTGCAGGCAGGCATGCGCTTCGTGGTTGAACCGCTCCTCCAGCGCCGCGATCAGGCGCGACTTGCCGATGCCCGCTTCGCCGGACAGGAGCACGACGCGGCCTTCGCCGTCCTTGATCTGCTCCCAGCGGCGGGCCAGCAGCTCCATTTCCTCGTCACGGCCGATGAGCGGCGTCATGCCGGCGGCCCGCAGCGCCTCGAAGCGGCTCGCGATCGTGCGCTCGCGTAAGACCCGCCACGCGCTGACCGGCCCCTCAAAACCCTTGAGCGCCGCCGGCGCGATGACGTCGTATTCGAACAAATCGCCGGCGAGGCGACGCGTGGTGGCGTCGATCACCGCGGTATTCGGCGCGGCGTGCGATTGCAGCCGCGCCGCGAGGTTCGGCGTTTCGCCGACCACATTGCGTTCCTGCACTTCGCCGGCGCCGACCAGCTCGCCGACCACGACCAGGCCGGTGGCGATGCCGATGCGCACCTGATGGCCGCCGTCCTTAAAAAGCTGCGCGACGGCGTCGACCAGCGCGAGCCCGGCCCGCACCGCATTTTCGGCGTCCGCTTCATTGGCTTCGGGATAGCCGAAATAAACCAGCACGCCGTCGCCCATATATTTGGCGACATAGCCGCGATAGCGCGCGACCACTTCGGCCGCGCATTTGTGATAGGCGGCGATGACTTCGCGCAAATCCTCCGGATCAAGCCGCGTCGACAGCGCGGTCGAGCCGACGAGGTCGCAAAACATCACCGTGAGTTGGCGGCGTTCGGCGGCGACTGCGGGCCGCGCGACGGCTGGCGCCGGCGGTGCCGCAGCCGGCGCGGGAGCGGCAGGCGCGGCGTCGCCCACTTTGGCGCCGCAATGCGCGCAAAAACGCGATCCCGCAGTAATGGCTTGCCCGCAAGCAGAGCAGTTCAGCGCCTGCGCCGCGCCGCATTGCGGGCAGAAGCGCGCCTCGCCCGATATTTCACTGGCGCAGCTTGGGCAAGCTTTGGTGGTGGCCATGGCGAGGTTATATCGCGCGCCTGCTCCAGTGTGGAGTGCGCCGATGCGCGCGGGCGCCAAAGCAAAAGGCCCGGGATCGCTCCCGGGCCTTCGCATTCATTGCGTTGCGGATGGATTAGAAGTCCATGCCGCCGCCACCGCCCGGCATGGGCGGCATCGCAGATTGCTTCTTCGGCAGTTCGGCGACCATCGCCTCGGTGGTGATGAGCAAACCGGCGACCGAGGACGCGCCTTGGAGAGCCTGGCGCACGACCTTGGTCGGATCGATGATGCCCTTTTTCACCATGTCGACGTATTCGCCGCCTTGGGCGTCGAAGCCGAAGCCGTAGGTGTGGTTCTCCAGGATCTTGCCGACGATGACCGAACCATCCTCGCCGGAGTTGATCGCAATCTGGCGGGCCGGCGCGGACAGCGCCTTGCGCACGATCTCGACGCCATGCCTCTGGTCGTCGTTGGCGGTGCGTACTTTCTTGAGCGCTTCCGAGGCGCGCAGCAGCGCGACGCCGCCGCCCGGAAGGATGCCCTCTTCGACCGCGGCCCGGGTCGCATGCATCGCGTCATCGACGCGATCCTTGCGCTCCTTCACCTCGACTTCGGTGGCGCCGCCGACGCGGATCACCGCGACGCCGCCCGCGAGCTTGGCAAGACGTTCTTGCAGCTTCTCGCGGTCGTAGTCGGAGGTGGTCTCCTCGATCTGCGCCTTGATCTGGGTGATGCGGTCTTCGATGTCCTTCTTCTTGCCGCCGCCGTTGACGATCGTGGTGTTCTCCTTGTCGATCATCACTTTCTTGGCTTTGCCGAGCATGGCGACGGTGACGTTCTCGAGCTTGATGCCGAGATCCTCGCTGATCGCCTGGCCGCCGGTCAGGACGGCGATGTCCTGCAGCATGGCCTTGCGGCGATCGCCAAAACCCGGCGCTTTCACCGCCGCGACCTTGAGGCCGCCGCGCAGCTTGTTGACGACGAGCGTGGCCAGCGCCTCGCCCTCGACGTCTTCGGCGACGATGAGGAGCGGCTTGCCGGTCTGCACGACAGCTTCGAGCAGCGGCAGGAGCTCGTTGAGCGCCGAGAGCTTCTTCTCGTTGATGAGGATGTAGGGGTCCTCCATCTCGACGCGCATCTTGTCGGCGTTGGTGATGAAGTAAGGCGAGATATAGCCGCGGTCGAACTGCATGCCCTCGACCACATCGAGCTCGGTCTCGAGGCTCTTGGCCTCTTCCACCGTGATGACGCCTTCGTTGCCGACCTTTTCCATCGCCTTGGCGAGGTAGTCGCCGATTTCCTTGTCGCCGTTGGCGGAAATGGTGCCGACCTGGGCGATTTCGGCGTTCGAGGTGACCTTCTTGGAGTTCTTCTTGAGCTCCTCGACCACGGTCTCGACCGCGAGGTCGATGCCGCGCTTGAGGTCCATCGGGTTCATGCCGGCGGCAACCGCCTTCGAACCTTCCTTCACGATCGCGGCCGCGAGCACGGTTGCGGTCGTGGTGCCGTCACCGGCGATGTCGGAGGTTTTTGACGCGACCTCGCGGACCATCTGCGCGCCCATGTTCTCGAACTTGTCCTCAAGCTCGATTTCCTTGGCGACGGTGACGCCGTCCTTGGTGATGCGCGGGGCGCCGAACGACTTGTCCAGCACGACATTCCTGCCCTTAGGGCCCAATGTCACTTTCACCGCATTGGCGAGAATGTCGACGCCGCGCAGCATCCTGTCGCGCGCATCGACGGAGAATTTGACTTCCTTGGCAGCCATTTGAATTTAACTCCTGGTTTCAGTCGTCACCCTGAGGTGCGAGCGCAGCTCGCCTCGAAGGGTGCTGGTTCGGAATGTCATCCTTCGAGGGCCGCTTCGCGGCCACCTCAGGATGACGGGTTTGTTTCGTTACGCGGCCTTCTTAAGCAGCTTTCTTTCTTGCGACCTGCTCGTCGAGCACGCCCATGATGTCGGACTCCTTCATGATCAGGAGTTCCTGGCCGTCGATCTTGACCTCGGTGCCCGACCATTTGCCGAACAGCACGCGGTCGCCGACCTTGACGTCGATCGGGATCAGCTTGCCGGCCTCGTCGCGGCCGCCCGGGCCGATGGCGATGACCTCGCCCTGTGAGGGCTTTTCCTTGGCAGTGTCGGGAATGATGATGCCGCCGGTTGTCTTCTCCTCGGCATCGATGCGCCTGACGACAACGCGGTCGTGAAGCGGGCGAAATTTCATGGTGTCCTCCTAAGTTATTGGGAAATAACGGTTTGTTGTGCGAGCGGGGCTCTTCGTCACTCTCGGAGCGACCGCTTGATGGCGACATGGGGCGCGGCTTTTTCGCCCGCAAGAGGTGCCTGAAAATTTTTTAGCACTCGCCGAGATGGATTGCCAACAAGCTTTTTCGGACGGTTAACGCGCGCCGGGGCCGGGCGCTGTTAGCAGGGCCGCAAGGATGCTGCTAGTGCCTTGATAATAAACAACTTATTTAATTTTGAGGCTTGTAATGGAGGAGCGAGTCTCGAAAAATTCCCACGACGGGATTGGAGGGCACAATGGATTCGCAAAATCGGTGTTCGACGGGGTTTCGCCAGCAGCTCGAAGGCTACGGCCTGACGACCGCCAACATCCTCTACCGGCGGCCCGATCACCCCTGGTTGCTGCAAACTTATGTCTGGCAGGACTA
>Ga0182024_10017546_pt1 | contig 13422 bp, 11 predicted proteins | sample P32metaG_FD_120480 | JGI IMG/M metagenome (GOLD analysis project Ga0182024, IMG submission 120480) | Permafrost microbial communities from Stordalen Mire, Sweden - P3-2 metaG (Illumina Assembly) | ecosystem: Environmental > Terrestrial > Soil > Wetlands > Permafrost | place: Sweden: Stordalen...
TCGTCAAAGAGAAAACGGGAGTGGACTTCCGCGACTTAACCTCAGCGGCGGAGGCAAACTCAAAGCTGGAAGCTTTGGGCATCCATGAGACCCAACCGACCGTCGGCGAAGCCCTGGTCAAAGCCTTCGAGGTCACGGTGGAAAAGGACTTGATACAGCCGACTCTAGTCTTTGGGCATCCCATAGAGATTTCGCCGCTCGCGAAACCAATGGCGGAAGACCCACGCTTTGTGGAACGGTTCGAAATTTTCATTGCCGGCATGGAATGCGGTGACAATTGGTCGGAGCAAAACGACCCCGTGCATTTGCTCGAAACCTGGCGCAAGGCCTATCGCGCGGAAGAACGCGACGCCGGAAAGTTCCACACGCTGGATTTCGACTTCATCGAGGCCCTCGAATACGGCTTGCCCCCCACCACCGGCATCGGACCTGGCATCGAGCGCATGGTGATGATTTTCACCGGCCAGGAAAACATAGATGATGTAATTTTCTTTCCCATCATGCGGCCCTCCATCTCGCCGCTCAACGCCTCCATTTATGGCGTCGAGGCGGCCACCGTCGCGCCCGTCGAAGATCTTGCCCTCGCCTGGGACGATTTTGAATCGTTGTGCGCCGCCGGAGCGCTTAAGCCACACGCGAAAAATCTGACCGTTAAGCCCCGTGTCCGCGAATGGTCGCCCAACCATTTTACCTGTCATATAGAAATCGAGGGGTTTCTCCCTAACAGCGTTTTGCGCGTGACCGTGGCCCCGCAATTCGACCACAAGTTGAAGGTTCCAGAGTTTCTCAAACGGTCGTTCCCAAACTGCGACATAACTCTGGCGCCACCAACAACCGCGCACCAGACCGCTAAAGAGCCACAACCGCGCAAATGACAAACTCATTCGCGTCCCGTGTATGATTTTGCCGAAAGGCCAGCATCTGACGTATTGCACGAATATCCATCGCGGCGAGAGCTGGGCGGAAACGATGGGCGCCTTGGAAACTTACACGTTGGAGGTTCGTGATCGGGTTTGTCCAAACGAACCCTATGGCATTGGCCTGTGGCTGAGCGACCGGGCGTCCCGCGAACTGACGACAGAGGCGAACGCCCTGCCGGAATTCCGGCGCTGGTTGGAGCGAAACCAATGCTATGTCTTCACTTTGAATGGATTTCCGTACGGACGTTTTCATGGCGGGCGCGTCAAGGAGCAGGTTTACCTGCCGGATTGGACAACGGAAGATCGCGTGGCCTACACAAATCGTTTGTTTGACATCCTGGCGGCGCTGCTGCCGCCCGGCGTGGAAGGAACTGTCAGCACCTTGCCTGGCGCCTTCAAAGAGTTCGCGCAAACCGCATCGCAGGCGCGAGCGATTCGGGCCAACCTTTTCCGATGCGTTGGACACGCAGCGCGGCTGGGTGAAAAAACCGGTCGCAAACTGCACTTGGCGCTGGAACCAGAGCCGCTGTGCCTCTTGGAAACGGTGGACGAGACAATTGAGTTCTTCAATCTCATGCGCGTCGAGCATGAAAATGATTCACGCCTCGAGGACCATTTGGGAATTAATTATGACACGTGCCACCTCGCGGTGGAATTCGAAGAGCCGGCGCTCGCCTTGCAACGTCTGCGTGATCATAATATCAAAATCAAGAAGCTGCATTTGAGTTCCGCGTTTAAGGCGCAGCCCACTGCCAGTGCGCGCGCCGCGTTGCAAGCTTTCGCCGAGGACACCTATTTGCACCAGGTCGTAGCCCGAATGAGCGACGGCGAATTGCGACGCTTTAAAGATCTGCCCCTTGCTTTGGATGCGGCCAACCACGAGACGGATGCCGAAGAGTGGCGCGTTCATTTCCATATTCCTTTGCATTGCCCGGCTGGCGACTGGTTTGAGCCCACCACAGATCACTTGCTTGCAATTCTCGACGCACTGGCCTTCAACCCAGCCATGTGCTCGCACCTGGAGATGGAAACATACACCTGGGAAGCGTTGCCGTTCGATTTAAAAAGCCTAAACGTGGTGGACCAACTGGCCGCTGAATATGCGTGGACGCTCGAACGCCTGGATGCTCGAGGGTTGGCTTGAACCGCTGATTTCTTCTGTTCAAATTCACCAGATAACCGGAAAAATAACGTGTGGCTTCTGATGTGACGTTGGAAATTGTCAAGCCGCCGCCTAAATGGCGGACACTGTTAATCCTGGGTCGCGTCTCGAACCTGCCCACGGTCTGGTCCAATTGCCTGGCCGGTTGGTGGTTAGGCGGCGGTGGGCGCAAGGCCGGCCTGGCTTTCGTCCTGGCGGCCGCCACCTGCCTCTATATCGGCGGAATGTTTTTGAATGACGCATTTGATGCCAGCTTCGACCGGCATCATCGCAAATTGCGACCCATACCTTCGGCAGCGATCGACGAGCATGAGGTCTGGCGCTGGGGCGGAATCTGGCTTGCCTTGGGCATTGTCACGCTGATGTGGACGAGTTGGACGACGGTAATTCTCTCCCTGTTGCTCGCGGCGTGCATCCTCATTTACAACGCAAGCCACAAGGCAATCTCTTTCGCCCCAGTGCTCATGGGCGTATGCCGTTTTTGGGTCTACTTAATCGCGGCGACCGCCGGAGGCGCCGCCGTCACCGGCCAAGTGATTTGGCCAGCCTTGGCCCTGGCTGCTTACGTGGCAGGGTTAAGTTGCCTCGCGCGTAAAGAAACTGGCGCCGCGCGTCCGCCAGTTTGGCCGGTCGCGCTACTGGCGGCGCCATTGGCCCTGAATGCATTACTCAACGTCGAGACACATTGGCTCTCGGCATCCTTGATGGCGGTGGTGGCTGGATGGACTATTTGGTCTCTCGCACAAAGCTTCTGGCGGGAATACGCGCGCATCGGAGTCACTATTTCCCGCCTCCTGGCGGGGATTGCGCTGGTCGATTTGCTGGCCGCCAGCCAGGCCGAACGCGCCGGATTGTGGGTGTTTCCTCTGCTTTTTGCGGCCGCGCTCTTTTTGCAAAGATTTATTCCGGCCACTTGACACTCAGCGCAAATTGGTTGACAGTATCTGATACTGAGTTGGTTCGCAGAGAGCTTTGCCAAGTCAAAACACCGACGCACCCCCCTGCGCCTATGAATAATGGTGTGGAACAAACAGAGGGACGAATTGTATGAAAAAGAAAAGTTGGAGCCGTAAAAAGATAACCGATAACTTCACCGGAATGACCAAGGCGGATGGCTCGCCGATGTCGCGCCAGCAGGTTCACATGCTGCGGAAAAAGGCGAGGGGAATATGTTTGACATGTGGACAGCCCGCCATCGGCGTCTATTGCTTGAAGCACACCGTCGCCGCGCGCGAACGGATGCGCCAAAAGCTCAAGTATCGCCGGCGTTTGAAACAGTCCCCCAGCTACGTGCTGGAGAAGGAAGGCCGCACCAAGGGCGCTAAACGCCCCGGGCGCGCCACCGGCCCCATCACGGCACGCCTGAATGCGCGCGTCCCGCGATCGAAGGCTTTGGTGCGGAATTGACGCGCGTGCGCTCATTCAAGAAGCGAAGTTCGTGATAAAATTGTCTGCGAATCCCTCTGCGGTGTAAGGTCGCATGGCGGGGCTTCGCAAGAAGGTCCGCGCCGCTTCCAGATAGCCATTGTAATCGGATTCGCCCATGGTCGAAATATAGCGGTGGAGTTCTCCGTAGTTGGAGAACTTCCGTTTATCAATGAACGCCTCGGTCGGAACCGTTTCCAAAACGTTGGGCGCTCCGAGGTAAATCGGAACGCAGCCAGCGAAAAAGCAATCAAACAGTTTTTCGGAAAGGTAATCCGGTTCTGCGCAATTCTCGTACGCAACGCAAAATCGATACTGCTGCAGCGTGGCGTTCTTGGACGGGACAGGGCCGCGAAATGAGGGGAAACGCCGTATCTTCAGGCCTTTGAACAAGCCGATTCGCCGATACATCAACCGCAATGGCAGATTTACTGCCGACAGCCTCCCCGAAAAAAGGGGTTTGTCCCATTCCGAACCAAACAAATCAAAGTCGCTCCGCGCGTTTTCCTCGAACCAGCGAATGGCCCGTATCCGCTCCGAAAAAAGTTCCCGCGGATCATGAAACGCCATGAAACGATTGATCATGACGCACAATTTGCGTCCGGCGAAAGGCAGAGAAGCCGGTGGCTCGCGAAACTTGTTGGGTATGTGAAACAAGACGCACTTCTTGGGATTTTGGGCGACAAGATCTTTTTTCCAGGTCCAAACGCGGTCGAAACGCGCCAGGGTCGCCGGAGCGTAATTGCTGGGACGAATCATGGGAGGTTCCGAAGCCATAAGGTTGACGTCAGGGTGCTTCATCCGCCGTAACTGCCTAAGATAGGTGTTCCATGTCGATGGAAAGTCAATAAAAAGAACTCTGTCAAACCAAGCTAACGGATGCATGTCGAGCGTGTCGACGCCGTGCCCCGCCTCCCGCAATCGTTTGGCAAGCAGCACGGTGGGGTATGCCAAATCATCCCCGATTGGTGACGCTGAATGTGTAAACATCCGGTTTCTGTTGTAAACTGAATAAAGATGCCAAAAACCAAAATTCATGGTTAAATATTTCGTGCGGCTATGCCTCAGCTCATACGACGACGGTGGAGAACATCTAATGAGTGAAATGTCAAGTATAATGTGGCTTATTTTAAAGCGACAGTATCATTATCTGGCAAGCCCTTGCCGTGGTAGATTTTGTAACCTTGCCTGTCGAGTTCCGTATAAAGTGAAATAATCCTCTTGTTGGAATACCATCCCGTCTCAAAGTGAATCAGGCGCGGTCTGAGATTTTCCGGCAAGGCAAGGCTTTGTTTCACGATCTGATCGTCGAACCCTTCCGCGTCCACTTGGAGGAAATCCACGTGCTGCACCTTATGTTTTTTTAAGAGGGACTCCAGCGTCAGCCCTGCCACCTTTTCGGTTTCCACGGGCCCCTTTAGTTGGTCGCGCGTGACCCTCGCGAGAGTGTCGGTTTCGCCGGTTGTGGGCCGATACATGGTGACCGGGCCTTCCTGCAGAACGATGGCGCAGTTTTCCAAGATCAGTTGTCCGTTGGTCTTGTAGTTTTGTTGCAATTTGGCAAATATATCTTTCTGCGGCTCAATTAGTATGCCTTTCCACCGATACTTTAAGACGTGCTCCCGGATCGGATCGAAGGACACCCCGTCGTTTGCCCCGACCTGAACGAAGAAAAATTGATCGTGGTTTATCGATTTGATCGCCAAGTCCAAGATGTCCAATGGTTTAACCCAGAGCCGGAAGGATTTGCACACGTCCCAGCCGAAGCGATTGAGGGAAGTTCTGACTTTTTCGATGACGACATTCATTTTGCTCTCAGGGAGGGTGTGGTTCGCCGCATAGTTTGTAAATCCGAAAACCGGTATCGCGTACGCGCGTATATAAAATCGGTCGAGATCACTCGAAATAAATCGCGCAGAATCATGGCCAAAAAGGTCCAGAGAGCTTTTTGCAACACTGGTCGTGCCAAGCCCAAGGTGGGGGGGGAGGGGGGCCCGACGAAAATGTCTAAGACCGAGTGACGAAAGAAAGGGCAAGTGAGAGTGGGAGGTGGGCATACAATCGGGTCTGTTTTTAACACCGAAGATATGTTGGCTAAAACAACATGTCAAGAGCAAAATCGCGTTCATCGAAATTTTAAGCGTGGGTGCCGAGTTTCGATGAGTTTGGGCGGTAAGGAAACTGGCCGCCGCCGCTAGCGGAAAGCACAGGGCCGCCGGAGGCATTTTAATGCCTCGGCGACTTTGATTTAGAACGATTTGCTAGTTGTGTTGCAGCCGGAAAAATGTCTGGGCGCCCGATGGGACCGAGCTGAAGTTTACGTTGCCGTTGTTGGTCGTCAGGACTGTGGTAACCGGGATCCAAGGCCCACTGACCGATGCGGCAGATTCCAGCACAAATCCAGAAGTTGCGGAAATCGGCCAAGACAGCGATACATGATCGCCTCCTTGATTAAAACCGAGCTCCGGCCACGAAGCGCCGCCGATGGGCAAGAGGACGTTCTTATAAGTAGCCGCGAGCGAATCGGCATTCACATCGACGACGTCGCAAATGACTGGTGTATTGCCAAAGTTCAACGCGACATTATTGGAGTAAGAAACGGAGGCAAAGCTCAGGCGAATGACCTGCTGGATGCCGGCCGAAAACGATGTCGGAGCGCCTTGCAAATTGTAGCCGAGGACGAAACCAAGCTGGCCATCGGCCTTTTGAGCGGTGTTCTGGAACAGAACAGCGCCAGTTGCGCCAGAGCCGAGCGTGGCGTTGACGAAGCGAACGGCCGCCGGATCAAACGAAATGCTGAAGCCGATCGAATTCTCACCGCCTTGCGCCGTGAGTTGCACCGCAACTGAATTGGTCAGCCCGCCAAAAGACATGGGGACGATGGCAATGGGGCGCGGCGCACCGGTCTTAATCGGGGCGCGGCGCACGGACGTTTCATTCGGCGGATAACCCAGCGCCGTCAACGGATCAAGCGCGGCGGCGTAGCGACCCACTTGCACCCAATCCGCCACGGTGAGTTCACCATCGCCGCCTGTGCTGCGCGGCGCACAATCGGCGCGTTGCAGTTCTCCGGCGTTGGTGACGTCGTCTAATCCAGCGACAAGACGTCCTTCTTCCACCCAGTCGGAAATCGTGACCAAGCCATCGCCCGTGGGGACTGGCCACACGTCACCTTCCAGCACCGCCTTCGAGATCGATACTGTTCCAGGCAAATATACCGCAAGCAGAGGATTGCCAAACCCGTCGGAAATCTCTTGGGGCGTCGGTTGTCCGCCAAACGAAATAGCCGTAGTTGTCGCATTGGTAAGAACGGCGACTTGGAACGTCACTTCCGCGACTTCATTTGTCCCCACAGTTGGCGTACTCGTCAAATCGATGGCGATGCCGAGATGGCCGGAAGAGATTTGATTCGTGTTCACCAGCAAAAGGCTACCCAGCGCATTACTGCCCAAGACCGCTCCAGTAAAGGTCAATTTGGCTGGGTCAAAGTTGAGGCTGAAGCCCAAGCCCGCCTCACTTCCAACGGCGATAAGTTGCACCGGCACGGTCACCACGTCGCCGCCACTGACGGTGGCGCTCCCGGCTTGCAGAGTGGGAACCAAAACGCTCAAATTGGCGGCACCTGAGGCTGTTCCGAACGGATTGCTCGCCGTGAGTTGATATGCGCCGCCGGAGTTTGTTGTGACAGTCGAAACTGTGAACGACGAGTTGGTCGCATTTGGAATGCTGGTCCCATTGAAAGACCATTGGTAGGAAATCGGAGTCGATCCGGACACTGTGGCGCTGAAAGTGAGACTGGATCCCGCGGCGGCGGACTGGCTTAGCGGTGCAACAGTAAAAGAAGGACCATTTCCCACGCTAACGATGGCGTTGGAACTTGTAATCGCGCCAACCGAGTTGCTCACGATCACTGAGTATGTCCCCGCGATCCCGAGCTGCACGTTTGTCAGCGTCAGGCTTGAGTTGGTGGCCCCGGCTATATTCGTGCCATCATATTGCCATTGAAATGTCAGATCGTTCGTTTCGGCGACAGCGTCGTGGTAATATTTCTCTTCGAGGTAATTTGCAACAGCCAGCCGGTCGGAGTCTGAAAGGTAGCCGCGATAAATGATTACTTCCGCAATGTCGCCATTGAACGTTCGGTCGTGGGCCGTGGAACCGATGTGTGGATTCACGCCACCAATGTCATAACCGGGGGAGGGCTGCGACGTTCCACTTAACGCGAAGGAAAAGTTTGTGGACGAAGAACTCGAAGCATCAAACAGGTCAATTTCGTCTCCGTTTGTATCCATGAGATCGGTCCGGACCCGGTAAGTGTTAAGTGGGACGGTAAATGGTGAAAGGTAAACATAGCCCCAAGAACTAAATGCCATGTCGCCACTACTGATATAGCAGACCCGGTTGTCACCGTATCCGTTGCCGGACACTCCGGTCAGATAAAGCACATTTTCATAATTAACGGCAAATGCGTTATAGACAACGAATGACGTCACGGCGTTCGGTGTGCCAACGTCTCCCGAGCCATGCAGCATATCACCATTTACGTTGTCCTGCACTCCGTTGAACCGAAGAGCAGGGCGTCCGCTCAAACCGGAAATTCCGGTGACGAGCAGCGGCTGCTGGTTGGTGGCGGTTTGAACCGCGTCGTTAGCATTGCCAGACTGATCCTTCCAAACGCTCACTTTTCCGCTCGAATCGGCAACGACGCCGTTATCCGCCGCCAGCCAGAGCCGCAAATTGCCGGAGGCGACCGGTGGCAGCGACAGGGGAGAAGTTGAAACCGAAAGCGTAACGGAACTGCCGACATTGGCCGCCTGGCTTTGAGGTTGGCCACTGATAACAGGAAGGACTTCCACAGTCAGAACGGCATTTGAACTGGCCACAGAGCCGTATGGAGACGTGATGGTGACGGAGTAGGCTCCCGCGTTGTAGCCTTGAACATTCGATATCGTCAGGGTCGAATTTGTGGCCAGCGAGATCGGGGCGGAGCCGAGATACCATTGATAGTTCAACGGGGCTGTGCCGGCGGCGCCCGCGGTGAAAACGGCAGTGGATCCTTGCGCTAAATCCAGGCTCCCGGGCTGCGACGTTATGGAAGGGAGGACACCAACCGTCACCACGGCATTTGAACTGATCGATGTGCCGTCAGAGTCTGTGACGAGGACGGTGTAGGTTCCGGCTTCATTGGTCTGCACGTCGCTGAGGGATAGGGTCGCATTCGTTTCGCCGGAGAGGACATTCGTGTAGTCAAATACCCATTGGTAGGTCAGCCCGCTCGAGGACCCGAGAGCGTAATACTTTTGCTGCAAATAAGTGGTGACCGCCGATTGATCAGAGTCGGTCAAATAGCCGCGGTAGATGATTAATTCAGCAATATCGCCGTCGAAGGTTCTGTCCGAACCAACATAAGGATAGTTAATATTCAGGCCGCCGACAAAGTAACCCGGGGTCGGTGGCACAGTCGTGCTGAGCGAGGCGGAGATATTCGTGTTAGACCCGGTTGCGGAAATATCTGACATTTCAACGCTACTCAAGTTGGTCGTTATGCGGTCGCTCTTGATCCGGTACGTATTGACCGGTGTGACGTAAGGGGGAATATAGACGTACCCCCACGTTGTGAACGCCATATCGCCGCTCGAAATATAGTCCGAACGGTCTCCACCAAACGCCGCGGCTGGAATGCCCACCATCCAGAGAATATTTTCGAAATTCGCAGTCGAAAATGCGTTATAGACCACAAACGACGTCATGGCGTCAGGAACTCCGACATCATTCGTGCCCTGCAGCATGTCGCCGTTGACGTTATCCTGAATGCCGTTAAACCGAATCGTAGGCCGACCGTTTAACGAAGGTACCACCGACTTGAACGCAGGCTGTTGATTCGTAGCGGTTTGGGCGGCATCGTTGGCGTTGCCCGACTGGTCATGCCACACCGTCACGTTGCCCTGAGCATTTGTTACGACGCCGGCGTCGGCCTTTAGCCAGAGCCTTAGAGTTCCGGAGCCGACGGATGGCAATGCTGGCGAAGCGGGACCTTCGCCGAAAGCCGTTACCGAAAGCGTGACATTGCTTCCCAAAGTCTGCTGTTGACTTTGTGGTTGACTATAAATGGTCGGCTGCTGGGCAACTGCAGCGGTGGAGGCGGCAAGAGCGAGGAGAGCTCCGTACCATTGCAGGGGCACGCAATTTGTTTTCATAAAAGAGTTATTTTTTGGCGAGCCCTCCGTCAGTTGGTTCATCACCAAAGACGGTGGGGCTTTTCGAGGGTTTAGTCAAGGCAATTATTAATGGCGGAAAGTACAGGTGCTGGCATGAGGATTTCATCACAACCAATTGGAAGCCAATAAGTTGCAAATAACCATCGACGTGTATCACGCTAATCCTAGAGCCCTACACGAGGCGGTTGACCCCTTCATTCCTAAGCGATTCATTTAGTTTCATGTTTTGATCCCACATCTATATACAGCGCAAAGTCCGAAAAGGTGACATTCGGCCTTCGAATTTTAACGAAGCACTCCGTTTCGCGTGCGGAAACTGGGCAAATCACTGCGGTGTGTGGGACGGGCGTTAGAGTCGATGGGGCTTCACGGGCCCATGGCGAGTTTCTCGAACCATGAACGCGGCTGCATATCGAGGGTCGCCACGCCGTGGCCGAGGTCGCGCAATCGCTGACCCAGAAGGACTGTGGGATACGTCAAATCGTCACCCACCTCCGACGACCCCTGGGTGAAACATCCGGTTGCGGTTATAGAATGGGTAAAAGTTCCAGAACCCAAAATTCATGAACCGAAACTATTTGGCCACGCTTTGCTTTTTGCAAGCGCTGAGGTCCAACGAAAAGCTCGGACGGCTTAGCGTCTGCCACTCAAACTCATAAACACTTGTTCAGGTCGGGCCGCCGGCGCCGGAGTCCATTCCAAAGTTGCGTCCACGACGTCGCGCATTCTGGCAAACCACCATTGCGCCCGTTGCCGCCGTTCGCGCCCGCGGAGATTTCGTCTCCGAGCGTTACGCGCCGCAAATCCCAGTTCCATCTGATCGCTTGTCATATTTTTCCTTTCTTTTCCACTGACACTAGCGGGACGGGTGGGACAACGGCTGTCCTACCCGAAGAAAAAATAAGAATTTTTAAGCCCGTTTTTTGAATCTATATTGAAGGCCCATGCTGATCGCCTTTCATAAGCCCTATGGTGTGCTTTCGCAGTTTACGCCAGAAGGTTCGCGGCATCGCACGCTGGCGGAATTTGGGTTTCCGCGCGGAGTCTATGCGATTGGGCGGTTGGATGGGGATTCCGAAGGTTTGCTTCTCTTGAGCGACGAACCGGCTTTAAATGTGCGTTTGCTCGATCCCCGCCACGCTCATCCGCGCGTTTACTGGGCCCAAGTTGAAGGCGTGCCATCCATTGAAGGTCTCAAGCGGCTGACGTCCGGGCTGCAAGTGCAAGGACGCCGCACGCTTCCCTGTCGCGCCTGGGCGCTGGATCCGCCGCCGTCGGTCCCACCACGTGACCCGCCCATCCGCTTCCGTAAAACTGTGCCAGACACTTGGATCGGTTTGGAACTAATCGAAGGCAAGAACCGGCAGGTGCGGCGCATGACGGCTGCCATTGGGCATCCGACACTGCGGCTGATACGTGTGCGTATCGGACAATTTGACCTTACGGACTTGGCTGGCGGCCAATGGCGCCATCTCACGCCCGCAGAGCGAGCACGCGTTCTGTGGCACCACTTACTCTGCGGCATCTAACCGCACCGAAGAATAAAGTGATTCCTCCCGATGATGAATTGACGAATGGACAGATCTGCGCCCACGAAGGCGGAAACTATTGCACAACGTGGGTAAAGACATCGGCTTCAACCGAGCAAGCGCCTCCTTGGAGCAAAGCACGTAGAAATGAAGTAGAATACGAACCGCGGCGAAGCCGAAATTGATAAAAAATGTAAGCTCTCTAATCATTTTAGGATCCGGTCGGCGGATTCAGTGCGCCGACCGGACCGGTCCAAACGAGAGGCGGTGTCCAAGCGCCTCTTTTGCCTAATTGTCACCAAATCTTGAGGTTCAGGAACACGCAGACTCCGCACGCAAGCTGGGCAGTCCAACGCGCTCCAGAACCGTAAAAAACGACTGCACCCAGCAACCGTTAAGCAACCGAGATGCCAGCCCCAGGCGTCAGCGATGCGCTAGCTTTCTGGGAACCAGTGATTTTACGCATCGATGACCAGAGACGTTGCAGCGCAATGGGTTTGATGCATTCGTGGTCCTGCAAATAAACTGAGAATTGTTCGGAGAATCCGACAGAAACCGGGGAGCATGTTGCATTTTACCCACGCTGCGCAAAACCGAAGAACCAGATGCAAACAACTGCAAAATACTTATTTTGACATTGCAATCGAGTTCCGCGCGCGATACACTATTTCTTTGATAACGTGAAACCAAACGTGAAGGTTATACTTAGCATTGCCGCCTATGGGGCAATTTTGTTGTCAAGCATCGTGACCGATGCGCAAGTGGCGCCTGTTTCCTCGCCTCGCGTTGGCGGCGCTCGGACCAATCAGATTTCCATGATTCCGCGTCTCGAACGGATCCGCCGGCGGCTGGGCGAAGGAAACGTTGATCTTTTGACCTTGCTCAAGAGAAAGGAATGGGAAAATGCAGTCGATGAGCGCATCGGCGGGACTCGGGCCTACACTGTGGAGGATGGCGTCTATCAATTAAGAGCCGCGTTGGACCAACCCGGCGAGGCGGCGCAAATGTCCGGAACAGACCTCGGTAGCGACGATTTTACTCCGAGTTCAGATCGAGTGCATATCGCTTTTTCTTACCCATCCGCCTTTTTGGGCGCCGCCGAAAGCGGAGTTGCCCTGAACGACACGGAAAATCCGGAGACGATCACTGCCTCAGCTCCGGTGGTTTTCGAACGCGCCAACAATTCCCGCGGTGAAGATAATCTTGCGGGGTCGGACGGCGTTTCCAAGAGTGCGGCGATTCTGGACGGCTACATTCCCGCCGACGGTCCTTTGCGCGCGGCTCCAAAACCCGAGGTGATCATTCCCGAGCCAAACGCTTTGGCCCTGATTGCCATGTTTGTCGGGGCGCTGATGATATTTTACCACCGCCGGGCCGCGATTAAATCAGTTTCCTGAATTTGGTTTCCGTCCGCGCGATCAGAAGGTAGCTTTCTTGCGTGAAGCTCCTCTTTGTCGGCGATATCGTGGGCGAGCCCGGTCGGCGCGTTCTACGCGCCATACTTCGATCGCTGCGTCAGAGCCGCGGGATTGATGTGGTCATTGCCAATGGGGAGAATTCTGCCGGCGGCGCGGGAATTACGGTCAACACCGCTGCCGAAATTCTTCAGGCGGGCGTCGATGTCATCACGTCTGGCGATCACCTGTGGGACCAAAAAGAGGTCGTCATGCTTCTGCAAACTGAATCGCGCTTTCTGCGTCCGCTCAACTATCCGCCGGGCACGATTGGTCAAGGAAGCGCCATTTGGCGAGACGGCTCACACGTGCCACCGGTGGCAGTGCTTAATCTCCAAGGCCGCACATTTATGCCGCCACTCGAAAATCCGTTTCTTTGCGCCAAAGCCGAAGTCCCGCGCCTTCGACAAATAACACCGATAATATTCGTCGATATGCATGCGGAAGCGACCTCGGAAAAGATTGCGCTCGCCCGGATGCTTGACGGACAGGTTAGCGCCGTGGTTGGAACGCACACACACGTCCAGACCGCCGATGAGCAAATTTTCCCGGGAGGCACGGCTTACTTGACGGATGCCGGCTTTACCGGACCGCACGAAAGCATCCTCGGACGGGAAATCGAGCCGATAATCGAGCGCTTTTGCGCCAACACGCCGCAAAAATTCGGCGTCGCCACAGAACGAATTCTTTTGCAAGGCGTCCTGATCGAGATCA
>Ga0182024_10017547_pt1 | contig 13421 bp, 14 predicted proteins | sample P32metaG_FD_120480 | JGI IMG/M metagenome (GOLD analysis project Ga0182024, IMG submission 120480) | Permafrost microbial communities from Stordalen Mire, Sweden - P3-2 metaG (Illumina Assembly) | ecosystem: Environmental > Terrestrial > Soil > Wetlands > Permafrost | place: Sweden: Stordalen...
CCAACGGCACTGCCCCAGCCAACGGCACTGCCCCAGCCAACGGCACTGCCCCAGCCAACGGCACTGGCCCAGCCAACGGCACTGCCCCCGCCAACGGCACTGACCCCGACCACGGTGCTCCGCTGCGGGTCAGTGCCCGGCACCTGAACCTGGCCCTGGACGAGCTGCTGGACAGCCGGCACGACCTGACCCGCGTGCTGCTCGGCAGCCGCCCGCTGCGCGGGGCGGACGCGATCATCCGCCCGGTCCTGCCCCGCCTCCGCCCCACCCGCTGACCGGGCCCTGGAGGTGCACCGGATGCTCGCGGACCGGAGCCAGCACCGCAACTTCCGGCTGCCCGATCTGATCATCGCCGCCACGGCCGAGGAGCACGGCGCCACAGTCCTGCACTACGACGCGGACTACGACCGCATCGCCGCGGTCACCGGCCAGCCGGTGGAATGGGTGGCGGCCCGCGGTTCCCTCTAGGGCTTCCGCCTGCCGGGCGCTTGTGCTCCAGCCCCGGCGAACCCTGGGGCTTGAGCCGCGGGTCCTCCGTTTCAGCCCCAGCGAGGTGGTGCCAGCGCGAGCAGGTGGGCGCTGAGCGCCGCGGTCACCTCGGCGGGAGCGGACACGTTGGCCAGGTGCGCGGCCCCCCGGATGACGGCCAGCCGGGACCGCGTGATCCCCTGGGCGATCACGGCCCCGTGCCACGGCGGGGTCGACGGGTCGTCCGACCCGGAAATCACCAGCGTGGGCGCGGTGATCCCGGCCAGGGCGGGCCGCAGGTCCATGCCCGCGATGGCGTCGCAGCAGCCCGCGTACCCTTCCGGGTCTACGCCGTCGAGGGTGGCGATGAACGCGGCCGAGACTAACGGGAACCGGGCCACGAAGGCGGGCGTGAACCAGCGGCTCACCACCTGGGCGGAGATGGGCGGCAGGCCACCGGCCCGGACGGCCGCCGCCCGCTCGACCCACAGAGCGGTGTCCGGGAACCTGGCGGTCGTGCAGCACAGCCCGAGGACGTCGATCCGGTCGGGCACGTTCGCGGCCAGCCACATGCCGACCATGCCGCCGAGCGACACGCCGCAGTACGACGCGTGCTCGACCCCGAAGTCGTCGAACAGGCGCAGCACGTCCGCGCCGAGCTCGGCGATCGTGTACGGCCCGGGCGGGGCGGGCGAGCCGCCGTGCCCGCGGTGCTCGTAGCGGAGCAGCCGGAAGTGCTCTCCCAGGACGGGGACCTGCGGTTCCCATAGCTGCCGGGTACTGCCGAGGGAGTTGCCGAGCACCAGGACGGGCGCGTCCCGGGGACCGTCCAGCGAGGCCGCGAGGCGCACCGGCTGGCGCGCGGCCGGTGTCACCCGCCCGGCTCCCTCCGCGGCCGGGCTGGCCTCTCCCGGCGCCGCAGGAGCCTGCGGGTCAGACATCGAAGAAGACGGTCTCACGGTCGCCCTGCAGGCGGATGGTGAACTGGAACCGGGTCTTGTCGTCGGCGTCCGCGGCGGCGATGAGCGTGTCCCGCCGTGCCGGGTCAGTGATCGCCGACAGCACCGGGTCGTCCGCGTTGGCCTCGGCCTCGTCGGGGAAGTAGATGCGGGTCACCACCCGGTCCAGCAGGCCGCGGGCGAACACCGACACGTCCAGGTGCGGGGCCTCACGGCCGCCGTCCGGGCTGGGCAGCGCGCCCGGCCGGAGCGTGACAATCCGGTAGCCGCCGTCCGGGGCGGTCGGGCAGCGGCCGAAGCCGCGGAACGCGGTGCCGTGCGCCGGCGCGCCGCGCGGATCGTCCGGATGCGCGAAGCGGCCGTCCGGGTCGGCCTGCCACGTCTCGATCAGCCCGTCCGGGATGGGCGCACCCTCGCCGTCCAGCAGCCGCCCGGTGATCGTGATCGCCCCCGGGGTGTCCTCCGGCACCACGGTCGGGCCGTCCGGCCACGGCAGCCCGATGGACAGGTACGGCCCCACGGTCTGCGAGGGGGTCAGCGGCAGCCCGGTCACCGCTGCGCCCCCTGCCTGCCAGCCACGGGCTGCTTCCCAGCCACGGGCTGCGCCTCGAAGACGGTCCCGGCGCTGCCCCGGAGCACGATGTCCCATTCGTAGCCGAGCGCCCAGTCCGGCTCGGTCAGGTTGATGTCGAACCGCGAGATCAGCCGCTGGCGGGCCTTCGGGTCCGGGATCGAGTTGAAGATCGGGTCGTATTCGAAGAGCGGATCGTTGGGGAAGTACATCTGCGTCACCAGGCGCTGCGTGAACGCCCGCCCGAACAGCGAGAAATGGATGTGCGCGGGGCGCCACGCGTTGGGGTGGTTCCGCCACGGGTAGGCCCCGGGCTTGATGGTCACGAAGCGGTACCGGCCCTCGGAGTCCGTCACGCAGCGGCCGACGCCGGAGAAGTTCGGGTCCAGCGGGGCCGGATGGATGTCTGTCGCGTGCTGGTAGCGGCCGGCCGCGTTGGCCTGCCACACCTCCACCAGGGTGGCCGGGATGGGCCGCCCGTCGCTGTCCAGCACCCGCCCGGTCACGATGATCCGCTCGCCCATCGGCTGGCCCGCGTGCTGGGTGGTGAGGTCCGCGTCGGCCGGCGCTACCCGCCCCTCGCCCAGCACCGGGCCGGTGATCTCGGTCAGCCCCTGCGGGATCATCACCAGGGGCTGCGATGGCGCCCGCAGCGCGGTGGACCGGTAGCCCGGCGAGTCCAGCGGCGGGTGCAGGCCGCTGGGCCGCTCGTAGGAGGGCAGGATCAGCCCCGCGGGCGGGGATGGCGGGTGCGTGGTCATCGGGCTGCTGCTCCTTCTAGCTCGGCTTGTCCGCCTTATTGTCCCTACCGTGCAGCTGGCGCAGTGCGGTGAGCTCGGCGGTGGTGGGCGCGGCGAGCACTTCCAGCGACTCCGACACGGCGAGCTCCCAGCCGGTCTTGGCCGCCGCGTCCGCCACCGTCACCCCCGGGTACAGCCCGGTGAGCGTGAGTTCGCACGTCGCCGGGTCCGGCTCCAGGATGCCCAGGTCGGTGATGACCTTCCGGGGGCCCGCGCCGGCCAGTCCCAGGCGTTCCCGGGTCCCGGGCCCGTCACCGAATCCGACTGAGGTCACGAAGTCGACCCGGTCCACGAACGACCGGCGGCTCTGCCGGACCACGACGATCACCTCGCGGCACGACGCGGCGATCTCCGGGGCCCCGCCGGCGCCGGGCAGCCGTACCGCCGGGTGGGCGTAATCGGGGCCGACGACCGTGGTGTTGATGTTCCCGAACTTGTCGATCTGGGCCGCGCCGAGGAAGCCGATCCCGATCCGGCCGGGCTGCAGCCAGTAGTTGAAGATCTCCGGCACGCTCACCACCGCGTCGGCAGTCTCGGCGAGAATCCCGTCACCGATCGACAGCGGCAGCCGGTCCGGCTTGGCCCCGATCGTGCCCGACTCGTAAATGAGCACCAGGTTCGGCGCGTGCGTGGCCCGGGCCAGGTTGGCCGCCGCACTGGGCAGCCCGATGCCCACGAAGCAGGTCATGCCATCGCGGAGGGCGCGGGCCGCGCAGGCCGTCATCATCTCGTCGGCGGTGTAGGCGGCCGGGTCCTGCGTCGCCGGGGCCGCGGCCGGGGTGGCGGTCATGCCTCACATCCTCCCTCGGCGCCCCCGGCCCCGGCCAGGGCCCCGGTCTCGCCGTAGATCTCGCCGGCCAGCCAGCGGCTGAACCGTTCCCGGTCCCGGCTGATCGCGTCCCAGGCCTGGTACTGGTCGCTGTCGCGGGCCGAGTAGCCCAGGGTGTAGGAAGGCTGCGCGCCGCCGGGCGCCGCGGCCACGTAGTCGACGACCCAGGAGGGCAGCACGACCGCCCCCGGCTCGGGCCGCAACTCGTCCACGATCTCCTCGACCGTGGCGATGGACCGCCGGGAGCTGAGCACGGCTTCCTTCTGCACCCCGGTGATCCCCCACAGCTGGACATTCCCGGCCCGGTCGGCGCGCTGGGCGTGGATGATGGCCACGTCCGGGTTCAGCGCGGCCACGGCCGTCAGCCGCTCACCAGTGAACGGGCAGGTGACCGACCGGATGGCGGGCTGCCCGTCCAGGCCGGGCAGGCTCTCCAGACCGGTGCCGCTGTAGCCGCGCAAGATCGCGAACGGCACGCCCGAGGCGCCCGCCACATACCGGTTGGCCATCCCCGCGTGGCTGTGCTCCTCCAGCTGGAGCGGTCCTGGCCAGGCGTTCTCCACCGCGTCGCGAAACCGGTGCAGCGAGCCCACCCCCGGGTTGCCGCCCCAGGAGAAGATGAGCCTGCTGGCGCAGCCCGCCCCGATGAGCTGGTCGTAGAGCACGTCCGGGGTCATCCGGATGAGGGTCAGGTCACGCCGCCGCTGCCGGATCACCTCGTGCCCAGCCGCGAACGGGATGAGGTGGGTGAAGCCTTCCATCGCGACCGAGTCCCCGTCGTGGACGGCCCGTGCGACGGCATCGGCCAGTGAAACGATCTCCGCCATATCCTCCTGCCCAGGACAGCAAGCACCAGTACAGCGAGTCCGACACCATCATGACCATGTGGTCGCGATAAGTACAGCCGTTCGTCATACGGACAATACCGGGCGGCCGGCCGGGTGCGGCCGGCCGGTCAGCCGGTTTCCGCCAGCACCTCCCGGGCGATCGCGAACGCGCGGTTCGCCGCGGGGACTCCGGCGTACACCGCGCTATGCAGCAGCACCTCGCCGATCTGGTCTGGGGTCAGCCCGTTGCGCAGCGCAGCCCGCAGGTGCATGGCCAGTTCCCCTTCCTGGCGCAGCGCGACGAGGGCGGTGAGCGTGATCATGCTCCGCTCGGCGCGGGACAGTCCCGGCCGGGACCAGACCTCGCCCCACGCGTAACGGGTGATGAAGTCCTGGAACGGCGCGGTCAGCGGCGTGGTCGCGGCGAGCGCGCGGTCGACATGCTCGTCTCCCAGGACCTCACGGCGGACCGTCATCCCCTGCGCGGCGCGCTCAGCATCATCCATGGTTTCCGCCTTTCACGGCCCGGTTTCAGGACCCGGGTTTCGGGACCCGGGTTTCAGGACCCTGCGCAGCGGGCGCTGCGGCCGGGCCAGGAAGATTACCCACTCGCGCGCCTCGGGACGTACCCGCCCAGAGATGGGCGTCAGCTACGGAACGGCCGCGCGGCACCCGGCGGCGGTCACTGCGGCAGCCGGCGGCCGGTCCAGGCGATGAACCGTCCGGTCGGTGTGGCGCCGGCGGGTACGGGGGCCGGCAGCACGCGGCCCCGTCAGCCCGCGGCCTTGGTGTGCGCCGTCAGGCCCGCGTCCACGAACTCCCGGGCCGCGCCCAGGTATCCAGCGGGATCCAGGGCGGCGGTGACCTGCTCCGGGGTGATGCCAGCCTCGGCGAGCCTGCCGTCCAGGCGGTCCCGCAGCGCCTCGTCCAGCGTCCGGTCCTCCGCCACGGCTGCGGCGGAGGCCTCGGCCAGCAGGTCGTGGGCGGCGGTGCGGCCCAGCGCCGGTGCGAGCAGCGCCGCGACGTGCTCGGCCATCGGGAAACCGCCGGCCGCGTCGAGGTTGCGCCGCATCCGGCCCGGATCGGGGTCGAGGCCGCCGAGCAGTTCCGCGGCCCAGGACGCGGCCGACCCGGTGAGCCGGAGCAGGTCCGCCAGCGGCTCCCACTCCGCGTGCCAGGCCCCGGCGGCCCGCTGAAGCTCCTGTTCCGCGGCGGCCGCGAGGGTGGCGGTCAGCCCGGGGACCTGCCGGGTGCAGCCGAGGATGGCGACGGAAGCGACCGGGTTGCGCTTGTGCGGCATGGCGGACGACCCGCCGCGCCCGCCGTCCCCGCCACCCTCGCTGACCTCGCCCACCTCGGACTGGGCGAGCAGGGTGACGTCCCGGGCGATCTTGCTGAGCACGCCGGCCGCGCCCGCACAGGCCCCGGCGATCTCGATGATCCGCAGCCGGTCGGTGTGCCACGGCAGGGTGGGTGCCTGCAGGCCCAGCTCCGTGGCCAGCAGCGCCGCAACCTCAGGCCCGCGGTCCCCGACCGCCGACAAGGTGCCCGCCGCCCCGCCGTACTGGACCGCGAGACGGCTGGCCGCCACCCGGTCCACGGCGGCCGCCGCCTCATCCAGGCCGGTCAGCCAGCCCGCCGCGACGAGGCCGAAGGTGACCGGCACGGCCTGCTGGAGCAGGGTCCGGCCGATCATGATGGTGTCCCGGTGCACCGCCGCCAGGCGGGCGGCCGCGGCGGATGCGGCCGCCAGGTCGTCCGAGATCACCCCCAGCGACTGGCGGGTGAGCAGCATGGCGGCGGTGTCAACGATGTCCTGGCTGGTCGCGCCCTGGTGCACCGCGCCCGCCGGGCCGGGGGGCAGCCGCCGGGTCAGCTCCCGGACCAGTGCCGGCACCGGGTTGCCGGTCAGCGCGGCCTGCCGGCCCAGTTCCGCCGGGTCGAACGCCTCGGCCCGGGCCGCCGCGGTGACCGCCTCGCCCGCTCCCGGCGCGGCCATCCCGGCCTGCTCGAGCGCCCGCGCCAGGGCGGCCTCGGTGTCCAGCATCGCCTGAAGCCAGGCCTGGTCGGAGGTGTCCACGGCGCCACGGCCGAACACCCCGTCGAAGAGCCCCTGGGAAGTGTGCACCGCCTGCTCCTGCGAGAGTGCGAGTCATCGGGCTGCCTGCCCGGCCCACCCTAATGCCCTGGCGCCGCCAGGTCCTGGTTCGTGATCATGACATGGGCACCATTGCGGGCGCGTGCGCTCGCCATGCCCGGGCCACCGCGCTCCAGCCGAAAATTCTCACCGTGTCATGCAACGCTGCGTAGGCGACTGGTGCTCGTACGTGATGTGACTCAGGAGGCAGCCATTCTGGACGCGAGGACGGATGCGGTGGACACGACCCGGCAGGAAGAGTTCGGCCAGTTCATGGCCGCGCGCTGGCCGAGCCTGGTGCGGCTGGCCTACGGCCTGACCGGGGACCGGTGGGTGGCCGAGGACGTGGCCCAGGCCGCGCTGGCCAGTGCCTACGCCGCCTGGTGGCGGGTGCGCCGGGCGGAGGATCCGGACGCGTATGTACGCCGCATCCTGGTCAACACGAGCAACCGGCGGTTCCGGCGGCGCCGCGTCACGGAGCATGCCCGGGAACCGGCCGAGCTGCCGGACCGGGCGGTCGCCGATCCTTCCGACCTGATCGGCCAGCGCTCGGTGCTGCTGTCGGCACTGCGGGAGCTGCCGGGCCGGCAGCGGGCGATCGTGGTGCTCCGGTACTGGGAGGACCTCAGCGACGCCCAGGTGGCCGCGGCACTCGGCTGCACCGAGGGCACGGTCCGCAGCCAGGCCTCGCGTGCGCTGGCCAAGCTGCGCGGCAGCGCCGCGCTGGCTGACGGGGTCCCGGGACGGGGAGCGGCATGACGGCCCCCGGGGACCCGCGAAACCAGCGCCCAGATAATCGGGGCCCAGGTAACTGGGGTATTGGGGAACGGAGCACGAGGCCCGTGAGCACCCTCGACGAGCAGGTCCTCAGCCAGCGGCTGCACGAGGACCTTGACGCCCTGGCCGCCCCGCCCGCACCGGTGGGCCCGGTACTGCACCGCGGCCGGTCGATCCGGGCCCGGCGCTGGGCCGCGGCCGCATCCGGGCTGATGGCCGGGGCCGCCGCCGTCGCCATCGTGGTGTCGGCCCAGACCGGCGGCCCGGCGGCCCGCCCGGCGGCCGCGCGGACCGAGGCCGCGAGCAGCAGCCCGGACCCGGCCCGGACGTCGTCACCCCCGAGGATCCTGAACTCCGCCTCGCCGCCGGGCGGGACCGTATTCGCTGCCGGCGCGGCAGGCGGCGCGGCCTGGCAGCTGTCGGTGCGCAACATCGCGGACCGCGGATCCAGCTGCCTGCCCGCGGTCATGCTCGACGGCACGGACGGCGACCTGCTCTCCGCCCCGGCGAACGTGGCCAACGGCATCATCAGCACCGCGTTCCTCGACAACGCGCCGGGCCACCTGGGCTTCGGCTATGCGGCCCTGCAGGTCGGCCCGGCCGTGACCCGCCTCACCGCTACTTTCCGCGACGGAACCACCCTGACCGCGCACCCCGTGCCGCTGCGTGCGTGCGGCCAGCAACTGCACCTGGCGGGGTTCGCCTACCCGGCCTCCGGCGTGGCCCAGATCACGGCGTACTCCGGCGGGCAGCTGGCGTCCACGGCCCGGGAGACCGTGCCGGCCAGCATGTCCGGCCCGGGTTCCGCCGGATCGGCCACCGGGCAGCCGGCCCTGCGCCTGGTGCCCGGAGTCTGGGAGCACACGGGCGCCACGCCTGCCGCGGTGGCGTCTGGCGTGATCGGCTCGGGACAGGTTAGTGGCGGCCGCTGGCGGGTGTCGGTGACCCTGGGCGCCGCCGGTGAATGCTTCGCCGGGTCCTCGTTCGGCGCCAGCAGCTACAGCAGCGGCTCCGCCTGCCAGCCGATCGGCCTGCCGCCGGCCACGGCCGTGCTGCGCCCCCTGGAGTTCGCCGCGCAAACCCGGCTGGCCGGCTACGGCGGCCTGGTCAGCCCCCGGGCCGCCACCGTGATGGCCACCCTGTCCAGCGGCACGACCGAGCGGATCACCCCGGTCACCGTCGGCGGCCGGCACTACCTGGCCCTGGCCCTGCCGTCCGGCACCACGCTCACCCGGCTGACCCTGGACGATGCGTCCGGGCACGCGTTCGCCACCGTGACGTCCGTCCCGCCGTCCGGCTGAGCCTCCCGCCGCCGATCCAGGCGGGCGGAAAATCCGCTGCCCGCGGCGGAGGGTTCGTGGCTTATCGTCAGTCGTATGACCATGCAATCGCCTCTCCCGGGCGGACCTGGCCTGGCCCAGGTCCGCCGCCTCGTCACCGAGATCCCCGGACCGTGCTCGCGGGAGCTGCTGGCCCGCCGTGAGGCCAGCGTGGCCCGCGGGGTCAGCCACGTCCTCCCCGTGTTCATCAGCGCCGCGGGCGGCGGCGTGCTCATCGACGTCGACGGCAACTCCCTGATCGACTTCGGCTCCGGGATCGCGGTGACGTCGGTGGGCAACAGCGCGCCGCGCGTCACGGCCGCCATCCGCGAGCAGGCCGAGCGGTTCACCCACACCTGCTTCATGGTCACCCCGTATGAGGAGTACGTGTCGGTCTGCGAGGAACTCGCGCGGCGGACCCCCGGCGACCACGAGAAGCGCTCCGCGCTGTTCAACTCCGGGGCCGAAGCGGTGGAGAACGCCGTCAAGATCGCCCGGCACGCCACCGGCCGGCCCGCGATCATCGCGTTCGACCACGCTTACCATGGCCGGACCAACCTGACCATGGCGCTGACCGCAAAGAACATGCCGTACAAGGACAAGTTCGGGCCGTTCGCCGGGGAGATCTACCGGATGCCGATGGCCTACCCGCTGCGCTGGCCGGGCGGTCCGGAGGCGTGCGCGGCGAACGCCCTCGACGTGATCACCGGGCTCATCCACACCCAGGTGGGCGAGGACAACACGGCCGCGGTCCTCATCGAGCCGATCCAGGGCGAGGGCGGCTTCATCGTGCCGCCGGACGGCTTCCTGCCCGGGCTGGCCGAGTTCTGCCGGGAGCACGGCATCCTGCTCATCGCCGACGAGATCCAGAGCGGGTTCTGCCGGACCGGCGACTGGTTCGCCTGCGACCACGAGGACGTCGTGCCCGACCTGGTCACCACGGCCAAGGGGATCGCCGGCGGCCTGCCGCTGGCCGCGGTCACCGGCCGGGCCGAGATCATGGACTCGGTGCACGTGGGCGGCCTCGGCGGCACCTACGGCGGGAATCCGGTGGCCTGCGCGGCCGCCCTGGGGGCCATCGAGACCATGGCCGCCGAGGACCTGCCCGGCCGCGCCCGCCGGATCGGCGAGATCATGCTGCCCCGGCTGCACAAGCTCGCCGAGGCCTACCCGGTCATCGGTGACGTGCGCGGCCGCGGCGCGATGATCGCCATCGAGCTGGTCCGCCCGGGGACGCTCGAGCCGGACGCCATCACCGCGGGACAGGTGGCCAGGGCCTGCCACGCGGCGGGCCTGGTCGTGCTGACCTGCGGCACGTTCGGGAACGTGCTGCGCTTCCTGCCCCCGCTGGTGATCGGGGAGCAGTTGCTCGAGGAGGGCCTGACCATCCTGGAGGACGCCTTCGCCGTGCTCTGACCCCTGGAGGGCCTGCCGACCAGGCTGCTGCATTTCTCTCCGGGCGCGCTCGACGTCGCCGTGTTCGGCTGGGCCGTGCGCGTGAGCGGCCACCTGGACGCCAGCCGGATGCTGGTCACCGGGAAAGTGTTCGGCTTCCTGCTCGCCGCGCTCGCGGTGCAACTGGCACTCGACGGATTGTCCGACGTCGGCGTGATCCACCTGACCGGCCACTGAAGCCAGCCGGGCCCCCCTTCGTCCGCCCCACCCACGGTGGCTTGATCGCCATATGACCATTCCTTGACGGCCCAGAAACCCCGGGTTACTGGTGAGTAGTCACCACGGCGCTGTCAAGGAGGACCTGTACCCAACCGCCGCCGGCCAGTCCGGCGGTTACGAGCCGGTGTTCAGCGCCGCGGCCGGCTGATTCCCGGACGGCGCGGGCGGGTCACTCCCGTCCGCGCCGTCAGCATGCGTCCTGTGCGCCGGCCGGGCTGGCTACCAGGTGGGGATGGCCGTGGTTAACGGAATCTCGCCGGCCTCGGGGGTGCGGGTCGGGGCCAGGCCGGCCTGCCTGGCCAGCACCGCGAACTCGGCCGAGTTCACCACGGCGGCCCCGCCCGGGTCGTTGTTGAAGTAGACGTACACGTCGGCCCGGCTGAGATGCGCTTCCTTGATCCGGTCCACCCAGGTCCGGAGGGCGTCGCCGCCGTAGCGGGGCCACGGGTCCGCGGCTCCCTCGTGAAACCGCAGGAACCCCCAGCTGGCCGTCCGCCACAGCGGCGTGACCGGCCGCCCGAGCCGGTCCGCCCAGCACAACGCGGCATCGCGGCGGGCCAGGATCTCCCGCACGTCGTCCGTCCACCACGTCTCGTGCCGCGGCTCCACCGCGATGCGCAGCACCTCCGGCCCGTCACCCCGGACCGCGGGCCAGGCGTCCCGGAATTCCTTCAGGCACGCGTCCAGCAACCCCGGCTCCGCAGTCATCGTCGGCGGCAGCTGCACCAGCACCGGCCCCAGCTTCGGCCCCAGCCCCGCCGCCGCCCCCAGAAGCCGGGCGACCGGCTCGGCGGGATCCCGCAGCCGACGCACATGAGTGAGGTAACGGCTGGCCTTGACCGCCATCACGAAGTCGTCCGGGGTCCTCTGCCGCCACCCCTCGAACGTCTCCCGGGACGGCAACCGGTAGAACGTGCCGTTATTTTCCACGGTCATGTATTTGGTGGCGTAGTACTCCAGCCACCGCCGCTGCGGCACCCCCTCCGGGTAGAGCCCGCCCCGCCAGTCGCGGTACTGCCACCCAGAGGTCCCCACAAGAACAGGCATGCCTGGGAAGTACCCCCAAGCCGCGAGACATGCAGCATGGGCATCCCGCCCAGCGGTGGCGTAGTGGGTCTGGTTGCGCGGCGTTTATGTGTGCCGCGAAACCAGACCCGCCGCCACCGCCCGCGTGGCGGGTGGTTTTGCGCCTGCGCCCGCAGGGCGGGTGATCTTTGCGCCCGCAGGGCGGGTCTACTTATTAACCGGGAATCCCAGGCTGACCCCGCCGTGACTGGGATCCAGCCAGCGGGAGGTGACCGCCTTGCCCCGGGTGTAGAAGTGCACGCCCTCGGTCCCGTGCACGTGAGTGTCCCCGAACAGCGACGCCTTCCAGCCGCCGAACGAGTAGTACGCCATCGGCACCGGGATCGGCACGTTCACTCCCACCATGCCGGCCTCGACGTCGAACACGAACCGCCGGGCCGCTCCCCCGTCGTTGGTGAAAATCGCGGTCCCGTTGCCGTAGGGGTTCTCGCTGACCAGCCGGACCGCGTCCGCATAGGTCGAGGCGCGGACCACGGACAGCACCGGGCCGAAGATCTCGTCGGTGTAGCAGGCCATCGCGGGGGTGACGTGGTCGAGCACGCTGGGCCCGAGCCAGAATCCGCCCTCGCTGCCGCCGATGACCGGGTGCACCCGCCCGTCGGCCGCCAGGGTTGCGCCCTCCCGGACCCCGGAATCCAGGTAGGAGGCGACCTTGTCCCGGTGCGCGCCGGTGACCAGCGGGCCCATCTCCGAGCGCTCGTCGGTGCCCGGCCCCACCCGCAGCCGCGCCACCCGCTCGGTGATCTTGCCGACCAGTTCGTCGCCTACCGGGCCGACGGCCACCAGCACGGATACGGCCATGCAGCGCTCGCCCGCGGAGCCGAATCCCGCGGACACCGCGGCGTCCGCGGCGAGGTCGAGGTCCGCGTCCGGCAGCACGACCATGTGGTTCTTGGCCCCGCCCAGCGCCTGGACCCGCTTGCCCGCCGCCGTCCCGGTCTCGTAGACGTAGCGCGCGATCGGGGTGGAGCCGACGAAGCTCACCGCGCGGACGTCCGGGTGCCCGAGCAGCGCGTCAACGGCCTCCTTGTCGCCCTGGACCACGTTGAACACCCCCTCGGGCAGGCCCGCCTCGGCCCACAGCCGGGCCAGCAGCAGCGATGCCGAGGGGTCCTTCTCCGAAGGCTTGAGCACGAAGGCGTTCCCGCAGGCGATGGCGATGGGGAACATCCACATCGGCACCATGGCCGGGAAGTTGAAGGGGGTGATGCCGGCGACCACGCCGAGCGGCTGCCGGATCGAGTAGGCATCGACGCCGGTAGAAACGTTTTCGGAAAAACCACCCTTGAGCAGGTGCGGGATTCCGCAGGCGAACTCGACGACCTCGAGCCCGCGGGCCACTTCACCGGCCGCGTCGCCGGTCACCTTGCCGTGCTCGGCGCTGATCAGCGCGGCCAGCTCGTCGGTGCGCCTGGCCAGCAGCTCACGGAACGCGAACAGCACGCCGGCCCGCTTGGCCAGCGACGCGGCGCGCCAGCCGGGGAAGGCCTTGGCCGCGGCGGCCACCGCGTCGTCGACGACCGCGGCCGACGCGAAGTCGACGGTGCCGGTCACCTCGCCGGTGGCCGGGTCGTAGATGTCGCCGTGCCGCTCGGCGGCGCCCTCCCAGGGCTGCCCGCCGATCCAGTGGCTGATGTGCTTGGCCGTCATCGGCTGGCCTCCTCACTCACCGCGCGGAGCGCGTCGGCCAGGATGCCGAGGCCTTCCTTGGCGTCGCCCTCGGACAGGTTCATCGGCGGGGCCATCCGGAGGGTGTGCCCGTACAGGCCGCCCTTGCCGATCAGCAGGCCGCGCTCCCGGGTCTCCTCCAGCACCCGGGTGGCCAGCGCCGGGCTGGGCGCGCCGGTCGCCGGGTCGACCAGGTCCACGGCGAACATCAGGCCCTTGCCGCGGACCTCGCCGACCACGGCCAGCGGCGCGGCCGCCTCGCGCAGCCCGCTGATGATCATGCTGCCCAGCTCGGCCGCGTTCCGC
>Ga0182024_10017548_pt1 | contig 13420 bp, 12 predicted proteins | sample P32metaG_FD_120480 | JGI IMG/M metagenome (GOLD analysis project Ga0182024, IMG submission 120480) | Permafrost microbial communities from Stordalen Mire, Sweden - P3-2 metaG (Illumina Assembly) | ecosystem: Environmental > Terrestrial > Soil > Wetlands > Permafrost | place: Sweden: Stordalen...
CGGCGGACCAGCTCTCCAACCAGGTACCCGAACGTGTTCGTGTGGTACCCGTGAGCGGAACCCGGTTCCCACCACGGCTCCTGCTCCTCCAATGCTGCGCACATCAGGTCGTGGTTGAGCATTGCTCCGGGGGGCAGGCGCCGCCGCACCGCCGGCAAGCCCGCCTGGTGCGAGAGCAGCTGGCCGACCGTGATGCCGCGCTTCCCGGCTTTGGCGAACTCCGGCCAGTACGAGCTCACGCGTTCCTCTACCTCCAGGAGTCCCAGGCCCACCAGGCGGGCAGCGCAGAGCGTTGCAAACGCCTTTCCGACCGAGAACACGTTGACCAATGTGTCGCCTTGCCAAGGCGGGCCTCCCGGTGGACCGGCCCAGCCACCCCACAAGTCGACAACCACCGAACCCCGCACGACCGCGCACACGGCGGCGCCGACCTCGCCACGCTCGGCGAAATTGGCGATGAAGGCGTCCCTGACCGACTCGAAACCCGAAGCACACGTCCCCCCGATTGGGGCGGGTTCCGTCGTGCTCACTGGCACAATCCTGGCGGCCACGGGCCACCATTGCCCAGACCGGGGAAGCGGGAGGCCGGTCGTAGGGTTGGACCGATCATGGTGCCGCTCTCTTTGCTCGACCTCGCGACCGTCGCGACCGGTTCCACCCCTGCCAGGGCCCTGGCGGAAACGACGAAGTTGGCCGGTGAGGCGGAGCGACTCGGCTACCACCGGCTTTGGGTTGCCGAGCACCATGGCATGCCCGCCGTGGCGAGCTCGGCTCCGGCCGTCCTGATCGCCCACCTGGCCAGCGCCACGTCAACGCTCCGGGTGGGCTCGGGCGGGGTCATGCTGCCCAACCACTCGCCCCTCGTGGTGGCGGAACAGTTCGGCACCCTCGAGGCACTGCACCCCGGGCGCATCGACCTGGGATTGGGGCGGGCCCCCGGGACGGACCACCAGACGGCACGGGCCCTGCGCCGCACCCGAGAACTCGGCGCGGATCACTTCCCCGAAGACGTGGTCGAACTCATCAGGTATCTGGCGCCGAGCGACGGACCGCCCGGCCATCCTTCCGCGAACCCAGGTGCCGGCTACCTACCCGAGGTGTGGCTTCTCGGCTCATCTCTGTTCAGCGCGCAACTCGCGGGCCTCTTGGGCCTGCCCTTCTCATTCGCCTACCACTTCAGTCCCGGACCGGTCGACGCTGCGCTCGACGCCTATCGCGAGACGTTTCGGCCGTCGAACCTTCTCACCGAGCCGAGGGCGATGGTCGCAGTCTCGGTGATCTGCGCCCCGAGCAACGAGGAAGCCCGTTGGCTCGCCGGGTCATCGGCGCTCAGCATCCTGCAGCGCCGCACCGGCCGTCTCGGACTTCTTCCGTCGCCCGAGGAGGCCGACCGGTACGAGTTCTCAGCCTCCGATTCGGCCATCATCGAAGAGACGATGTCGACGCACGTGATCGGGGACCCCGCGACGGTCGTCGAAGGGATCAACCGGCTCGCACAGCGCACCCACGCCGACGAGATCATGATCTCGACCCGCGTGCACTCCTACGAGGCCCGGGTGCAGTCATTGTCGTTGATTTCGGAGCACGTCGGCTTGTCCGTGCCCACACCCGACAACGGCGAGCCCGCCGACCGGTAGCCCATCGGCCGCTACAAGCGCTACCGGATTTCTAGAACAAGGCCACAGGCCAGTTCTGGCTTTTCTGTTCGAAGCGCGTCCATTGGGAGTGCCAGAAGTTCGAGGCGTGATCCGGGAGTCTCCCGCCTAGGGATGCACGACGTCGGAGAGAGCTTCGACGGCCCTGTCCGCGTCCTCGAGGGTGTTGTTGAGGTGGAATGAGAGGCGCAAGCGCCCGACGCGCGTGCTGCCGATGATGCCGGCCCGAGCCAGTCGTTCGCCGACGTCGGCGTCCGTGCCGAGACTCACGATCGCAGAATCACTCGGCGCCCAGCCGATGCCGGCGCGGAACCGGTTGGCCAGGCCGACTGCATGGTCATGGAGCGCCTTCGGCCCCACCTCGGTGAGCAGCTCCAGTGCCGGAGCCTGGGCGACCCATGAGTGCCATGCCGGAGAAACGTCGAATCGACGAGCGTCGCTGGCCAGGCGGATCGGTCCGCCGTAGATGCTGTCCCAGGGATACTCGCCGGCGTACCAGCCGGCGTTGTTGGGCACCAACCTGTCCACGAACTCGGGCTGCACGGTGAAGAAGCACGTGCCCCGAGGGGCCAGCAACCACTTGTAGCCGGCGCACACCGTGTACGCGAAGCGGCTGGCGTCGACCCGAAGCCAGCCGACCGCTTGCGTGAGGTCCAGCAGAACCTCCGTCTCGGTCGCCCGCGTGGCGTCTTCCAGGGCCTGTAGGTCGACCAGGCGACCATCGGCGGACTGCACCGCCGCCACCGCTACGAGGGTCGTTCGCTCCGTGATCGACTCGGCCAGACGTTCGAACGGGACCTCCTTCACCTCGACGCCTCGTCCTTGAGCCATGAAAGGAAAGACGATGCTCGTGAATTCGCCCTCGACGACGATCACCTCGCTGTCGTTTGGCAGGGCTGCGGCGACGAGCCCCGCGAACACGCTGACCTGATTCGCCAGCGCGACGTTCGCGGGTTGAACCCCGACGAAGGCTGCATACATCTTCCTCGACTCGGCGATCGATGCGTCATAGTCGGCTGGGCTTGCACGCCCGACTCTCCAGGCTTCGAGCACGCCTTCGAGCGCGTCCAACGACCGCCGGGCCGGAAGCCCGATTGACGCTGTGTCGAGGTACACGACTTCGGCCGCGAACTCCGACTTGACCAACGCCTCGACCGAGAACCCGTCGGGGTCGGCCGGCTCTCCGGTGCTTCTACTGGACATCGTTTCACCCTTCCAACTTGGGCGCACTCAGCTCGACCTCGGCGCGCACCAGTGGCGCCGGTGGGTCAGGGCCGGATGGGCTCCACAACGACGCGCACGCCGCACACGTCTATTTCACGTGACTGAGCTTCCGGGATGGCAACCTCGAATCCACAGATCCCCTCGCCTCGTTCATCGCGCAGCGGGACGAAGCGCACGATTCCACCGTCGACATCGATCACCGCGCCACCATCGAGGACGCGCGACTCACAACCGAGGACCTCACCCCATCGGCGAGCAACTTCAATCGGGCGGTCCGACTGCACGGTGACCCCGACGATGCCACCCGGACGGTGATCGGGGACGGTCGCCGTCCAGTGCGGGCCCGCCCAACGCCATGAACCGCCCGGAGACGCCCAATCGATGGAGACGAGCGCACCCGGCACGTCTTTGGGATGGAGGTGCGTGCCGGCGATGTCCGGCTGATCGGACTGCCAGACGACCCGCACCCCGCTTGCCGCGATCCTCTTCCGGGCGGCCGTCAGGTCGGCGACCTGGAAGATCGCCATGTACCCGCCATCGCCGTCCCGGCGTTCGAGATAGCGGCCGGCCGTCGTTTCCGGCTGCACGGGAGACACCACCTCGAGGAAGGTGTCGCCGACCGCCATGACGGCGTTCTGGAGCCCGAACGCGATGATGCCGGGATCCCGGAACGGCTCGGTCTCTTCGAGGCCCAACTCCCGCCGCAGATCACCGACCACGGACTCGAGGTCCCGCGCGACGAGGGCGACCTGGCGCAGTCTGACTGCCGTCATCCGCGCCTACCTCCCCCGGAAGGTCGGCTCACGCTTTTCAACGAACGCCGCGGCGGCCTCCCGGTGATCTTCGGTGAGCCCGGTGCGGATGTGGTGAGCCGCCTCCATGTCCAGGCACTCGCCAAGGTCTCCGAAGATCGCCCGGTTGAGGTTCTCTTTCATGTAGCGGAACGCCACCCTCGGGCCGGCGGCAAGCCGCTCGGCTATGGCCATCACCTCGCCTTCCAGCTTGTCCGCTGGGAACACGGCATTAACTATCCCGAGAGCGGCGGCCTCGGCCGCGTCGACTCGTGACGAGAGGTAGTACAGCTCCCGGGCTCGGGAGGGGCCGACCAATCGCGTGAGAAACCACGTGCCGCCGTAGTCCCCGGCGAAGCCAACCCGTGCGAACGCCGTCGTGAGCACTGCGCTGTCGGCCGCATACCGAAGATCACAGGCAAGCGCTAGGGAGAGGCCAGCTCCCGCAGCGGCACCGGGGAGCGCTGCGATCGTCGGCTTGGGCATCTCATAGAGGCGGCCCGACGTCGCGCGTTGGTTGAGCCGCTGCAGATGGATCCTCTCGTCGAGCGTCGGACCCCGACCCGCGCCTTGGGCGCCGTCCTGGGGCCGGTCGGCCATGGCCTTGACGTCGCCGCCGGAGCAGAATGCGCCACCGGCACCCGTCAGCACGATGCAGCCCACGTCGTCATCGACCTCGAGCTTGGCCAGGACCCGGGCAAGCGCCTCGGTCATCGCCCCGGACAGTGCGTTGCGGCGCTCCGGTCGGTTCATCGTGAGCACGGCGACCCCTTGATCGATCCGACCCAACAGGTCTGCCGTACCGGTGTCAATTTCCGTCATCCACAAACTCCTCGCTCGCTCGGCCCGACCCCCAACCGCTTCTCAGGTTCCCCGACGTTACGCCGATGGTGGTGATGGGGCTCGTCCTCTAATCTCGCGCGCTGTGGTCAGGACCGCTGCGGACGGGGCACGGCCGGTGACCGGCCAACGGGCTGCCGTTGTCATCTACGCGGCCGACCTGCCGCGCCTTCAGGGTTTCTATGAGTCGGTCTGTGGCCTGAAAAGTGGTCGAGTCCGATCACGACTTCGTCACGATGGTCTCCGACGCGTGGGAAATCACAATTGTGGCGATCTCCGACGAAGAGGCCGCCACAATCGAAATCGCCGATCCCCCAACACGACGGAGCCACACGCCGATCAAGCTTGCTTTCCAGATCGCATCGTTGCCCGAAACTCGTTCCGCAGCCAAGATCGCCGGCGGTACGGTCGATGGCGCTGAGTGGATCTACAAGGGCGATCTGGTATGCGACGGTCAAGACCCGGAAGGCAACGTCGTGCAGTTTCGCTCTGCCCTTCGCTGATTCAATGACCAGTGATCGCGATCAACACGCCAGATGCTGCCTGAAAGGCGGCTGCGACTCGTATGCGGTCGCTCGATGCGCACTGGATGACCGACTCTCGGGCGCCACCTATCCCATGTCGCGGAGCACGAGAACCGGGCAGGCGGCATTGGTGACGCAGTGTTCGCTGACCGATCCAAGCAGCATGCCGACGAACTCTCCGTGACCGCGACTGCCGACGACAAGCAAGCCCGCCCCGTGGGACGCCTTCACGAGGACGGGTGCCGCGTGGCCCTCAGTAACGGTCGCGCGGATCTCGACCTTGCGGTGGCCCGCCCGTGCGGTCTCCACCGCACCGTCCACCTGACGTTGGGCGTCGGCCGCAGGGTCGTACTCAGTAGTGACGGCGAATGGTGCCCCGTAGGTCATCGGCCACTCCCATGCCGTGATCACTTCAAGCGTGGACCCGGTCAATTCCGCTTGGTGCGCTGCCCACTCCAATGCGGCCATCGAGGATGGGGAGCCGTCCACTCCGACCACGATCCGACCGATCGGTTCTGCCTGAGGATTCGTCATGTCGTGCTCCCTCGGAGATCTGGTCTTTGCGAGTCCCTTTGACACCACGGTACGGAATACCCACCTAGAGGAGTAGGGGCATTGGTCCCATTACGGTCGGTACTCAGCTCATTTGACGGCGTTCCCGGCGGCAAGCTGACCCTACCGCGGCGATTCCAACTGACCGTTTGGTACCTCCCAGGTAAGAGACGTCCCCCCCGACGGCGGACTCTCGATGGAGAGATGCCCACCCAGATTCTCGGCGCGACGTCGCAGGTTGGCCAGACCGAGCCCACCTTCGCTCGTTCCAGTCCCATCGATGCCGCTGCCATTGTCGATGACCCGAAGGCGGCATTGACCGTCGATCACACTGAGCGTCACGTTCGCTTCCGAGGCCTGGGCATGACGAGCGATGTTGGTGACGGCCTCTCGAATGGTGGCCAACAACTGCTCTCCGATCTGATCGGGGACGGTGGTGTCGACCGGGCCGTCGAAAGCCACCAGGACTTCAAAACCGACGACCGCCTTGAGCTCACGTACCAGCGAAAGAATGCTCGCTCGTACACCTGATTCCTCGGAGCCGAGCTCGAAGATGCTGGATCTGACCTGGTGGATCGTGTCGTCAATGTTTGATATCGCCGTGTCCAGCCCCTCTGCCAATTCCGTCGAGGCCGCTGCTCCGGACATGCTTTGGAGCGACAGCCCGACCGTGTACAGGCGTTGGATGACGGTGTCGTGCAGGTCTCGCGCCAGTCGGGCCCGATCCTCGAACACGGCCGCAGTGGCCACACGTTGATGAAGACGAGTGTTCTCGATGGCGATGCCGGCACTGAGGGCCAGAACCTCGAGCAGCGCCTGGTCGTCACGGGTGAACTCGGACCAGCCAATCTTGTCGGTCAGGTAGAGGTTCCCGTAGATCTCGTCGCGCACCTTGATCGACACCCCCAAAAACGACGTCATCGGGGGGTGGCCCGGCGGGAACCCAAAGCTGTCGGGATGAGAACCGAGATCTGCCAACCGCAGTGGCTTCGGATCGACGATGAGCAGACCCAACACGCCCTGCCCGGTCGGGCGAGCACCGATCCGTTCCTCAACATCTTCGTCAAATCCGACCGTGAGGAATTCGGCGAGTGCTGTGCGGTCGTCGTTCAGGACGCCGAGCGCGCCGTAGCAAGCGCCGGTCATCGATCGAGCCTCGTCGATGATGTGACGCAGTAAGGCGGGGAGTTCCAGGTCCTGCTCGAGAAGCAGTACGGCCTCGAGCACCCGGCGGAGCTTGGCCGGATCCTCGATGGAGTGATATGGCACTGTTGAGGAGCGTAACGGGCTTGTTCGGCACGGTCTACGGACCGTGGCTCGCCAATAGTCTGATTCACCAGGGCGTTCACTCATTGTTCGCGCCGACTGCCGGCAGGCGGTTCAATCGAAAGGTTGGTTACATGGCACTGGGTGTCTTCCTCCTCGATGACCACGAGGTGGTTCGGTCTGGTCTCCGGACCCTGCTCGAGGCAACGGAAGACATCGTTGTGGTTGGGGAGGCAGGCACTGCTGCCGAGGCGCTGACCAGGATTCCCCTGGTCCATCCGGACGTCGCGATCCTCGACGTACGGCTCCCGGACGCGAGCGGCGTCGAGGTCTGTCGAGAGATCCGGTCGGGTTTTCCGGAGATCGCGTGCGTGATGCTGACTTCCTATGCAGACGATGAGGCCCTATTTGCGGCCATCATGGCCGGCGCCGCCGGTTATGTCTTGAAGCAGATTCGGGGCACCGACCTCGTCGACAGCATCCGTCGTGCCGGTGCCGGCCAATCGCTGCTGGACCCATCGGTCGCACAGCGCGTCCTCGAAAAGCTTCGTGATCGTCCCGAAGAAGACCCCCGTCTGGCAAGCCTCACCAATCAGGAGCGACGGATACTCGACCTCATCGCGGATGGCCAGACCAACCGGCAGATTGCGGCCTCACTCTTCCTCGCCGAGAAGACCGTGAAGAACTACGTCTCCAACCTCTTGACCAAGCTCGGAATGGAGCGGCGCACTCAGGCTGCGACCTACGCAGCACGTCTAGAGGAGAGGGCGGCACAGGCCGCTCAGCGCGACGTCACCGGGACTTGAGCCGACCCTCAACGCCACTGACCCTTCATCGGGCTAGCTCGTCAAAGCTGCGCAATGAGACCCCCCGAGAAACCAACGCTTGCTCGAGCCGACCGCGCTCGACCTGTGGCTGGTCGAAAGCCTCTAGGTCAAAGTCAATCCCGACACCTTGAGCAAACTCGATGAGGGCGATGTCGTAGGCCAACTGATCGGCCACGGCAACAACGACTCTGCCGTTAGGCGAAGCGCTCATCGTGAGCTGACCTCGGCAGCGCAACAATTCGGCCAGGTGTTCCCCGTTTGCTTCCGGGAGGTCTGATCGAAGCCGATCGCGGAGCGCGGCATCTAGCAGTTGGGCGTACATGAACACGACTGTCCACGGTTCCACCCATCGGGTGCGACCGCTAGAGGCAAAGGTCTCTACCTCAGCAGAACATCGGTGACTCGGGGCCAACGCGGGCGTGCGTAATACGTCTTCTCCGAGCGGCTCCCGGGCGAACCCGGAGCTCCGGCCGACAAGGGCGAAAGAGGTCAAAAGGCCCTAGTGAGACTCGCTCACGCCATTCACGCTGGATAAGACCCTGGAAGCAGGAATGTGGAGCACAAACAACCAGATCTTGGGGTATCGACAGCGGCCCCCGCTGCATTGACAGCTCCATATCCGGCCGACATGGAGTGCGACGTGACGACCATGTTCGGAACAAAGATGCATGTTCGGCCGATCAAGCCCGAAGACGCCTCCCGACTGGTCACCTTTCACATGAGCTTGACGCCGCGTTCGGTCTATCGGCGGTTCTTCTCCGTGCACCCGATGCTCTCGGAAGCCGAGGTCAACCGCTTCACGAATGTCGACTATGTCGACCGATTGGCCCTTATCGCGGAGGTCGGCGACCGCATGGTCGCAGTGGCTCGGTATGACCACCTCACGGGCACAACTGAGGCCGAGGTGGCCTTTGTTGTGGCCGAAGACTTCCAGCATCACGGCATCGCTTCGACCCTCTTGGAGTTACTCGCGCACGCGGCGCGGCAGAGTGGCATCACGGCATTCGTAGCTTCCACGCTGGCCGAAAACCGAGAGATGTTGGGCGTCTTCACCGGTTCGCGATTCGATGTGAGGCGAACTCTCGAGTGCGGAGTTGTCGAAGTTCGCTTTTTGATCGATCGCGACATGCCCGGGGCCCTCAACAACTGAGCCGGGGTGCCCGCGTACCTCGAAGACCGACTCTTCTCGCGTATCGCCGTTGGTGCCCTGGGCTTCAAACGCGACGTTGGCCAAAGACGCGTAGGTCAGCTTCTCAGTGACCGTCCGAAAATTGCTTCGTCCGCCTCGGTATGCCTATGGGACTTTCGTCCTGACTGGGTGGGACCTTCGCCTCTGGGGGCGCCCGCCAGGTGCGCACACGATGAAAGGAACGTCCGCAGGAACCGGACCAGAAAGGAAGTCCAAAATGAAGAACCCTGTTGCACTCCTCAGCAATCCCTCCGAGCGCACCACTCCCGGCGCGCTGCAGTGGTTGGGACAGTCGAAGGTCATGGCAATCGCATGGACCGCCATGCGTGTCTGGCTGGGAATCATGTGGATCCAAGCAGGGGTTGCCAAGCTTTGGGGAGCTGAGAACTCCGCCTTCCTGCACAACAACGGCGCGGGCGTCGCCGGTTTTGCCGCGCATGGCGCTCCTGCGTACAGCTGGTGGGGGTCCTTCCTTCACGGGTTCGTCGTCCCCAATTCGGGCTGGATCGGCATTCTGGTTGCGGTCGCAGAGTTCGGCATCGGCATCGCCCTGGTGCTCGGTCTCTTCACCCGGATAGCGGCACTCGGCAGCCTGGCTCTCCTCTTCACATACGTGATGTCGGGAACGGCCAGCGTGTGTGCCTTTTACGCGCTGTTCGCGATTATCATCCTGGCCACTTGGAGGACTTCGAGCTGGATCGGGGTCGACGGAATGGTCGCCGGCTTCCGGCAGCGTCACAACGACCCGCCGATCTCCGCAGACGGTGCAACCGGGACCGTCGGGCTCGCCAAGGCGGCCTAGGGTCCGCTTCCTCGGTTACTCCATGTCCGACGCGGCCTGCCCACGCAGGCCGCGTCGGCGCGCCGAGGCTGCCCAATCCCGCTGATTCACGCCGCCCAATCAAAATGAAGGCAACCGTGGTGCGAGGTACCCAGACAAGAAGGTGGTGGGCACTCGGCGCCGTGTGCCTGGCAATCCTCGCGGTACGAGTGGACGGCACGGTCTTGACGCCACCAATTCTCCAAGATCGACGCCGAAGGTCGATCTGGACATCCAAAAGCAACTGTGTCGGCGTGCACTGAGAGGACCAGATCGTGGGTGTAGCGTCCAGAGCACCTTCGACAGCGAGGGTTCGGGAGGGTGGGCCAGCGCCGCCCGCCGCGACCTCGGAGGCTGCGGCTTCGTGTCGAGTTCATCGCTGTCGGTCAATCGAAGCCGTATCTATCTTGGGCACCCCCCGCCCATGGGACGTCGATCGGCCTGTTCGTGATCGCTCCACTGCGTGGCGGCGTTTGGTCCCTCCTGGACCTCCAACCTGGATCTCCGATGGACATCACCACGTGATCTCCGCCGGAACCACCGACCAGGCCGGCAGTGTCGGTGCCCAAGCCGGGTTCACTCCTCCAAGTGTCGGTTAGTCAGTCGAAGGTACGCGGCCACCACAGAGTCGAGGCCCCCGACGAGACGTTCGAAGCACTCGTCTTCGACTGGGACGGCACCGCTGTGCCCGATCGACAAGCCGACGCCACGGAGGTGCGCGGGTACATCGAGGCGATCTGTGCAGAGGGCATCCACGTGTTCGTGGTGAGTGGCACTCACGTCGAAAACATCGACAGTCAACTTCGAGCTAGGCCAACCGGGCGGGGTCGGCTGCACCTGTGCAGCAACCGGGGCTCCGAGGTCTTCGAGGTGCTCCCGGACGGTCCGAAACTCATATTCCGACGCACCGCAACCGCAGAGGAGGACGCCGCTCTGGATCGGGCGGCGGCCCAGACAGTCGAGCTCCTTGGCCGACGGGGTGTCGAGGCCGAGGTGGTATCCGAGCGGCTGAATCGCCGCAAGATCGATCTCATTCCTGTCCAGGATTGGGCCGACCCCAAGAAGGCAGATATTGCCCTCCTCACTGAAGCCGTTACGGCACGACTCGCGGAAGCGGGAATGGCGAACCTGGCCGAAGTCGTCGCACTCACCGACGCCGCCGCTCGTAATTCAGGGATGGTCGATCCGAGGATCACGAGCGACGTGAAGCACGTGGAAATCGGTCTTACCGACAAGTCCGACTCAGCGCACTGGGCGGCCAGCTGGCTCGCCAAGCGAGGGATCACCGGCGGACTGGTGCTGCTCTGTGGCGACGAGTTTGGACCGATCGGCGGCATCGCCGGCAGCGATTCGTTCATGGTGGTGGATGCGTTTGCGCGGTCGGTGGTTGTTTCGGTTGGTGTGGAGCCCGCTGGCGTACCCGACGGGGTACTCGATCTCCGGGGTGGTCCTAGCCGCTTCTCGGAGCTCCTCGAGGCGCAGCTCGCCCGGCGAACCGCCGGTCGCGTGCCTCACACCGATCTCGATCCGGCGTGGGTCGTCCCATTGCCGAGCGCGCACTCCAAAGAGCGGGTCGCCGAGTCGCTCGGCGCACTCGGTAATGGATACGTGGCAACGAGAGGATCTCGTGAAGAGGGCTGCCCGAACGCATCACCGCTCTTCTTGGTGAACGGCGTCTACAACCACGACAACCATCTGCTCCCGGGCCCTACTTGGACAGGCCTCGACCTAGCGCCAGCCGACCATAAACGTAGTGATCGACGGCTGCTCGACCTGCACAGTGGAACGCTCATCCGCCTCGGCGACAAGCGCGGCGGGTTTCGGTCGATGCGCTTCGTTTCGGCCGCCTCACCGCACGCAATGGCGCTTCGGGCTGAGGCACCAGACTCCAGCTTCAAACCCGGCGAATCGCTGCAGCCACATCGAGATGCCATCGACTTCGAACGACAAGACCACAATGACGTGCACGCGGCCAGAACCGGCGGGAGCGACGGCGCAATCGCGGTGGCCGCCCGGGACCGCACGCAGGTGGTGAATGGAATGCGCACCGTGGAACGAATGACTTCTTGGGTCGCCACCCCGGTCGGCAAGGTACGGATCGACGACGCTCGACAGCGACTCACCGAGATAGACGATCTCGGTTTCGACGCGTTACTTGCTGAGCATCGCGAGGCGTGGGCGGGCCGATGGACAGGTGCCGAGGTGGTGATCGAAGGAGACCCCGAGGCCGAGCTCGCGGCGCGCTTCGCGGTGTTTCACCTCCTTTGTGCGGCGGCTGACACGGGTGAGTCCGCTGTCGGGGCCCGTGGCCTGACCGGGGATGCCTACGCGGGACACGTCTTTTGGGATGCCGACGTGTTCGTCTTGCCGGCCCTGGCGGCCATCCGGCCGGAGGCGGCCCGGGCCATGCTCGAGTACCGCATCTGCCGCGTCTCGGCCGCGCGGTCTGCTGCTCAGACCCTGGGGCTGAGCGGGGCCCGCTTTCCTTGGGAGTCGGCCAAAGACGGGAGCGACGTCACACCGAAGCAAGCGATCGGCCGACACCGCGAGTTCGTGCAGATCAATACCGGCGCGCACGAAGAGCACATCGTGGCCGACGTGGCATGGGCGGCGTCGTGTTACTCGGCTTGGACCGGTGACGCCAACTTCCTCGCCGGGGCGGGTCGTGACCTGGTGGTCGAGACCGCCCGCTATTGGGCTAGCCGCATCACCCAAGACGCCGGTGGCATCGGTCACCTCTTCGGGGTGATGGGACCCGACGAGTATCACGAGCTGGTTGACGACAACGCGTTCACGAACGTGATGGCACGCTGGAACCTTCGGCGAGGCGCAGATCTTCTTTCCGAGTCCGGGGACACCGACGAAGCGGACTCGTGGCGCAGCCTGGCCAAGGGACTCGCGGACGGCTGGGACGTCGAACGTGGCCTCTACGAACAGTTCACCGGTTACTTCGAACTGGAACCCCTCCTCATGTCCGAGGTCGCCCCACCGCCAGCGGCGGTCGACATGCTGCTCGGCGCCGAGCGAGTGACCGGCTCCCAGCTCATCAAGCAGGCCGATGTGCTCATGCTCCACCACCTGGTGCCAGAGGAGGTCGAGGGGGGATCACTCGCCTCATGCCTCTCCTTTTACGGTCCCCGGACCGCTCACGGAAGCTCGCTCTCGCCCGCCATCCATGCCTCCTTGCTGGCTCGTGCGGGCGAACCCGAACAGGCCCTCGAGCTGTTTCGCCTGGCCGCTCGCCTTGACCTCGACGACCTCACCGCAACCACCGCGGGTGGGCTCCACCTCGCCACGATGGGTGGACTCTGGCAAGCCCTGGCATACGGGTTCCTCGGCATGCGCGCCGAGCCGGGAGCCCTCGCGATCGATCCCTGTCTTCCGGCAGCGTGGTCCGCGCTCGGCCTACGGCTCCGCTTCCGCGGCCACCCGGTTAGCGTCCGAGCCGATCACGACCGGGTCACGATCACAAGCGACACGCCGTTGTTCGTGCGCGTCGGCGATCGGCCGCCGGAACGATGCGAACCACCCGATACCACGATCGGGCTGTCTTCTGCTGGGAGGCGCAGCTAGTGGCGATCGTCCTGGCCGCACTCAACGCAGGCGCGTTCACCGGAGGGATATTCGAGACGGCGGCGCGATTCCGCGAACTGACGGGAGCCGATGTGGAGGCGGTCTCCGTCCTGGCCAACTCGGACGAACCGATCGACTCCACGGCAGCGACCGGTGACG
>Ga0182024_10017549_pt1 | contig 13420 bp, 12 predicted proteins | sample P32metaG_FD_120480 | JGI IMG/M metagenome (GOLD analysis project Ga0182024, IMG submission 120480) | Permafrost microbial communities from Stordalen Mire, Sweden - P3-2 metaG (Illumina Assembly) | ecosystem: Environmental > Terrestrial > Soil > Wetlands > Permafrost | place: Sweden: Stordalen...
AAAGCCGATCGCGCGGGCGCGGTCTTCGTTCTCGCGAATCGCGCGCAGCACGGCGCCGAACGGCGAGTCGATGATGCGCAGCACGGCGGCAAACGCCAGCAGCACGACGACCGCGGTGAAGTAGTAGTAGGCCGTCGCGTCGGCCAGCGAGAGGCCGAACAGTGAGGGCGCGGGGATGCCGCGCAGGCCGTTGTCGCCGCCGGTGACGTCGCGCCACTGAAACGCGATGTAGTACGCCATCTCGTTGAACGCGAAGGTCAGCATCACGCCGTAGACGCCGCGTCCGGTGATCGCCATCGCACCGATGAGTGCCGCGCAGACGCCGCCGGCGACGAGCCCGGCGAGCAGCGCGAACGGCAGCGCGGCGTGTGCATCGAGCAGCGCGCGCGCGGCGACGTACGCACCCGCGCCGTTGAACGTCGCCTGACCGAACGAGAGAAAGCCCATTTCGCCCAGCAGCAGGTTGAACGCGACGGCCAGGAGCCCGAAGGTGAGCATCTGCGTCTCGAGCTCGGGATAATGCAGCACGAGCGGCGCGAGCGCGACGATCGCCACCAGTACGGCGTAGCGGATCATCGCGTGCCGAACAGTCCCTGCGGGCGAATCAAGATCACCAATGCCATCGCGGCGAAGATCGCGACCTCCGAGGCGGCGGGATAGACGATCGTCATGACCGCCTGCGTGAGCCCGACGAAGATTCCGCCGACCACCGCACCGAGATAGCTGCCGAGCCCACCGATCACGACGACCGCGAAGCTGATCGCCATGAGCTCGCTGCCCATCGCCGGCTGGCCGCCACGAATCGGCAGGATCAATGCGCCGGCCAAGCCCGCCAGGCCGACGCCGATCCCGAACACGATGGTGAACAAGCGCTGTACGTCGATGCCGATGCAGTCGACCATCTCGGGATCATCGATGCCGGCGCGAATGATCGCACCGTACTTCGTGCGCTCGAGGCCGAACCACACGGCGGCGATCACCAGCGCGGATGCGGCGACGAGGAAGAGCCGGTAGTACGGGAAGCTCACCGCGCCGAGCGGCACGCCGCCCGCGAGCGCGGCCGGAACGTCGATGCTGGTCGGATCGGCGCCCCAGATCAGCACGATCGCTTCCTGCGCGATCAGCACCAGACCGAGCGTGAACAGGATCTGATAGACGTGCCCCGCACGCGCAAGCCGCCGCATCGCGAAGGCGTCGACGACCAAACCGAGTCCGGCGACGACCAGCGGCACGACGGCGATCGCGAGCCAGAAGTTCCCAGTTGCCGAAACCAGCGTAAACGCAATGTACGCGCCGAGCGCATAGAACGCACCGTGCGCGAAGTTCGGGATGTCGAGCATGCCGAAGATCAACGTCAAGCCGGCCGCGACGAGCGCGTAGATCATCCCCTGGACGATCCCGTTGAGCAACTGGACTTCGACCAAGCCCGACATCAGCCCGCGCGTTCCCAGACCTTGGCGCCGCCGACGTAGGTCGCGCGCACGCCCAGCGCGCCGAGCGCACGCGGATCGACGGTCAGCGGATCGTCGTCGAGTGCCACGAAGTCGGCCAGATAGCCCGGCGCGAGCCGGCCCTTGTGCGCATCCTCGCCGGAAGCGTATGCGGCGTTCACCGTATAGAGCGCGAGCGCTTCGCGCGGCGTAATGCGTTGCGAAAGACCGAGCGGAACGCCGTCGTAACCGGTGCGCGTCACGCACGACTGCAGCGCCAGTAGCGGTTGAAACGGCCCGCACGGATAGTCCGACGAGCCCGCCACGGCCACGCCGGCGTCGAAGAAGGCTCGGTGCGCGAACATGCGCTCGATTCGGCGCGGACCGTACCATTCGAGCAGCTTGCCGCCGTGATAGTGCACGTAGCTGCCGAACGGCGCCGCAATGGCGCCAAGCGCCTTCATCCGGCTCAGGATCTCGCCGGTGACGATGCTGCAATGCTCGATGCGGTGGTGCAGCGCCGCATCCGGACGCTCGCGCTGCGCGGCCTCGAGCTGGCCGAGCACTTTCGTGATCGCGCGGTCGCCGTTGGCGTGCACGCACACGCGGTTGCCGTCGAGATGTGCCTGCCGCACGACGTCGCCGAGTATGTCGTCGGACAACGTCTGCATGCCGAAGTCGTCGGTCGTCCCCTCGAAGGGCTCCTCCATCAGGCAGGTGCGCCCGCCGATCGCGCCGTCGACGAAGGCCTTGATTCCACCGAGCCGCAAACGGCTATCGCCTTGGCCGGTGCTCAACCCGCGCCGTGCCAGCAGTCCGTAGTGCTCGAAATGCAGCAGCATGTTGACGCGCGTCGTCAGCACGCCGCGCTGCTGCGCCGCTTCGAACAGCGTGATGTCGTCGGGGCCGCACATTGCGTCGGTCACCGAGGTGATCCCGGCGGCGTGAAACGCCTGCATCGCGAGCCGCAAGCCGCGCCCGCGGTCCTCGGGCGTGCTGGCCGGCGCGACCGTTTGCGGCAACCGCGTCGCTTGTGGATAGGCGAAGTCGAAGATCGCCGTTTCGAACAGGATACCGTTCAGGCGGCCGGACCCGTCGCGGCCGTAGCGCCCGCCGGCCGGATCGGCGGTGGACTCATCGATGCCGCCGAGCTCGAGCGCCTTCGAGTTGACCACGCCCCAGTGCCCCGCGACCTGCAGCACCAACAGGGGATGCTCGCGGCTGACCGCGTCGAGATCGTCGCGTGTGAGCACGCGGCCTTCGGCCATCTTGGCGTCGTCATAGCGGCTGCCGCGAATCCATCCGCCCGGCGGCGTCCGCGCGACGCGTTCCCGCAGCACCGTCGAGATCTCCGCCAGCGACGACACGGCGTCGGCCGAGAGGTCGAGATGCAGCATGTCCTCGGCGGCGACCGCCAAGTGCGCGTGCGCATCGTTGAAGCCCGGCACGACCACCGCGTCGCCGAAGTCGACCACCTCGGCGCTCGGGTAGCGCTCACGCAGCGCGGCGACCGTACCGGTCGCAAGGACCCGTTCGCCACCGACGGCGAGCGCTTCGGGCGCGTCCGCGGCCATCGTGACGATCCGCCGCGCGCGAAAGATGGTCGTCGTCATGCCCTCCGGGCGCTTCGAGTCGACGGTCGGCGTACCATTGCGCGCGCGGGCGCGCTCGCCGGGCGGCGCGAAGAGACGCTCGATGACGGTCTCGACATCTGCCGCGACGCTGTTCGTAAACGGCACGTTCGCGCCGGCGCTCTCCGGCGACACGCTACCCGTCGTCGATCCCGCGACCGGTCGCACGACCGGCGCGATCTCATCCGGCGGAGCAGAGGACGTCGATCGCGCGGTGCGCGCCGCGACCGCAGCGTTCGATGGTGCGTGGGGACAGCTCGGCGCCGCCGAGCGCGGCCGGCTGCTCGCGCGGTTCAGCGCGACGATCGCGCAGCACGCGGAGCCGCTGGCACAGGTGGAGTCGCGCGACACCGGCAAGCCGATCTCGCAAGCGCGGGCGGATCTCGCCGCGACCGTTCGCTACTTCGAGTATTATGCCGGCGCAGCCGACAAGCTGCACGGCGATACGATCCCGTACCTCCCCGGCTATGCGGTGCAGGTGCTTCGCGTGCCGGTCGGGATCACCGGGCACATCATTCCATGGAACTATCCGTCGCAAATGTTCGCGCGTTCGCTCGCGCCCTCGCTGGCCGTCGGGAACGCGACGGTGATCAAGCCGTCGGAAGACGGTTCGCAGTCGATCGTCGCGCTGGCGGCACTGGCGGCGGAGTGCGGCTTTCCGCCCGGCGCGATCAACGTCGTCACCGGTTTGGGCGAGACGGCGGGTGACGCGCTGGCGCGCCATCCGGGCGTCGACGTCGTCGGCTTCACCGGTTCGCCGGAGGTCGGCACACTCGTGCAGGCCGCCGCCGCGCAGCATCATGCGCGCTGCATCCTCGAGCTGGGCGGGAAGTCGGCCCAAATCGTGTTCGCCGACGCCGACCTCGACGCCGCGGTTCCGGCGATCGTGCGCGCGATCGTGCAGAACGGCGGTCAAACGTGCTCCGCGGGGAGCCGCGTGCTGATCGAAGCGACGGCGTTCGACCGCGTCGCCGAACGCCTGAGCGCGGCGTTCTCGCAGTTACGCGTCGGCGTGCCGGAGAGCGATCCCGACGTCGGACCGCTGATCAACGGCGCGCAGTTCGCGCGCGTGCGCGGATATGTCGACCGCGCGCAGCGCGAGCGCATCGCCGTGCTTGGACGCAGCGAGCGGCCCGACGATCTGCCGGCGGGCGGCTTTTACGTCGAGCCGATGGTGTTCGGTCCGGTGCCCGAACCGCACGAGCTGGCGCGTGAAGAGGTGTTCGGCCCGGTGCTCGCAGCGCTTCGCTTCGACGACGAGCACCACGCCGTTCGCCTCGCGAATGCGACGCCGTACGGTCTGGTCGCCGGCGTGTGGACAGAGAACGGGAGCCGGCAAACGCGCGTCGCGCGCGCGATGCGCGCCGGGCAAGTCTTCATCAACTGCTACGGCGCGGGCGGCGGGATCGAGCTTCCGTTCGGCGGATTCAAACGTAGCGGACACGGCCGCGGCAAAGGTTTCGCCGCGATGCACGAGTTCAGCACCTTGCAAACGATAACCCAGAAGTACGCATGAGCGACGGTTACGCAATGCTCCACGACAAGGTCGCCGTCGTCACCGGCGGCGGATCGGGGTTCGGCGCGGAGATCGCCAAGAAGCTCGTCGCGCAGGGTGCCGCGGTTGCAGTGCTCGACATTGATGTGCCGGCCGGCGAACGCGTTGCCGCCGAGCTGTGCGCGCAGCGGCCGAACGCCGCGTCCTATCTGCGCTGCGACGTCAGCGTGCGCGACGACGTCGCCGCGGCCGTGCGTACGATCGTTGGTGCGCACGGGCGCATCGACGCGTACGTCAACAACGCCGGCATCACGCACCGCAACGCTCCGATGCTCGACGTCGACGAGAGCTGGTTCGACCGCATCTTCGCCGTCAACGTCAAGGCGGTGTATCTCTCGGCGCTCGCCGTGGTACCGGTTTTCCGCGGCCAGGGCGGCGGCGTCATCGTGAACATTGCGTCGACGGCCGGAATTCGTCCGCGTCCGGGATTGACGATCTACAACGCGTCCAAAGGCGCGGCGATCCTGCTCACCAAGTCGATGGCTGTCGAGTTCGCGCCCGAGAACATTCGTGTCAACGCGGTCTGCCCGGTCGCCGGCGAGACGCCCCTGCTGGCCGAGTTCATGGGCGGTGACACGCCGGAACTGCGCGCCAAATTCGCCGCCAGCGTTCCACTGGGGCGCCTCTCACAGCCGCGCGACATCGCCAACGCGGTCGCCTTCCTCGTCTCCGACGAAGCGTCGTTCATCACCGGCGTCGCGCTCGAGGTCGACGGCGGTCGCTGCATCTAGTGTGTTGGCACAACGTGCGCCAACACTCGTCCTTCGACAAGCTCAGGACAGGCTGTGCCTTCGGCCGATCCGCCGTCGGCCGGAAGAAGCGAGCACACCGCCGCCGTTCCTGGGGTGTGGGCGCGCGAGACTGTCCCGGTGTGGCAGGACGTCTCAGCGCGCAGGAACGACGACGGCGGCCCCGTCTGATGATGCACAGACGCGTTGCGACAGTACACCCTGTGAAATGCCCTATGCGCCGCGCGATTCGCCTTGCTCGTTGAGCGCGACCAGGCCGCGCCGAATCGCTTCGGCCGCGAGCTGGCCGCGGCTGTTGACCGCGAACTTGCGAAACAGCATCTGTACGTGATTCGAGACGGTCTTCCACGAGATGTGGCGAGCGGCGGCGATCTCTTTGTAGGCGCTGCCGCGCACGAGGTGGACCAGGATCGCCTTCTCCGTCTCGGTGAGATTCGGTCCGCCCGACGCGCCGAGTTCGGCGAGCTGCACCGCCATCCAGTACGACGGCGCGACGCCGGCGAGCGCCTTGGTCGCGAAGTCGGAGTATCGCTTCGCACCGGTGAGGCGCGCGAGGTGCAGCGCGAGCTCGCTCGACCGCCGCCGCAAACCTTGCTTGCGCTGCAGGCGGTACGCCTCGGAGAGCAGGCGGATCGCGATCTTGTAGTCGCCGGCCGCCTCGCGCACGAAGCCTTCGACGGCCAGCTCGACGGCCAAGTAGCGCTCGTCGCCCGGCACCGCTATCGTCGGCGCGATGTCGGCGCGATAATGGGCCAACAGCGGCAGCGCCTCGTCGTGCATTCCGGCCAGCGCCATCTCTTCCGCCAGGAATAGCGGCAACGGCTTCTGATCCTGCGCGAGCTCCGCGACGTTCAACGTCCCGTAGAGCTCCTTCGCACGTTCGACGAACTCGCGTTGTGCGCCGGCCTCGCGCAGGCCGCGAAAGATTGCGGCGATGCGGCATTGCGCGAGGACGCGATACGCGGTGTTCGAGGCGGTCGCCTCGGCTTTGCGCGCCCACGCGCGCGCGGCGCCGGCTTGGCCCATGGTCTCGCTGATGATCGACGCATACATCGCGATCCAAAAGCGCGGCCGCGCCAAACCGTCCTGCGTCCAGTCGAAGGCGTTGATCCGGCGTTCGATCGCGAGCCAACGATCGGTTTGGAAGAGCTCGCCCGAAACGGACGCGATGCTCTGCAGAATGTTCGCCTCGAGATAGCGGTCACCGCGTTTGGAGGTTGCGAGCGCCGCGAGCGAGTCGTGAAAGAGCTCGGCTCCGCGTTCCAAGTTGCCGCGCATGTACGCGACCCAGCCCAGGTACTGCACGGCGCGCGCATAGATGATGTCCTCGCGCGGCTCGACCGAGGCGAGCTGTGTCTGCGCGTCGTCCCAGCGCTGCAGTTGAAAGTACGCGATGCCCAGATGCAGAGCGAGTTCGGCACGAATCGTCGGGTGCGCGTCGCGCGCCAGGACCGACGCCTCGGCCAGTAGCGCTTCGCCGCGCTCGACTTGCCCCATCCGCACGTGCGCAGCACCGCGCAACATTTGCGCGGTGACGTACTGGTCGACGGACGTCGGCGTCCACGCGCACTCGCGCAGAGCCTCGAGCGCCTGATCGCCTAAGCCGAAGCGGAGGAGGATGCGCGCGCGAAGTAACGCGACCTCGTAGCGATTGGCGTCGTCGCGCAGCGAGAGCGCGTCGCAGGCCGCCAGGGATTCCTCGAATCTTCCCTCGAGAAATGCCTCAAGCGCCGACGAGAACGTCACTCGTTGTGCACCGACTAGACGTTGATTCGGAACCGTCTTTTGCTCCAGCAACGGCCGACACGTGATGGTCGGGGTAACACGATGTGTACCCCGGCCACCTCGTCGTTCAGCGGTTCGCCGCTTACGCGAACGATCCGCTCGCATGCCTCGGCGACCGGTCCCGCTCCGATCGTCTTGTCATGATCAGCCGCCCGGCGTCGGGGTCGGGCTGGGTAGTCCGCCGTCGCCGTCGCCGCTCGGGCCGACGACGTCTTGCGGACGCATCAGACGCGGTACGGCGGCCGGAGCTGGCGTGTGAAAGGCGGCCGGCGCGATCGCCGCCGCGTGGGTGACGGGCCGGTTACCCATCGAGCCGAGGAGCGTCAGAGCGGAGAGAATCAGGGTGACGAGAGTCATGGTGGATGACCACCCTTCCGGGCAGAATCTGCCGCAGATGTCCTAGGGAAAATGACCTAGGACATCGACTGATTCTCTGCCTGAAGGAGTCCGCCGCCCGGTTGCTCGCCGGCCTTACGTCACGCGCCGCGTCCGCCGATAAGGGAAGTGGTCGATGAGAGAAGGACGCGATGTGGAATTTGTTCGGTAAGCCGAAGGAAGCGAAAGCCGAACAGGCTGGTCAGCGCGACGCGCTCGACGTCGCGATGCGCGCTCTCGCCGAGAGCGAAGTCGATCGCCCGTTACCGACGCTCGTGTGCCGCGCGTGCGGCCTCAAGTACAGCAACACGGGGACGTATCTGCAGGGCTCACGCTGCCCTGACTGTCACCCCAGCGGCTGACTACACCGAGACGTTGTTGCTGCGCGCGAGCGCGTAGTGCACGAGCCGCTCGACCAGCGCATCATACGAGATTCCGGCGTGCTGCGCTTCGTCGGGCAGCAAACTCTGAGGCGTCATCCCCGGCAGCGCGTTGACTTCGAGGATCGTCGGACGGCCATGGTCGGTCACGATGAAGTCCGTGCGCGAGTAGTCGCGCAAGCCGATCAACCGATGAACCGAGAGCGCGAGCGTTTGTAGCCGCGAGGTGAGATCGTGGTCGATCGGCGCCGGAATGAGGTGCCGCGAACCGCCCGGTTTATATTTCGCGTCGTAGCTGTAGAACTCGTCGTTGGCGATGATCTCGACGACGGGCAGCGCTTCTTCACCCAGCACGGCGCACGAAAACTCGCGCCCCGGAACAAACTCTTCGGCCAAGATCTCCGGCGTGCGCGACGATCCGTCGATCATGGCCTTGGTCCATTCCTCGTGCGTCTTGACGATCACGACGCCGGCGCTCGAACCGCTCCCGCGGGGCTTGGCGACCAGCGGCAGATTCAAGCTTCCCGGCAACAGCGGCAGCGTTCCACCGAGCAGATCGAAGATGTCCCAGGCCGGTGTCGGCAGCCCTTCGGCGGCGAGCAGCTTCTTGGTGAGATGCTTGTCCATCGCCAGCGCGCAGGCGGCGACGCCGCTGCCCGTGTACGGGATTCCCATCCAGTCGAGCACGCCTTGGATCGTGCCGTCCTCACCGCCTCGGCCGTGCAGCGCGTTGAAGACGACGTCGGGCGCGATCTCGCGAATCGCGTCGACGAAGCGCGCGTCGAAGTCGAGCGACTGCGCGTCGTAACCCAGCGCGCCGAGCGCGCGCAGCACGCACGTTCCGCTCTCGATCGAGACGTCGCGTTCCGCGCTCGGGCCGCCCATGACCACGGCGACTTTCAAACTGGGCATTCGGTATCCGTAAATTCTCCGACCAAGTGGACTTCGAGCTGCAGATCGACGCCGAACCGCTCTTCGACCGCTCGCCGCACCCGCGCCAGCAGGGTTGCGACGTTCTGCGCCGACGCGCCGCCGGTGTTGACGATAAAGTTCGCGTGCAAGGCAGAGACTTCGGCCCCGCCTTCGCGCCAGCCCTTGGCACCGGCCGCCTCGATCAGCCGGCCGGCGCGGTCGCCCGCGGGATTGCGGAAGCACGAGCCCGAGTTCGGGATCGCCACCGGCTGGGTCGCCTTGCGCCGAACGAGCCGCGACTGCAGCCGCTCGCGCACCGCCGCCGGATCGCCGCGCTCGAAGCGCAGCGTCGTGCGGGCCACGATCGCGTCGGGCGGGATCGTCGTCTGACGGTAGTGCCACGCGACGGCGATCGGGCGCGGTTCAGGGTGCGCCGGCGTCTGCACGACGACCTCACGCGCGAACTCGCCGATCTCGCGATCCGTCCCGGCGTTCATGCGGATCGAACCGCCGACCGTCGCCGGAATCCCGGCCAGGCCGTCGACGCCGATACCGCCGAGCGTCGCGACCTTCGTGCACAGGACCGGCAGCGACGCGCTACCGCCGGCGTCCACGATTACCGCCGTGTCGTCGGCGCGCACGTCGAGCGCCGTAAAGTCGCCTTCGAGTCGCAGCACGATTCCGCGGATCCCGCCGTCGCCCACCAAGAGATTCGAGCCCGATCCGAGGACGAACATCGGCAGCCGCCTCCGCATGACGCGGCGCAGGACGAAGGCCAGTTCGTCGGCGGTCGTTACCTCGACGAGCGCATCGGCCGGCCCGCCGATCTTCCACCACGTGAACGGTGCGAGCGGCTCACCGAAGCGCGCGCGTTCGCCGAAGCGCTCGTGCAGCGCTGCGCGATCGGTATCGTCCAAGAGCGGAACCGACTTCACTGCGGCGACACTCAGATGACGGCCGTCGTCCCGGAGATTCGTTCGCCGAGGCGGTGCGCGATCGTCGTGATCGACCCGGCACCGAGCATGAGCACGAGCGCGCCGTCGCTGGCTTCGCGCGGAACCGCGTCGAGCAGCGCCTCGACGTCGTCGACGTAGCTGACCGGCGTTCCGAGCGCGGCCAGCAGTTCCCCGATGCTGCGTTCGCTCACGCCGTCGATCGGCTTTTCCGATGCGGCGTAGATCGGCGTGAGGATCACGCGATCTGCGCCCTGGAGCGCGCGCGCGAAGTCGCCCTTGAGGTACTCGGTGCGCGTGTACCGATGCGGCTGAAACGCGACCACCACCGGCCGCTGCTGGGCATAACCGCGCGCGGCGGCAATGGTCTGCGCGATTGCCGTGGGATGGTGCGCGTAGTCGTCGACGACGGTCAGCGCGCCGCGGCCGACGATCTCGAAGCGCCGCCGCACCCCGGAAAAACGCTCCAAGCCGGCCGCGATGTCGGCGAAGCGGATTCCCACCGCGCGCGACGCGCCGATCGCGCCGAGTGCGTTGAGCACGTTGATCTCACCGGGAACGCGCAGCGAGATCTCGCCGAGCTCATCGCCGCGATCGCACACCGAGAACTGCGAGCCCAAGTCGGCATAGCGCAGATTGGCGCCGCAGAGATCGGCGTCGGCACGCGTGGCAAAGGTCGTCACCGGTGCGAACGCCTGGCCGGCGACGAGCCGGCTGCCGCGATTGTCGGTGCCGGCGATCACTCGCCCCGTCGCGGGAACCTTGTTGGCGAACTGCACGAATTGCTCGAGCAGCCGCGGCAGCTCGGCGTCCGACGCGATGTGATCGTTCTCGACGTTGTTGATCACCGCAATCGCCGGGTTCAATCGCAGGAACGAGCCGTCAGACTCGTCGCTTTCGGTAATGAACCACGCTCCCGCGCCGGTGCGTGCGTTCGAGCCCGTGTCGACGCGCAGACCGCCGACCGCGACGGTCGGATCGAGCCCGGCGTTCTCGAAGATCGTCGCCAGCATCGCGGTCGTCGTCGTCTTGCCGTGCGTTCCGGCAACCGCCAGCAGCTTGTGGGAACGCGCCAGCTCGGCCAGCATCGCGCCGCGCGTGATGACGTCGAGCTTGCGCTCGACGGCGGCGACGAACTCGGGATTGTCCTGCGCTATCGCCGAGGAGACGACGACGACGGTCGCATCGCCGAGATTTTCGGCGCGGTGCCCGATCCCGACGCGCACGCCTTCGGCCTCGAGCTCGGCGACCAGCGGCGTGCGCCGGACGTCTGAACCGCTCACCCGCGCGCCGCGCGCGAGCAGTAACCGCGCGATCGCGCTCATGCCGATCCCGCCGGCGCCGACGAGATGGTACGCGGTATCTATCACGGTGCGTCCTCGTTCGCGTCGCCGGCAGCGCTCACCCGTGCGACGTCCGGCGCATCGGCGTGACCAAAGACGGCGGCGTCGATCCGATCCGCGATCGCGGAGGCCGCGTTGCGCGGCGCCAGCGCGCGCACCGCTCGGCGCAGCGCAGCGTTGCGATCGGGCTCGAGCACCTCGCGCAGCGTCCACCAGAGCCGATCGCCGTCGATCTCGGCATCGGGCAGCACGACGGCCGCTCCGGCCGCCGCGAACAGCTCCGCGTTGCGCGCTTGGTGACGGTCGGCGGCGTGCGGATACGGGATCAGGATCGCCGGTGTCCCGGTAACGGCCAACTCCGCCAACGTCGAAGCGCCGGCGCGCGCGATGACGACGTCGGCGGCAGCGTACGCGTCGGCCGGATCGTCGAGATACGGCACGAGCCGCACCCGATTGCCGGCGGCGAGCGTTCGCTCTTCGGCCTGCATGTAGCCGTAGTCGCGCGCACCGCTGACGTGCAGCACTTGCCAGCCGTCGCCGAGCGTGCGCCGGGTCACCAGCGCGGCGACGGCCTCGTTGATCGAGCGCGCGCCTTGGCTTCCGCCCATTGCGACGACCGTCGTGCGTTCCGGGTCGAGCTCGAGCCGCTCGCGCGCACTCGCTGCGTCCTTCGCGATGCGCAACGACGCGCGCACCGGAGCGCCGGTGACGATCGTCTTCGCCCCGAACGAGCGTTCCGACGCGGCGTAGGTGGTCCAGACCTCATCGACCAGCGGCGTGAGGAGCCGGTTCGTCAATCCCGGCGTGACGTTGATCTCGAGCAATGCGATGCGCGCGCGCACGATGCGCAACACGCGCAGAATGCGCGCTGCGACCACGACGGGGAAGCAGACGTACCCGCCTGTGGCGACGACCATCTGCGGCTTGAACCGCGCGAGCGCGAACAGTGCGACACCAATGCCGGCGGCGTTCGCGATCAACGTCCGGAGCGTGCCGAGCGAAAACGACCGCTGCAGCGGCGCGCTCGGGACGAACGTCAGCGGGATCGTCGTGACGAGATCGGCTTCGAGGCCGTGCGCGTTCCCGAAAAAGCGCGGCTCATAGCCGGCCGAATGCCGTTCGCGCACCGCCATGTCGATCGCCAATGCCGGGTAGACGTGTCCGCCCGTTCCGCCGCCGGTAAAGGCGATGCGCAGCGACACGGAATCAGCGCGGCGGCGCGCCGAGGTTTGGTGCCGGCGGCGACGGCTCGGGATCCCACGCCAGCCGCGCGTAGAGCAGGCCGTCGCAGATCGCGCCGTCGCGCTGCACGTACGCGTCGCGCAAGCGCCCTTCGAGGCTGAAGCCACACTTCTCGAGCACGCGCGCCGAGGCGACGTTCGGTGCGAACACCATCGCTTCGAGCCGCCGCAAGCCGCCCTGACCCAGACCGTAGCGCGCCAGCGTGCGTGCCGCGTCGGTCGCGATCCCGCGACCCCAGTGCGCGCGGCCGAGCCAGTAGCCGAAGGTCGCGACGCCACGGTGCTCACCGTGCATCGGCATGATGCCGATACCGCCCGCGAATACGCCGCCGGCCTCGACCGCAAAATGCTCCGGCGCGTCATCGGCGACGGCGCGCGCGATCCACGTGCGCGCGTCGTCGAGCGTGTATGGACTCGGAAACGCGGCCGTCATCCAACGTGACACGAGCGGATCGTCGGCGTTCCCGCGCAGTGGTTCGACGTCGGAGAGCCGGTACGGGCGCAGCCGGCAGAGCGCGCCTGCCAAGACGATCTCATTCACCGGTCGCGCGCGGCGCGGAGACGCGGTGCCGTCCGACGTTCGCGATCAACGCCACCGCGATCAGCGAGACGATCAGCGAGCTGCCGCCGAACGAGATGAAGGGCAGCGGCACGCCGGTCACCGGCCACGATGCGGTCACGACGCCGACGTTGATGAAGGCCTGAATGACGATCAGGAACGTGCAGCCCATGGCCAGCAGCATCCCGAAACGGTCCGGTGCCTGCAGGGCGACCGTGACCGCCCGCACCGCGAACAGCACGAACAGGGCGATCACCGTCACGCAACCCAACATGCCGAGCTCCTCGCCGAGCACGGAGAAGATGAAGTCGGTGTGAGCGGCCGGCAAATAGAAATATTTCTGGCGCGACGCGCCCAGCCCCAGCCCGAACAAGCCGCCGCTGCCGAGCGCGAGCAGCGATTGCACGATGTGAAAGCCGGTGTTCTGCGGGTCTTTCCAGGGGTGGAGAAAGGCGAAGATCCGGTCGCGCTTGTAGGCCGACGATCCGACGGCGATCGCGACGCCGG
>Ga0182024_10017550_pt1 | contig 13419 bp, 22 predicted proteins | sample P32metaG_FD_120480 | JGI IMG/M metagenome (GOLD analysis project Ga0182024, IMG submission 120480) | Permafrost microbial communities from Stordalen Mire, Sweden - P3-2 metaG (Illumina Assembly) | ecosystem: Environmental > Terrestrial > Soil > Wetlands > Permafrost | place: Sweden: Stordalen...
ACGCGCCATTAGTTTGTTCCATCTTCCACTTCGCCTCGTGTTTGGTCCGCGCAGCCACGGCCCTCTTGGCCGCTCGTTTTAAAATTTGAGCCCGCCTTCGCGGGCGCCTTCCGCGAGCGCCTTAACGCGGCCATGATAGATATAGGCGCCGCGGTCGAAGACGACTTCACGGATTCCGGCCTGCACCGCGCGCTCGGCGATCTGCTGGCCTATAATCTTCGCCGACTCCACGGTCGCCCCAGTCTTCAAGCCGTCCCGATTGGCTTTTTCGAGCGACGACGCGGCGGCAAGGGTCTGGCCCAAGGCATCGTCGATGATTTGGCAATAGATCTGCTTCGAGGAGCGGAAGACGGTCAGCCGCGGCTTGCCATAAGCGCGCGCCCGCAGCGAACGCCGGACACGTGCCCGGCGGCGGCTTGTGGTGTCATTATTCTTTGCCATCGAACCCAATCCTGAAGTTTGTCTCTTTTACTTCTTCTTGCCTTCCTTGCGGAAGATAAATTCACCGGCGTATTTGATGCCCTTGCCTTTGTACGGTTCGGGCGGGCGCAAGGCGCGGATTTCAGCGGCGGTCTGCCCCACCTGCCGCTTGTCGATGCCCGTGATCGAGATCTCCGTCGGCTTGGGCGCGACGATCGCGATCCCAGAGGGAATCGCGAAAGTTATGTCATGGCTATAGCCGAGCGATAGCTGTAGGTTTTTGCCTGAGACAATGGCCTTATAGCCGACGCCCGTGATCTCCAGTTTGCGTTCGAAACCCTTCGAGACGCCAGTCACGAGATTGTTGACGATGGACCGTGTCATGCCCCACATCGCCCGCGCTTGCTTGCTATCGTTAAGGGGCGTGACCGCGATCTTGCTATCGGCAAAAGCCACGCTCACGTGGTCGGGCGCGATGAAGGACAGTTCTCCCTTGCCACCCTTCACCGAAATGGATTGGCCCTCTACCTTGGCCGTTACGCCGGCGGGGATGACCACCGGCTTCTTTCCGATACGAGACATAATGAGCTTTCCTCGTTCTTTCGGTTAGAAGACTTTGCAGAGGACTTCGCCGCCGACATTGGCGTCGCGTGCCGCGTGATCCGCCATCACCCCCTTGGAGGTGGAAACGATGGTCACACCCAAACCGTTCGCAACGCGCGGCATGGCATCCACGGCGGCATAGACGCGCCGCCCAGGCTTTGATACCCGCTCGATCGTGCGAATGACCGGCGCACCCTCCGAATATTTCAGTTCGATTTCAAATTCGGTGCGGCCGTTGCCATATTCGGTCGTGGAATAACCGCGAATATAGCCTTCCATTTGCAAGACGTCGAGCACATGCGCGCGCAGACGCGAGCCCGGCGTCTGCACCTTGCCCTTGCGGCGCATTTGGGCATTGCGAATACGGGTCAGCATATCGCCCAACGGATCATTCATTGACATGCTCCGCCCTCCTACCAGCTCGACTTGACGAGGCCGGGGATCAGGCCCTTCGAGCCCAATTCCCGCAGGGCGATGCGTGACATTCTCATTTTGCCTGTATAGCCGCGCGGCCGCCCGCTCACTTCGCAGCGGTTGCGAATCCGCCCGGCGGAGGAATTGCGCGGCAGTTCGGCGAGCTTGAGACGAGCCGCGAACCGCTCCTCCATGGTCAAAGCCTCGTTATTCGCAATCGTCTTCAAGCGGAGGCGGCGGCCGGCATATTGCTTGACCAGCTTGATACGGTGCTTGTTTTTCTCAATCGAGCTTTTCTTAGCCATAAATCCTTACCTCTAGTGTCCGCGTTTGAAACGCCATGGTTTCACTGCCGGAACGGGAAGTTGAAGGCACCCAAAAGGGCGCGCGCCTCATCATCGGATTTCGCCGTGGTGCAAACGATCACGTCGAGACCCAGAATGCTTTCGGTCTTGTCATAGTCGATTTCCGGGAACACGATATGTTCCTTGATTCCCATCGCATAATTGCCGTGGCCGTCGAAACTCTTCGGGTTGAGACCACGAAAATCCCGGACCCTCGGGAGCGCGATCGTGATCAGGCGGTCGAGGAATTCATACATGCGGGTCTTGCGCAAGGTCACCTTGGCGCCGATCGGCATGTTCTCGCGCACCTTGAATGTCGCGATCGCCTTGCGGGCATGGGTTATGACCGCCTTCTGACCCGCGATCAAGGCGAGGTCCGCCGCCGCAAGGGTGACCTTCTTGGTGTCGTTCACCGCCTCGCCGACGCCCATGTTCAGCACGATCTTCTCGATGCCCGGCACTTCAAACCGGTTTTTATAGCCGAATTGCTCAATAAGGCGCGGCCGCACGACCTCTTCGTAATGTTTCTTCAGCCGTGGCGCGTAATCCGTGGGGGGCGCAAACGTTTCCGCCGCAGGCCTCCTGCGCTCCGTGGTTTCAGCAACGGGCGTCTTTGACTTGGCCGCGGCTTTCGCAGCCCCCTTCGCCGGGTCTTTGTCTTTGGCGGCGTCCTTGCCAGCGGGTTTGCCCGCGCCCTTAGCTCCGCCCTTGCCGGTTTTCGACTCAGCCATCGATCAATTCTCCGGAGCGCTTCGCGAAACGGACCTTGCGGCCGTCATCCAATACCTTGAATCCCACCCGCGTCGGCTTGCCATTCTTGGGATCGGCGATCGCGAGATTCGACAAATGGATCGGGGCTTCCTTAGAGATGATCCCCGCTTCCTGCTTGGCGGTTTGCTTCTGGTGACGCTGCACAGTGTTGATCCCGCGCACGATCGCGCGTTCCTCTTTTGGCCGGACCTGCAGGACATCTCCAGAACGGCCCTTGTCGCGTCCAGTGAGGACAACGACCCTGTCGCCTTTTTTTATTTTTGCGGCCATCACAACACCTCTGGCGCGAGCGAGATGATCTTCATCTGGTTCCTGGCGCGCAATTCACGCGGAACCGGCCCGAAAATGCGGGTGCCGACTGGCTCCGACTGATTGTTGATCAAGACCGCCGCGTTCGAATCGAACCGGATGACCGAGCCGTCGGCGCGCTTGATGTCCTTGGCGGTGCGCACGACCACCGCTTTCATCACGTCACCCTTCTTGACACGCCCGCGCGGGATCGCTTCCTTGATCGAGACGACAATTATGTCGCCGACGCCCGCATATTTCCGTTTCGAGCCGCCAAGCACCTTGATGCACATCACGCGGCGCGCGCCGGAGTTATCGGCGACGTCGAGGTTGGTTTGCATCTGTATCATCGTCTCGTACCTTTCTTCCCAGACGGTTTCCAGCGGCGAAACAGCCAGCCGGACTTCGCCGGTTAAGGAGGCTACCCCTCCCAATCCATAAACCCGTTACTTCGCCGCCGCGCCGACGACGATCCAACGCTTCAGCTTCGAGATCGGCTTCGTCTCCTCGATCGACACTGTGTCCCCAACCTTGTGCGCTTTCGTCTCGTCATGCGCGTGATAATTCTTCGATCGCCGCACCGTCTTCTTCAACAGCGGATGCGTAAATCGGCGCTCGACCTTGACGACGACCGTCTTGGCTTGCTTGTCGCTGACGACGACGCCTTGGAGAATTCGCTTCGGCATGTTCTTCGACCTGTCCTTCAAACAAGCAATTACGCCACTGTTCCTAAACTCTATTTTTCGGCTTGACCCTGCTGCTGCGCGGCAAGGGATTTGATTCTCGCGATATCGCGGCGCACGACCCGCACCCGGGCGGTATTTTCGAGCTGCCCCGTGGCGCGCTGAAAGCGCAGATTGAATTGCTCTTTCTTGAGATTGAGGAACTCATGCTCAAGCTGATCCTTGGACATCACCTTGAGATCGGACAACCGCTGCTTCTGTTTCACTGCCACGTCTCCCTTACTCGACGATCCGCTCGATGAAACGAGTCTTGATCGGCAGCTTCGCGGCGGCAAGAAGAAGCGCTTCGCGGGCAACACCCCCCGGCACCCCGTCGAGCTCGAACATGATGCGTCCCGGCGCGACCCGGCACGCCCAGAATTCCGGCGCGCCCTTGCCCTTGCCCATGCGGACTTCCGTCGGCTTCTTCGACACCGGAACGTCCGGAAAAATCCGGATCCAGACGCGGCCAGCGCGACGCATGTGGCGCGTCAACGCGCGGCGCGCGGCCTCGATTTGGCGCGCGGTGATCCGCTCGGGTTCGAGCGCCTTGAGACCGAACTGACCGTAATTCAATTCGAAGCCAGCTTTCGAGGCGCCGCGTATGCGGCCCTTGAAGGCTTTCCGGAATTTTGTTCGCTTCGGTTGCAACATGGTTCAAACTCTTAAAGCTAGCGCCGTAGCGTGGTCAGGCGGCATCGCGGTCGCGGCGCCGCCGCTCGCCACCGCCGCCGGAATGATCTTGTTCCGCCATTTTCTTGTCTTGCGCCATGGGATCATGTTCAAGAATTTCGCCCTTGAAAATCCAGACCTTGATCCCGCAGGTGCCATAGGCCGTATGCGCCGTCGCAGTGCCGTAATCAACATCGGCACGCAAAGTATGCAAAGGCACCCGGCCTTCGCGATACCATTCGAGCCTGGCGATCTCGGCGCCGCCGAGACGGCCCGAGCAATTGATACGGATGCCTTCCGCGCCAAGCCTAATCGCCGATTGCACCGCCCGCTTCATGGCGCGGCGGAAGGCGACCCGGCGTTCGAGCTGCTGGGCGATGGAATCGGCAACCAGGGTCGCATCGATCTCGGGCTTGCGCACTTCGACGATGTTGATCAGCACTTCGGAATCCGTCATCTTCGCGACGAGCTTACGGATCTTGTCGATATCGGCGCCCTTTTTACCGATGACGACGCCAGGCCGCGCCGAATGGATCGTCACCCGGCATTTCTTGTGCGGCCGCTCGATGATGATCTTCGAGATTGCCGCCTGCTTCAGATTCGATACAAGCGCCGCACGGATCGCCATGTCCTCGTGCAGAAGCTTCCCATATTCGGCCTTGTCCGCGAACCAGCGCGAATCCCAGGTCCGGTTGATGCCGAGCCGCAGGCCGATCGGATTGACTTTTTGTCCCATCGTTTTCTCCTTAGGCCTGAGAGGCGGCAGCGCCGGCTTCCCGGACGATAATCGTCAGATTCGCGAATGGCTTATGGATACGGCCGGAACGGCCCCGCGCGCGCGCGCTGAAGCGTTTCAAAACCATCGCATTGCCGACGAAAGCCTCGGAGACGACGAGCTCGTCGACATCCAGATGGTGGTTGTTCTCGGCGTTGGCAATCGCACTCTCCAGGGTCTTTCTCACGTCAAACGCGCTTCGCTTGCGCGAAAACTCGAGATCGGCAAGCGCCTTCTCGACCTTCTTGCCGCGGATCAATTGCGCAAGAAGATTTAACTTCTGCGGGCTGACCCGCAACATCCGGGCGACCGCCTTGGCTTCATTATCCTTCAACGCGCGCGGCGCTTTCACCTTGGACATGACTTCAGTCTCTCTCAGCCTCGTTTGGCTTTCTTGTCGGCCGCATGACCGTGAAAGGTTCGAGTCGGGGAAAACTCGCCGAATCTGTGGCCGATCATATCCTCGGTCACGGCGACGGGCACATGCTTATGGCCGTTGTAGACGGCGAACGTCAGACCGACGAATTGCGGTAGGATTGTCGACCGGCGACTCCAAATTTTGATGATTTCGGACCGGCCAGAATTGCGAGAATTCTCCGCCTTCTTAAGCAGATAACCGTCGACGAACGGGCCTTTCCAGATCGAGCGAGCCATGATCAGCCCTTCTTCTTGCTTTTGTGACGCGAGGTCACGATGAATTTGGTGGTGGATTTGTTGGACCGCGTCTTTTTTCCCTTGGTCGGTTTGCCCCAGGGCGTCACCGGATGGCGTCCCCCCGAAGTGCGGCCTTCGCCACCGCCATGCGGATGATCGACGGGATTCATCGTCACGCCACGATTGTGAGGTCGGCGACCAAGCCAGCGGGTGCGTCCGGCCTTGCCCAAGGAAATATTCATGTGATCGGGGTTGGATACCGCGCCGATGGTTGCAAAACACTGGCCGTGGATCAGCCGCTGCTCCCCGGAATTCAGGCGGACGATGACATAGCCTTCGTCGCGGCCGACGACTTGCGCATATGTGCCGGCCGAACGCGCCATCGCGGCACCCTTGCCGATCTTCATCTCGATATTATGGACGATTGTGCCGACTGGGATATTGGCGAGCGCCATCGCATTGCCAGGCTTCACGTCGGTCTGCGCGCTGGAAATCACTTCGTCGCCAGCCGCCAAGCGCTGCGGCGCGATGATGTAGGAGAGTTCGCCGTCGGCATAACGAATAAGCGCAATGAAGGACGTCCGGTTGGGATCATATTCGATCCGCTCCACTTTGGCCGGAATATCGAGCTTACGCCGTTTGAAGTCGACGATCCGGTAACTCTGCTTGTGGCCGCCGCCGCGAAACCGCACGGTAATGCGGCCATTGTTATTACGCCCGCCGCTCGAAGACTTCCCCTCGGTCAGCTGCTTGAGCGGCTTACCCTTATAAAGACCAGAGCGATCGACGATGACGAGCTGGCGAAGACCAGGCGTGACCGGTTTGAATGATTTCAATGCCATTGGCGCGATCCTCGCATTAACTCTCAAAGCCCGGTCGTGACATCGATCTTATGGCCCTCGGCGAGGGTCACGATAGCCTTTTTCACGTCGGACTGGACGCCGCGCGTGCCTTTGAAAAGCTTTCGCTTGCCCTTGCGGATAAGCGTATTGACGGCTGTAACCTTGACATCGAAAAGCCGCTCAACCGCGGCCTTGATCTCCGGCTTCGTCGCGGTCTTGCGGACCTTGAACAGGACCTGGTTTGCTTCCGACGCCATGGTCGCCTTTTCGGTGATGACCGGGGCGACAATCACGTCGTAATGATGCGCGTCATGCGTAAGTTTTGCCGGGCTCATTTGAAACGCGCCTCCAACGCATCGATGGCCGCTTTGGTCAAGACGAGCTTCTCGCGGCGGAGAATGTCATAGACGTTGATGCCCTGCACGGGGAGGACGTCAATTTGCGGGATGTTGCGCGCGGCAAGCTGGAAGTTTGCCTCGGGTGCCGGACCGTCGATGATCAAGGCGTTGGTCAAGCCAAGCTTGGCGAAACTCGCCTTCAACGATTTGGTCTTGGCATCGCCCGCGTGGGCTTCCGGCCATACGATGATCGCGCCATCCTTGGCCTTGGCGGAAAGGGCGTGTTTGAGAGCGAGCGCGCGCAGCTTCTTGGGCAAATCATGCGCATGCGAGCGCACGACTGGGCCGAAAGCACGTCCGCCACCGCGAAACTGCGGCACCCGCGCGGAGCCGTGCCGCGCCGATCCCGTCCCCTTCTGCTTGTATAATTTCTTGCCGGTGCGCCAAATGTCCGCGCGCCCCAGCGTCTGATGGGTTCCGGCGCGGCGTTTGGCGAGCTGGTAGCGAACCATGCGCGCGATCAAATCCTCGCGCGGAACGAGGCCAAAAATCGCATCGTCGAGGTCAATCGAACCGGCGGTCTCGCCGTCGAGGGAGGTAATGTCGATCTTCACGCGCTGGCCCCCGTCTCTTCCCCGGCCACGCCGCCGGAAGCAGCATCTGCCATACGATATTTGCCGGGCTTCGGCGCCTCTTTCGGAAGCGCCTTTTTCACCGCGTCGCGCACATAAATCCAGCCACCCGCCGTTCCGGGGACCGCGCCTTCAACGAGAATAAGACCGCGTTCGATATCAAGTTCGACAACGCGCAAGTTCAACGTCGTCACCCGCTCGTCGCCGAGGTGCCCGGCCATTTTCTTGTTCTTGAACGTCTTGCCGGGGTCCTGACGGCCACCGGTCGAACCATGCGACCGGTGCGAGAGCGAGACGCCGTGCGTCGCCCGCAGGCCGCCGAAATTCCAACGCTTCATGGGACCCGCAAAGCCCTTGCCGGTGCTCGTCCCGGTTACGTCGACGAACTGGCCGACGACGAAATGATCCGCCGTGATTTCGGCGCCCACCGGAAGCAGCGCGTCTTCCTCGACACGAAACTCGGCTAGCTTCAGTTTCGGCTCCACTTTGGCGACCGCAAAACGGCCGCGCTCGGCCTTCGAGACATTCTTGACCTTGGCGTGGCCGATACCGAGCTGGACAGCGGTATAGCCATTGCGATCCTTGGTCCTATGGGCCACGACCTGACAGCCACCAAGCTTCAACACCGTGACCGGCACATGTTCGCCAGCGCCGGTGAAGACGCGGGTCATGCCAAGCTTTTGCGCGATGACACCTGATCGCATGGTTAATTCCCTCAAGATCCCTTCCATGGCCAAGTGCCCGGCGGGAACAATTCTCATTTCAACAAGCCAAAAGGCCTTTAAAGCTTGATTTCCACATCGACGCCTGCGGCGAGATCGAGCTTCATCAAAGCATCCACCGTCTGCGGTGTTGGATCGACAATGTCGAGGACACGCTTATGCGTCCTGATTTCAAACTGTTCGCGCGACTTCTTATCGACGTGCGGCGAACGGTTGACAGTGAATTTTTCGATCTTCGTCGGCAGCGGAATGGGACCGCGCACATGCGCGCCTGTCCGCTTGGCCGTCGACACGATTTCCTTCGTCGACGAATCGAGGATTCGATGATCGAATGCCTTGAGGCGAATGCGAATATTTTGGCCGTTCATCTCAATCCATCCCTGCCGGCCACTTTGGGGCTTGCCCAAACGGCCTAACGCCGATCCTCGTTCTTCCGCCAAACCGCGCCGATAAGGACGACAGCACGGCTGAACTCATTCCATCAAACCCGCGATTGAACCCGCACAAAGCGAATTCCACACTACTCCGTGATCGAGGCGACGACGCCCGCGCCGACGGTGCGGCCACCCTCGCGAATAGCGAAGCGCAGCTTCTCCTCCATCGCGATCGGAACGATCAACTCGACATCCATGGTCACATTGTCGCCGGGCATCACCATCTCGGTGCCCTCCGGCAAGGTCACAACGCCGGTCACGTCGGTGGTACGGAAATAGAATTGCGGCCGGTAGTTGGTGAAGAACGGGGTATGCCGGCCACCCTCGTCCTTGGTCAGAATATAGGCTTCAGCCTTGAACTTCGTGTGCGGCTTCACCGAGCCCGGCTTGCACAAAACCTGGCCGCGCTCGACGTCCTCACGCTTGGTGCCGCGCAAAAGCGCGCCGATGTTGTCGCCCGCCTGACCCTGATCGAGAAGCTTGCGGAACATTTCGACGCCGGTCACCACTGTCTTCACCGTCGGCTTAAGGCCAACGATCTCGATCTCCTCGCCGACCTTGACCACCCCGCGCTCGACCCTGCCTGTCACGACGGTGCCGCGGCCGGAAATCGAGAACACATCCTCGACCGGCATCAGGAACGGTTGATCGATCGGACGCTCGGGCTGCGGAATATAGGCATCCACCGTGTCCATCAGCTTCAACACCGCGTCGTGCCCGATCTCCGGATTGCGGCCCTCGAGCGCGCACAAGGCCGACCCTTGGGTGATCGGAATGTCGTCGCCGGGAAAGTCGTACTTCGACAAAAGCTCGCGAACCTCGAGCTCGACGAGCTCCAGAAGCTCGGCGTCATCGACCATGTCGACTTTGTTCATGAACACGACGAGCGCCGGGACGCCGACCTGCCTGGCAAGGAGGATGTGCTCGCGGGTTTGCGGCATCGGGCCGTCCGCCGCAGAGACCACCAGAATCGCACCGTCCATCTGCGCCGCGCCGGTGATCATGTTTTTCACATAGTCGGCGTGGCCTGGACAATCGACATGGGCATAATGACGATTCTTGGTTTCATATTCGACATGCGCCGTCGAGATCGTGATCCCGCGCGCTTTTTCTTCCGGAGCCTTGTCGATCTGATCATAGGCCGTGTATATCGCGCCGCCCGACTCGGCCAAAACCTTGGTGATCGCCGCGGTCAGCGACGTCTTGCCATGATCGACATGACCGATCGTGCCGATATTGCAATGCGGCTTTGTCCGCTGGAATTTTTCCTTGCCCATAGTCCGGCTCCTCTAAGATTTTCTCACGCGCGCGCGCGATCGAATGATCAGGCGTATTTGGCCTGAATTTTCCCGGCTTCGCCCGCAGGGACTTGTTCATAATGATCGAATTGCATCGTGTAATTGGCGCGGCCCTGGCTGAAGGACCGCAGCTGATTGACATAGCCAAACATATTGGCCAGCGGGACCATCGCGTTGATGACCACCGCATTGCCGCGCATGTCCTGGCCCTGGACCTGTCCACGTCTGGCGAGAAGGTCGCCCATGACCGACCCTGTATAGTCCTCGGGAGAGGTTACCTCGACTTTCATGATCGGTTCGAGCAGGACGGAGCCGCCTTTTTGTAGGGCTTCGCGAAACGCCGCGCGCCCGGCGATCTCGAATGCGAGCACCGACGAATCGACGTCATGATAAGCGCCATCGATCAACGTCGACTTGACGTCGACGACGGGGAAACCGGCTAGAATCCCCGACCCCATGACACTGTTGATGCCCTTTTCGACACCCGGAATGAATTCCTTTGGCACCGTACCGCCGACGACCTTGTTCTCGAAGCTCGAGCCCATGCCCGCTTCGTTTGGCTCGAAGATAATCTTGACCCGGGCGAATTGGCCGGACCCGCCGGTCTGCTTCTTGTGGGTGTAATCGATCTCGACGCGCCTTGTCAGTTTCTCGCGATAGGCGACTTGGGGCGCGCCAATATTGGCATCGACCTTATAGGTACGCCGCAAAATATCGACCTTGATGTCGAGATGGAGTTCACCCATGCCTTTCAAGATCGTTTGCCCGGATTCCTCGTCGGTCGAGACCCGGAAGGAGGGATCTTCCGCGGCGAGCTTGGACAAGGCGACGCCGAGCTTTTCCCGATCTTCCTTGGATTTCGGTTCGATGGCGATTTCTATCACCGGTTCCGGGAATTCCATGCGCTCCAGGATCACAGGCTTGTTGAGATCGCAGAGCGTGTCTCCGGTCCTTGTATCCTTCAAGCCGGCCAGCGCGACGATATCTCCCGAATAGGCTTCCTTGATATCCTCGCGGTTATTCGCATGCATGAGAAGCATGCGCCCGACCCGCTCCTTCTTGTCCTTGGTCGAGTTCAAGACGGTGGTGCCGGACTCGACATGACCCGAATAGACGCGCGCGAAGGTGATCGTGCCGACGAAGGGATCGTCCATGATCTTGAAGGCAAGCATGGAAAAAGGATCCTCGTCGCGCGGCAACCGAAGCACCTCGGCGCCGGTTTCCATGTCGACGCCCTTGATCGCCTCGCGGTCGATGGGCGAGGGAAGAAGATCGACAACGGCGTCGAGCAAAGGCTGCACGCCTTTGTTTTTGAAGGCCGATCCGCACAGGATGGGGATAAAGGCGATGTGGCGGACAGCCTTGCGCAAGAGCCGCTTCAAGGTCGCAACGTCCGGCTCCACGCCGTCGAGATAGGCGGCCATGACGTCGTCGTCGAGTTCGACCGCCGCCTCAAGGAGAATATGCCGGTATTCCGCGGCCTTGGCCTTGAGGTCTTCCGGAATCTCCGCGTCGGCATATTTAGCCCCGAGCGCCTCGTCTTCCCAAACCACGGCGGTCATCCGGACGAGATCGATAACGCCCTTGAAATCGGATTCCGACCCGAGCGGTAGCTGAATGCAGACCGGGCGGCCGCCGACCTTGGTATTGATTTCCTCGACGCAGCGATAGAAATCGGCGCCGATCTTGTCCATTTTATTGACGAAGACGATGCGCGGCACATTGTATTTGTCGGCTTGGCGCCAGACAGTCTCGGTCTGCGGCTCGACGCCCTGATTGCCGTCGAGGACGCAAACGGCGCCGTCGAGAACACGCAGCGAGCGCTCAACTTCGATGGTGAAGTCGACATGACCGGGCGTGTCGATGATGTTCAGGCGCTTGCCGTTCCAAATTGTCGTCGTCGCGGCCGAGGTAATCGTGATGCCGCGTTCCTGCTCCTGCTCCATCCAGTACATGGTGGCGGCGCCGTCATGCACTTCGCCGATTTTATGGGACTTGCCGGAATAATAGAGAATGCGCTCCGTGGTCGTCGTCTTGCCCGCATCAATGTGGGCCATGATGCCGAAATTCCGGTAATCCTCGATCGGATGGCTACGGGGCATGACACTATTCCTTTAGGCGGAAAACCGCTTAACCCTTAAGTTTTCTACCAACGATAATGCGAGAAGGCACGGTTGGCTTCCGCCATGCGATGCGTGTCTTCCCGTTTCTTGACCGCATTGCCGCGGTTGCTGGCTGCGTCCATCAACTCCGCCGATAGACGATCGACCATGGTCTTGTCGTTGCGCGCGCGCGCAGCATTGATGATCCAGCGAATGGCAAGCGCTTGACGGCGCTCTGGGCGGACTTCCACCGGGACTTGATAGGTCGCGCCACCGACCCGGCGAGAGCGAACCTCGATCGCCGGAGCGACATTATCCAAGGCCTGCTTGAAGACAGGCAGCGGCTCCGAGCGCATTTTCTGCTCGATGATGTCAAAGGCATCATAGACGATCGCCTCAGCAATCGACTTTTTGCCGTCATGCATGATCGAGTTCATGAACTTCGCAAGAATGACATCCCCGAATTTTGCATCCGGAATGACTTCCCGCTTTTCGGCACTATGGCGGCGCGACATCGATAGGCTCCGTCGGATCTCATAAATTGTTCAAAAACAGCCATTGTCAATTAGGGCCTACGCCCTGGAACATAGGCTTTAGCTGTCCCGTAGCTTTAGATACTCTTCTCGAAACTCATTTCGGCCGCTTGGCGCCATATTTGGAACGGCGCTGCTTGCGATTCTTGACGCCCTGAGTGTCGAGCACGCCGCGCAATATGTGATAGCGCACACCGGGCAAATCCTTCACCCGGCCGCCGCGGATCATAACCACGGAATGCTCCTGCAGATTATGCCCCTCGCCCGGTATATAGCCGATCACCTCGAAACCGTTGGTGAGGCGGACCTTGGCGACCTTGCGCAACGCCGAATTCGGCTTTTTCGGTGTCGTCGTGTAAACGCGCGTGCAGACGCCCCGTTTTTGTGGGCAAGCGCCGAGATGGCGCGCCTTTTCGCGATAGGTCTTTTCCTGCCGCGGCTTGCGGATCAACTGACTGATCGTGGGCATCCCTGGTCTTTCTCAATCTTTCCAACGAGCCATGTCCGGAATGCCCCGGCGCGGCCTCAAAATCTAACGTGCGGCCCCTAATGCTTTGCCATTTTTGCAAACGGCAAAGCGCCTTCAGCCCGCCAAGGCTTCCGGCGCCAAATTTGGCAGAGGACCACGGCATCGAATGCCGCGTTCTTGCCTCTTGTCGATCCGGAAGATCCCGTGAATCTCTCGGATCTATCGTATGACTGTTAAACCGCTGGGTCTGACAGCGTTTAGGTTTGAAATGTCTAGGACGTGGCGTCCCGGAAGCAAAAACCTACTGCCTGTCTGAAGTGGGCGGAACTTAATAGCGCTCGCCTGGCACGTCAACCCTCTTTCGCAGGAAAAAGCATTGCATGGAG
>Ga0182024_10017551_pt1 | contig 13418 bp, 8 predicted proteins | sample P32metaG_FD_120480 | JGI IMG/M metagenome (GOLD analysis project Ga0182024, IMG submission 120480) | Permafrost microbial communities from Stordalen Mire, Sweden - P3-2 metaG (Illumina Assembly) | ecosystem: Environmental > Terrestrial > Soil > Wetlands > Permafrost | place: Sweden: Stordalen...
CGTCGATGGTGGCCATCAGCATGCCCAGCGTGGTATTGGACAACGTCGACCATTTTCCCTTGTAGGGGTCGATCAAGTCGTGGGGATCCGCGCCCGACGTCAGGGTGGTCGCGGTGGGAATCTTGCTCACTGCCTAGTCGCCTTTCAACTCACGACGAAGAAGTCGTCGAACTTCTGCTATCCGGCCACGCCACGAACACTCCGTGCACCAGCTCCAGGACCAGGGTCCGAGCGGCGCCGCACCACCATGCCAAGCCAATTTCAATACCTATTGTACGGTTCTCGGCGGCGAACGTGCAGACACAATCGCATCAATTATCGGGCGGCTCCGGTTTAATCGTGGATCCGACTATTTGAGGTAGTCGCCCCCGCGGGACTTGGGCACCTTGTAACCCCGCCGCTCCAGGTCGTGCACCCAACGATCGACCAGGGTCTCCAATACCGTCGCGCGGGCGAATCGTTTGTCCTCGGCCGCGACGAGGTCCCAGTGGGCGTGGCTCTGATCGGTCGAGGTGATCATGAAGTCGATGGCCTTCAAGTACTGCGGCCGTTTTTCGCGATTGCGCCAGTCGTCGGGGGTGAGCTTCCAGCTTTTCAAGGGGTCGCTCTGTCGGTCGTTAAAGCGCCGTAGCTGTTCCTTATCCGAGATCTGGAGCCAGAACTTCACCAAGGTGACGCCTCCGTCGATGGTCGCGCGTTCGAAGTCCGCGATCTCCTCGGCCGAACGCTTCACGGTCGCGACGTCGATGAGGCCCTCCACCCGTTCGACCAGCAGGCGCCCGTACCACGAGCGGTCGTAGACGGTCATGGCCCCTTGGCCCGGCATGGACTGCTGGAAGCGCCAGAGGAAGTGGTGACGCAGCTCCTCCTCGGTGGGAGCTCCAATCGGCACCACCCGGACGTGGCGTGGATCGAGGCCGCCGGTCAGGTTCCTGATGGCCCCGCCCTTGCCGGCCGCGTCGAAGCCCTCGAAGAGCACCAGCAGTCCCGGACCGACCTGTGATGACTCCAAGAGACCGGCCGTGAAGAGACGCAACTGGACCAGACGGCGCTGGGCCGCCAGAATGCGTCGCTCGGACTCCTCGCGCGTTAGTAACTGCGTGAGGTCGAGGCCGTCGAGACGACTGGTCACGGGGCCGGCTCGGGCAGGTCGTGCGCCGGCGGGGCCACTTCGACCACCGAAGCGGTGTCGGGGGCGTCGGCACTTTCGCCCCGCCACGGGCGCGAGGTGGGTCGGTTTTCGTTGGACCGGCTGCGCTTGGCACGTCGCTCTTGGATCCAGGTGCCCAGGAGATAGAAGAGCGCCAAGAGTCCGGCGATCACGGCGTACTTCTCGTGGGGAGGCAAGAAGCTATAGGTCACGCTGGACGTACCGGCGGGCACCGAGACGGCCTGGTAGACGCCGTCGGAGACCTTGATGTCCACCGACTTTCCGTTGACCAAAACCTTCCAACCGGGCATGGCCAGCTCGGTGCGGATGAGGGTGGTCCCGCTGGCCTTGCACACCACCTTGGCGGAATGGACGGTGGTGCTGGTGACCGTGCAGGCACTCGACGTGGTCGAGAAGAAGGGCCGCGGGCTGGGCAACTGGAAGATCTCGGCCAGGCTGTCTTTGAAGACCTGCTTCACGCCCAGTTTGGTGAGTTGGGGAAGGATAACCACGGAACTGGGCATCAGCAGGTACTTCACCGAGGCTCCTTCGTAGGCCTTGAAGTGTTTGAGCACTTCGCGCTCGAGCAGCTCAATGCCAGTAAGACCGTGGTGGATGGTGAACTGATTGCCGGGGGTGAGCCCGGGATAGAGCTGGGACTCGAGCAGTTTGGTGAAGGCTTTCGGGAACGGAAGATCGACGGCGCTCAGTTCGTTGAGCCCGTACTGTGATCCCCAGTTGGGATAGAGCACCGCGAAGTCGAGGAACCGGTACTGATGCTCGTTGCGTTGTAAATAGGAGATGGGAGCTTGATCGATGGTGATCTGTTTGGGTGATTCGGCGGTCGGGACGAAGAACATCAGCAGTGACTCGCCGACCAGTATGAGGGCCACCAAGAAAGGGGCGATCTTGTACTTGGTCAGGCGCCCGATGATCAGCAGGAACAGGACCGCCAGGAAGGGCAGCACGTCGAGCCCCCTCAAGATGATGCTGGCGGCATGGCTGAGCGGGACGCCGCGATTGAGGGCCCGCGCTTCTAAGGCGCTCCAGACCAGGACGAGCAGCGCCACCACCGTGGTCACGGTGAAGAGTCGCTGGGCCCGCTTGCTGGTGGCGAAGTCCATGATGCCAAAGACGGCCAACAGAATCAGGGCGATCTCGCAGCTCGGCATGATGTAGCGGGCGAAGCCGGTGTTCTTTAGCAACGGGATCACGTTCCACAGGAGCCGAACCTTCAAGATGTTAAGGGTCCCCAGCACGCCGAAGAAAGTCCATGCGGCGAGGAAAATTCGCAGGGGCCGATGGGTCGAACCGAAGAGTCCGAGCAGGGCCAGGGCGCACACGCTGATGGTGAAGTACCCGCCAATGCCGCCCCAGATGGTGCCCACGTTGGGATTGGAAAAGATCGTGCCGTAGACGTAAGGATCAAAGAACATCGGCAACGCGTGCACCGGCAGGCTCTCGACGGCCTGCCCGGCGCTGTTATGGCTGCCGACGTTGGCCACCTTCAGAAAGTCGTAGAACGGGATCAGGCCCGGCAGCGAGATGATCCCTCCTACTAACCCGGCCAGACCTACCCGTTTGGCGGCCACCAGGCGAACGTCGCGGGGCAGCGAGAAGAAACGCACGATGGCCCAGGCGACGCAGAAGAGTCCGTCGATGTACGCCACTTCGGGAAATCCGGCGTAGAGCGAGAGCGCGATGGCGATGGCCGCGACGTACCAGCCCTTGTTGGATCGATCACGGGCTCCGTCGTAAATCATCTCGATGCCCAGCAGCAGCATGGGCAAGAACGCGACGGGATTGAGCACGGCGTTGCCGAGCCAGGCGAAGGTGCCGTTCAACGAGAAGAGAATGCCCGCGGCCGTGGCGAAGAGGATGGGAATCGAGAGACGACGGGCGAGGAAGTAGGTCGAGACGCCGGCGATGACCTCGAGGCAGACGTGGAACCACAGCAGTCCGCTGGGCAAGGCGAAGAGCAACGTCAAGGGAAAGAGCGAGGCCGCCTGCATCTCGCCGGCCAGTGGTTGGCCCAGACCTTCGAAGTAGTTCCACCAAGGCAGGTGACCGTGAAGTAGGTCGACGGCGGAGCGGTGGCCGAGGGCCTGGGTTATGTAGCCCACGTTGGGGTCGATCATCGGACGTCCACAAGTCACGTGGCACAAGAAGTGCGAGATCCCGGCCGTCCAAGTGATGGGATTGTCGATTTCCAATCGGGAGAGGAAGATGAAGTTACCGAGGAAGACGCCCAGAATTATGAGCAGGATGGGCCCTAACGAGGGAGGCTGGCGTCGGTAGGAGGTAACCAATCGATCCCACGTTGAATTCACTCACTAAGGCTACAAGTTGTCGTGCAATCGTTGGGTGCCTTAGCGGGGCTACTTAGCGTGGAAGGTAGTAGACGGTTTCGCCCAGCAGCTGCAGCGACGCCGGGAAATAGGGGTCACGAAAAGTGCCGAAGATGTCCCAACGCTGAATGAACCGGTTGCGGTCGTCGAGTGGATCGAGTTTGCCGCGCGATGAGCCGACGTGGTGGTACAGCCGGACGTCGGGCGCGTAAATCACGTGGCGGCCCTCGAGTTGACTGCGCAAACAGATGTCGACGTCGTTCATGGTGACTTTAAGTTGTTCGTCCATCCCGCCGAGCGACTGCCACACTTCGCGGCGCACCATTTGCACCGCTCCGGTGACCGCCGCCACGTCGCGCGTGGCGACGGTGAACTGGTCGACGTAGGGATAGTTGGAATCCGTGCGCAGGTGCTGGGGATAGGGCGCAATGACGATGCTCTCGTGCTCTCCTCGGCCGTCTTGATCGAGCAGGCAGGCACCGACGAAACTCACGTCGGGCAAGGCGGCCAGACCCACCATTCGCTCGAGCCAATCAGGGGTCTCGACGACGGTGTCGTTATTGAGCGTCACTATAAATTCCGCCTGGGAGTGGTTGACGCCGCGATTGACGATGCGGGCGTAGTTGAAGACCCCCGGGCAGGCAATGACCCGGTATTTGGTGTTGGCGAAGAAGGCGAGCGTGGCCGGATCTTTCGAGTCGTTGTCCAGGATGATGATGTCGTAGTTGGCGTAGGTCGACTTTGATTCAACGGCCCCGATGCATTGACGCATCAGATCGACTCGATCACGGGTGGGGATAATGATGTCGATCGAGGGTAACGGCGAAGGCGGGGCCAGGTTCCAAGTGACGGAGCCTCCGAGAGGGCCCGGAGCAACTGTTCCCTCTAGTCCTCGCCGCTGCAGCGCCGCCTGGACGACGCGACAACTGTCGGCATCCATGTGGACCGGGGAGAATTGGCTGGCCGGGCGACCGGCGCCCAACAAAAGTGCCACGTGATGAAAGCGGGCCCCCGACTCGCTCAGGCGTAGGTACGCATCGTGCTCGAATGCCCAGCCGGCATCGGAGGAGAAGCCGCCCATGGCGCGCAGCGTCGAGACGCGCAGAAGCGCCGGTCGACCAACGGTGTTGTAGCTCAACAGCGTGTGGGGACCGACGGAGGGGCTCTTGAAAATTGGGGTGTAGGGCTGCGGGTTGGGGCCGAATTCATCGCTGAAGACGACGTCGTCGTGGTCGTGGGCATGGGCTAAGAGTGCCGAGGCCGACGTCGTCTGGTCACCTTGAGCGACCGATACATCGACGACAAAGATCCACGTCGCCTCCGTGTCGGCAATCATTTGGTTGAGTGATTGGATGGTCGACGTGGCGGAGTTGCCGTGCTCGTTTAACGTGACCACGGTCACGGTACGAAGTTGCGCTTCGAATTCGGAGAGATCTGGCAATGGAGGAATCAACGAAGGCTTGAAGTTGTGCGGGAAGATGGTCGTGAGCACCGGCAGCGCGGCGACGGTTTCATCCGCGTGGTCACTGCCCCTGAGCTTCCTCACGATTTGAAGCAGGGGCCGTCCGAAAAATCTCGCGACTTTGTAGCGAACGGTGTTGACACCCAGCATTTGTCCGAGCACACGTTGCCACCGCTTGCCCGACATCTCATGGATGGCTTTGTGAAAGACGGCCCAGCGCCGTTTTAGATCCCGTTCGGAAAGCGTGACGGCCGCGTCGGTATCGAATCGCTGGAAGCTAGGCACGTTGGGGTCTTTCGTTCGGCGGTGAGGAAAACAAACCGGAAGGCCCGCCAACTTTACTTGAATCTCTTCGCATCACGAGGGGCGGCGAACAACGACTGTCAAGCAAGGTCCTTAGAGGGCCGTGATCCACGTGGTCATCGTCGACGGGTCCAACATGTTACGTTTTGGTACCAAAATTTTACTGAAGGTGATTACCACACGAAAGAGGTAGTCGAGTCAGACACCGGCCAATTAGACGAAGCCTTCAACGAAGAGTTTGAGATAAACCTGTAAGGCAACGAGGTCTATTCACCACATCGATAGCGTGAGGAGGATGATGTCCGAACCGGTCAAGGCAGCCCCCGGATCGATACCTTCGCGCGCTCGCGTCGTCGTCATTGGCGGCGGCATCGGCGGCTGCTCGATCCTTTACTGGCTGGCCCGCTTGGGACTGAGCGACGCCGTATTGCTGGAGCGTTCGCAGTTGACCAGCGGTTCGACCTTTCACTCGGCCGGACTCGTAGGTCAGCTGCGCCAATCACTCACCTTGACCCGCATGATGATGAATTCGGTGGACCTGTACCGGTCACTCGGCGAAGAGGTCGACTTGGAGACGGGCTGGCGAGAAGTGGGGTCGTTGCGGCTCGCGTCGTCGCCCGAGCGCATGGAAGAGCTGCAGCGCCAGGCCGATTGGGCTGAAACGTTTGGACTGCCGCTCCACCTGATGAACGCCAACGAAGCGCAGGAACGTTTTCCGGTCATGAGCACCGACGGCGTCTACGGCGCGGCCTTTCTGCCGACCGATGGCTTCATCGATCCCAGTCAACTGACCCTGGCTTTGGCCAAGGGGGCACGCCAACGCGGAGCAAAGATTTTTACCGACACCCGAGTGACCGCGGTCAAGGTCGAGTCTGGTCGGGTGAGCGGGGTGGAGACCAGTCGCGGTCCCATTGAATGCGAAGTGGTGGTGGACGCTGGGGGAATCTACTCTTTCGAGATCGGCCGCATGGCGGGCGTGCACGTGCCGATCATTCCCATGGCCCACCAGTACGTCATCACTAAGGACGCCGGACTGCCGCGTGACATGCCCACCATGCGTGATCCGTCACTGTTGGTGTACTACCGCGGCGAGAGCGGCGGCCTGGTTGCCGGTGGCTACGAAAGAAACCCCGCGCCGTGGGGACTGGACGGCATTCCCGCCACCTTCAACAACCAATTGCTGGCGGATGACTGGGAGCGATTCGCCCCAATTTTTGAGGCGGCGACCGAGCGCGTGCCGGACCTAGCCAACGCCGAGATAGTGACGCTCATAAACGGGCCCGAGGCCTTCACCCCCGACGGCGAGTTCATCCTGGGCCCGAGCGACGTGGGTGGCTTCTGGGTGGCCGCCGGATTCTGCGCCCACGGCATCGCCGGCTCGGGTGGGATGGGCCGGCTGATGGCCGAATGGATCGTCGACGGTCAGCCGGAACTCGACACCTGGGAGATGGACTCACGACGGTTTGGTCCCCAGTACCGCAGCCGCGAGTTCGCCTTGACGCGGACCTACGAGGTGTACGCGACCTACTACGACGTGAAGTACCCCGGCCACGAACGCCAGGCCGGTCGGCCACTGCGCCTGTCGCCGGCCTACGGCCGGCTCGTTGAAATGGGCGCGGTCTTCGGCGAAAAAGGCGGCTGGGAACGGGTCAACTGGTTTGAGTCCAACGTAAAGGACGGCGAAGAAAAGCTACGGCCCAGTGGTTGGGCCGGGCGACTCTGGTCGCCGGCCATCGGAGCCGAGCATCGGGCCTGTCGAGAACAGGCCGCGCTCTTTGACGAGACGTCTTTCTCCAAGCTCGAAGTGGTCGGGCCTGACGCGGCTCAGTTCCTCGAGCGGCTCTGCGCCAACCGCGTCGCGAAAGCCGTGGGTTCGCTGACCTACACTCAACTGCTCAATCCCCGCGGGGGAGTGGAGTGCGACCTCACCGTCGCGAGGCTCGATGGAAATCGTTTCCGAATCGTCACCGGCACGGCCTTCGGCAATCACGACCGTTCCTGGATTCAGTCGCAGGTGGGCGAGGAGCGCGTAACGATCGAAGACGTCACGTCGAAATACGCCTGCTTCGCGCTGTGGGGACCAAAGGCTCGCGAGATCCTTCAATCGCGCACCGAGACCGATTGCTCCAATGAGGCGTTCGGCTATCTGAAGGCGAAGGAGCTGAATATTGGACCGGTGCCGTGTCTGGCCCAGCGAGTGACCTTCGTAGGCGAGCTGGGCTGGGAGCTGTACTGTCCCTCCGAGTACGCGACGGTGCTGTGGGACTGTCTGATGGAAACTGGCGCACCGCACGGTCTGAGGCCCGGGGGTTACAAGGCCATTGAATCACTCCGCCTGGAAAAGGGATACCGGGTGTGGGGAAGCGACGTCACTTCCATTGACACGCCGTTCGAAGCCGGTCTCGGCTTCGCCGTGCGCATGGACAAGGGCGATTTCATCGGTCGTGCGGCGCTGGCCTTAAAAACGTCGCCGACGCGCCGGCTGGTCTGTCTGGTCCTCGACGACCCACGGGTCATTGCCTTGGGTTCTGAGCCGGTACGCGTCAACGGACAGGCCGTGGGACGCATCACCAGCGGCGGTTACGGCTACAGCGTGGAACGTTCCATTGCCTACGCCTATCTGCCGAGCGAAGTGGCGCAAACCGGTCAACGGGTTGACGTGGTGGTCTTCGGGGCGGCGGTTGGTGCGCAGGTGATGGTCGAACCGCTCTACGATCCGACCAACGCCCGGGTGCGCAGTTGATAGTGCCGTTACGCGGGGAGGCCTCCGGCACCACCCGCTTCATCGAGACGACGGCTCATTTGCTCGACCCGCTCTAGTGAGTCCTCAAAGTCCATGGCGTGGTAAAGCGACATGAAGCGCTCCGCCCGACTCTGCGTGTAGGCGGCGAAATCGATGGCCAGCGTGGACACCGCCATCTGGACGACTCCCCACATGGCCTCTCTAAGTTCGGACACCAACTTCATGAGCGCGAGTACGGTAAGGATCTCCGCGTCGCAGTAGCCGAAGTAGTGCGCCAATAGACGTTCGTCGCTCGCCAAGCGCAACTCGTGATTGATCGAGAAATTGGCCAGGTCGAAGAAGGGGTCGCCCATTCCGGCGTACTCCCAGTCGAGGATACGCAACTGGCCGTCGTACAGGAAGTTCTCGTTGAGCAGATCGTTGTGGCAAAAGGCCGCGGGTCGAAACGTGCGCGCCACGCCTATTCGGTTCATAATCGCGAGGGCTCGAGGGAAGTCGAAGGGTTCCGTTATGCCTCTGGACACGGCAATCTCGTGATACTTCTGCACCACCGAAAAGGGATTGAAAACCGAAACGACGGTGCCCGCGTCGTGGACCCGTCGCAGCGCGCTGGCGACTTGGCCCAGCATTGGTTCGCTCGCGAGTTCGATGGGTGGCACTGGTCGGCCGGCGAGAAAACGCGTCACCAGATAGTCCTGGGAGGCGGACTCTTCGAGCACTTCGGGCGCGACGCCAATCGAAGCGGCCAATTTATTAGCCGCCGCCTCGTGAAGCCGGTTGATGCCGAGCAGTGCGGTGTCCTTTCCGGGGATTCGCACCACGACCTGTTCGTCGCCAACATCGGCCAAGAAATTGGCGTTGGTCATGCCGCCGGTCAATCGCTCCAGCCGCACCGGGCGCCCCGGCCAGAGGGACTCAACCAGCACGTCGACCTCGGTAGCCATCGGCTGATGCTACCAAGCGCGTTCGAACGCTGAGGGACGGGCGTTACCCTTACGGACGAAGGGAGGGACGCGCGTTGACCCTGTTCGATGAGAATCAAAGCTCCATTGAAATCGCGCCGGGCGCCTTCCACCTGCCGGGATGGCTGACGATGCCACAGCAACGCAGGCTGGTCAGTTCATTCGAGACGTGGTCGGTCGCACCAGTGCCCATGCGATCGCCCACCGTGCGAAGTGGCTACCCGATGTCGGTCAAGACGGTCTGTCTTGGTTGGCACTGGCAACCGTACAAGTACACCCGTACCGCGGATGATGTCAATGGGCAACGGGTAGCGGCACTGCCCGAGTGGCTCGGTGATCTCGGCCGAGCGGTGGTGGCCGAAGCCTACGGACCAGAGGCCGTCGACGGGTATCGACCTGATGCCGCCATGATCAACTTCTACGACGAGTTTGCCAAAATGGGCATGCATCAGGACAAGGATGAGACGGTCAGCGAACCCGTCGTCTCACTGAGCGTGGGCGATAGTTGCCGCTTTCGATTCGGTAACGCCATCAATCGAAACAGGCCGTACCGGGATATTGCCCTGGCGTCGGGGGACGCCTTCGTATTCGCCGGCGAATCACGTTTCGCGTATCACGGCGTCACCAAAGTGTTGGCCAACACCGCAGATCCTTCATGCGGACTCGATCACGGACGAATCAACATCACGATGCGGGTAACCGGCAACCAGTGACGCAAAGCGGCCAGCGGAAATTTTAAAAAATTATCCGGTGCCCTTCGCGAGATTGACCAGGTGGTCCTTTAGGCCCACGCCGTTGGCGGTGGGCGGGCCATCGTAACTCTCTGAGCGGGTGCATCGCCGCAGTGTTCGACGTCGCGAGGTGGACGCGACGACTAATGCTTCTTGGTTTTCTTTTTCTTCTTTTTCTGTTTCGTTGACTTCTCGAAATTTGACGGAATGGACGTGTATTGCGAGATGGTGGGCTTGGCCATTACTTCTTCGTGAGCCATTACGGAGACCAGCACGACTTCGTCGATTTCGTCTTCGTCATCCTCGTCGTCTTCGTCGTCATCATCGTCATCATCGTCATCGTCATCATCCTCGTCTTCTACTTCTTCCGTGTGCTCGAACTCGTCGCGGGAAAAACTCCCGTTAGTCGACGGCTCGTCCACCGCTCGAAAGACCTGTTGATCGGTCGAACTCAATACCGATTTCTCTTCGGGCTCCTCGATGGACTCCTCTTCGTCGCTCGCGGGGACCTCGTCGATAATTTCTTCTTCGAAGTCGCGCATGAGTTGTACCTCCGGCGAACTCACTCTTACCGGTTCGACTTCGACGACGTGCGCACCGCCGCCCGTTGAACCGTTACTCAGGCTGGCCAATTCCTTTTCCAAAGCCGGTCGTAGGGCAAAGATCACGGTCGCCGCGTAGAGCGGCAAGAAGTCCTCGATTTCGAGACCCAAGAATTTTGACAGGGACGGGAACACGTTCACCGAGGGCCGCTGGGTGTTTTTCTCGTAGGAGCGGTACGTCGAGGGGCTCACGCCGATCTCCGAGGCGGCCCTTCCTTGGTCCAGTCTTCGTTGCTTTCGTCGGGCCAGCAGGGCGTCGCCGATATTATCGCTGGCCATATCAGAAGTCCCTTGCATCACAGTAACTATATCTATACGTTCTGGTGGAGGTCTAGGGTTACTTATAGCGCAATTCTGGCCCAAAAGGTATTAATTAGCTGAGTTGAGTCCCTTCCGTAGATCTCCGACGGGCTCCCTGTCGAGTAAAGACCCGGGGCACGTGCTCAAAAACCGGGACACCCCCAACCCGCCGGCCCTGGGGGCCAAGGAAAACGGCCCTCGCGGACCCGGATGGGCGACAACCGGGAAACGAGAGTACCAGAAGAAGATAGGGCATCTATTGGCCAGAGTGACGTGACGCCCAACTAGAGGATCTCTTCGATTTAGCGGCTTTACGAGTGCATCTCCACGTTTTCTTCAAATTTCTCCAGGAAGTAGCGAATCTGAATGGCGGCCGCCGCACCTTCACCCACCGCCGAGGCGATCTGTTTCGTGGAACCGGAACGAACGTCGCCGGCGGCGTAGACCCCTTCGACGTTGGTCGCAAACATGTGGTCGGTGAGGATGAATCCTCGGGGATCGACGTCGAGCAAACCGTCGAGGAAGTCGGTATTGGGATCGAGCCCGATGAAAATGAAGGCCCCCTCCGTTTGATGTTCCACGTCCTGACCGTCGTGGACGAGGGCGATCGATTCCAACTTTCCTTGGTCGTTGGCGTTAAAGGACTTCACCGAGGCATTTACCAGTACCATCATTTTGGGGTGGTTCAGCACTTTTTCTTGTAAGAGCTTGCTCCCGGTAAGCGTCGGGAGGGCTTGGACCACGGTCACGCATTCGGCAAACTGGGTGAGGAACAGTCCTTCTTCTAGACCGCTGTTGCCGCCACCCACGATGGTGAGATTAGCGGCCCCTTTGTAGAAGGGACCGTCGCAGGTGGCGCAGAAGTGAATGCCGGCGCCGATGAGATCGGCTTCGCCTTCGGCGTCGGTGCGCCGGTAGGTTGAACCGGAGGCAATCAATACGGCCGGAGCCAGGACGTGGTCGCCGGTCGACAAGTCAATCCGGATCATCGGCTCTTCGCGGGCGACCTTGGTGGCGCCCACGGCCTCGAGGATCTCGACGCCGTAACGTTCGGCCTGGCGCGTCATGCGTTCGGCCAATTCGGCGCCGCCGACGCCGTCGGGAAAACCGGGATAGTTGTCGAACCTCTCGGTGATGGCCGCCTGACCGCCGGGCGCCGATTTCTCGACGATCAACACCTGGGCGTTCTCGCGTGCTGCGTAAATAGCCGTGGTCAGACCGGTGGGTCCTCCGCCGATGATCACCAGGTCATAGGTGGGCGACGAGGCGGTGCGCGACAGCCCGATCTTGTCGGCTAACTCGTCGTTGGACGGTTCGGTGAGGAATGAACCGTCGGGAAAGACGACGGTGGGAATGATGCGCTTGCCACCATTTCGCGATTCGACTTCGGCGACTTGATCGGGTTGGGCCTCTAAGTCAATCCACTTGTAAGCAATTCGGTGCGAGGCGAGAAACTGCTTGGCCCGGCGACAGTCGGGGCACCACGTGGCGCCGTAGACGGTCAAGGGAGAGTCGTTTGAGGGAGACGATGTGCTCATGGCTTCAATCTATTTGATGGTTGAGGTGACGCCGAAAGTGTCCCGGGATAAGACCGGGACACTTTCGGTGCGAGGGCGGTGACTCAGCTGGCGGCGATGCCTTCTGAGGCCACGGGGATGTTGAAGATCGTCTCGATCTGGGTGAGCGTTCCACCGGTGCCGATGGCGTAGGCGTCGATGGTACCGGCGCCGCCACTCTCGACGTAGAGCGTCTGGCCGTCGGGTGAGACCACCGAGTCAATCGTGCCCGCGTGCGCGGTGGCGGCGGAAGCGTTCACCAACTGAGGAGCGCCGGCGCCGTTTTCGTCGAAGGAGCTGACGTTGCCGCTCCCGGAGTTCGAGCCGTAGAAGTAGCCGTTGGCTCCGGAGATCCAGCACAGCGCAGCCTGCCCGTCTTCCACCGTACCGAGCGAGATGAGCGAACCATTGGCGTTGACCGCGTAGGTGCTCACCGAACTGTTGGAGGCTTCGGCCGACACAACGTTGCCGGCGCTATCGAAGGTGAAGGCGAAGGGCAGGGCGTTGTCGGCGGCCGTCACGACCGGCGTCGCTCCGAGTGCTCCGTTTTGTCCCACCGAAAACACGTCGAAGGAGTTGGTGGACAGTTTCGTGGCGATGATCAAGTGCTGGCCGTTGGGCGTGTAGGCCACTTCACCGACTCCGTGGTGAAAGTCCGGCGGGTTGGTGTTGGCGAGACCGAGGGACCGGACTTGGCCGCCTTGAGCGACGAGGAAGTCGCCGAACAGTCGGAACTGCGCCACCGATCCGGCGCCGCCCGAGTTCACCACCGATACCAGATTGCCGTGGGAGGCAACCGAGACGGGGAACTGTCCCTGGGAAGCGACCTGCTGCAGCCAGATCAGACGCGTGCCGTCAACCACGAACACCGTAATGGTGTCGCTGCCGGCATTGGTAGCCACCAGCTCGGAGTTGTTATTTATCAAGGTGAGGCCGTCCTGGCTGGCGATCGGGTCCGCCGTAGCGCCGACGGCGGTGGCGCCGAAGCCGCCGGTCGCGTAACTGCCGGCGAAGGAGATGGTGCCGTCGCTAGACCGCGAGTAACTGAGCACGTGATTTCCACTGGCCGATTCAGATTCGACGAAGAGCGCGTGACCGGCTTGGAAGGGTTCGAAGTCACGATTGTGCGTTGCCGCACCGGCGCTGAGGGCGCTGGCGGTGATGGCGAGACCGAGAATGAGCGAGCCTGCCGCCGCGGCCCGGATGGATGATTTCAGTTTCATGGGATTCTCCTTGGGTTCGGCAGGGTTGCCGAAGAACA
>Ga0182024_10017553_pt1 | contig 13418 bp, 10 predicted proteins | sample P32metaG_FD_120480 | JGI IMG/M metagenome (GOLD analysis project Ga0182024, IMG submission 120480) | Permafrost microbial communities from Stordalen Mire, Sweden - P3-2 metaG (Illumina Assembly) | ecosystem: Environmental > Terrestrial > Soil > Wetlands > Permafrost | place: Sweden: Stordalen...
CGCGCCTGAGAGCGCACGGCTCCCGTATGCTGCGCCGATCGGCGCGGTTTCGAACACGAGCAGATGAGCACCGGCGTCCCCAGCCCTCCGCGCACGCCACCCGGATCGCCCCAGCCAGCGGGCACCGGCGCGGCGTCGCGCGAGCACGGCAGCGGGCCATCGGCCGCCACCCCGCGAACGCGCTGGGCCGCTTCCCCCACGATCGGACGCGCGGAGATCCTCTGGGTGATCCTCGCCGGCGTCCTCTTGGCGGTGATAACAAGCTGGCCGCTCGTGCTGCACCTGCCGAGCCGGATCGCGCCGGACCTCGGCGACCCGGTCCGCACAGCCTGGCAGATCGCCTGGGTCGGGCACGCGATGCTCCACGACCCGCTGCACATCTTCGACTCCAACGCCTTCTACCCCCACCCCCTGAGCCTCGCCTTCTCCGATTCGCTGCTTGGCTATGGCCCCACCGCGTTCTTCGGCCATGGCACCGTCGCCGCGCTGGTTCGCTACAACCTGCTGTTCCTGTGGATCTGGTCACTCTGCTTCGTCGGGGCCTACCTGCTCGCACGCGAGCTGGGACTGCGCTGGATCGGCGCCGCCGTCACCGCCGCCGCCTTCGCCTACGCGGACTACCGCGTGACCGAGGCCGGTCATTTTCAGGTGATCTCCTCCGGTGGTCTCGCGCTGGGGATGTTCCTTCTCCTGCGCGGCTACCGCCGCGACTCGCGCAAGCTCGTGCTCGCCGGCTGGCTCGTCTCCGCCTGGCAGGTCTCCCTCGGCTTCACGCTCGGCCTGCAATACACCTATCTGCTGCTCCTACTCGCCCTGCTCGTGCTCGTGCACTGGTGGTTCGGGCGTCTGACCCCGGGCTCGGCCTGGGGTAGCTCCGAGCAGCGCGGCACCGGCGACTCTCCGGCCGCGTCGCCGCCTGGCGCGACCCCGGCTTCCCCGTCGGACACGCTCCAGCCGAGCGCAGCGTCGCAGCCGTCCGCCAACGGAGCCACCATCTCACCGCCGGCTCGGCGCTTCACCCGCGGCCCGCTGATCCCGCGCCGGCTGCTGGCCGTGACGTTGATCGGGATCGCAGTGCTCGGCGCCGTCGCGGTCTACCAGGCGCGGCCCTACCTGAAGGTCGCTAACGAGTACCCGACGGCGAAGCGCACGATCAAGGAAGTCGAGACCTACTCCTCCGGACCAGCGGCGCTCGTCTCAGCCTCCTCCGAGAACCGCGTCTGGGGCAGCATCACCTCGGGCGCGCGCGCGAAAGTGCATTCCAAGAACGAGAGTGTCTTCTTCCCCGGTGGCCTCGTGCTCGTGCTCGCGTTGATCGGCCTGGTCGGCGGCTCGATCTACACGCGCCGATTACGCCTCGCGCTCGCCTTCGGAATCCTCACCTGCTCGATCCTCGCGCTCGGCTTTGGTTTGACCGGCGCCGGCTACCCCTACCGCCTGCTGTTTGACTACGCCCCTGGTTGGAACGGCGTGCGCGTGCCGGGACGGATCTTCACGCTGGCGACGCTCCTCTACGCGCTGCTCGCGGGCGCGGGCGCGCAACTGCTGGCCGGATTTGCGGGCGCCTGGGGCGCGCGACACTCCGTGCGCGCGCTGCCCGGGATCGTCGGCTTGGTGCTCGTGGTCGGGCTCGTCGGGGAAGGCGCCGGGCACCTCGGGCACCCCGTCGTACCCCAGCCGGCCAAGGCCGAGATCGGCCTACCCGGGCCGGTACTGGACCTGCCCACCGACGGAGCGCTCGACCGTATCTGGCAGTACTTCTCGACGAATGGCTTCTACAAGATCCCGATCGGCGAGAGCACCTTCGACATCCCCGCCGTCGATGACCTGCGCGGCGGCATGAACGGCTTCCCGGACAGGGCGAGCATCGAGAAGCTGCGCCATTACGGGATCAAGACCGTCGTGCTGCACACCGTGATCCCGAAGGGTCTGCCACCCGAGCAGGGCTGGGTGTTCGCCGAGCCTCCGGACCCGGCGGGCGCCGCGAAGAAGCCGGTCGCGGGGCTCGGCATCACCAAGCGGCAGGTGGGCTCGGTCGTGATCTACGAGATCGGCCCCGGGCCGGCCGCCCTCCACGGAACCGACTGACCATGAGCTCGCAGGGCAAGCTGGGCAAGGACGCAGTGAGCGAAGTGTGCTCCGCACACGAGGGATCGAGGACGCCGATCCAGCGCCGCCATGCGTGCTCATGGCGCCTCGCGCTGGCGGCGATCCTGCTCGTCGGAGTCGCCAACGCGACGATGATCCAGAGCTTCTCCTGGAATCAGACCTCGCACTACGACCTGACCCGGGCGCTGAACCAGGACAAAACGACGATCGACCAGTACGCCTCGAACACCGGCGACAAGGTCGAATATAAGGGCCACACCTACTCCGCGCGCGCGCCCGGCCTGGCACTGTTCGTGCTGCCCTTCTACAACGCGCTCAACCTGGTCGGCGCCGAATCGTGGACAGACGCGCATGTGGCGCCGCCGGATCACCCGGGCGACGAGATGATCTACCTGATCGGCCTGTGGGGCAACGTACTGCCCGGGCTGCTGCTGATGCTGCTCGTCTGGCGCGTGGCAGAGCGCTTCCAGCCAGGCTACGGTGCCGCGACGGCCGTGGTGCTCGGCCTGGGCACGATCGTGCTGCCGTTCTCGCAGATGCTGTTCAGCCACGTGTTCACCACGTTCCTCAGCTTCGCCGCCTTCTGGCTGATGCTGCGCGAGCGCGACGGACCGCCCAGCCCGATGCTGCTGGGGCTCGCCGGCCTGGCGATGGGCTACGCGTTCTCCTCGGAGTACCCGACGTTCTTCGCCGCGATCGTGCTCAGCCTGTTCCTGCTCTCGCGCAAGGACTCGCTCACGCCGCTCGGGGTCCTGCGGCGCGGCGGCGCATATGTGGCGGGCGGCCTGGTGGGCATCGTTCCGCTGCTGCTCTATAACCACTATGCGTTCAATTCCTGGACGCACCTGGCCTACTCCGACGTGCCCCGCCAGCAGAAAGGCTTCTTCGGGATCGGCGCTCCGAGCCTGCGTGTGCTTTCCACGCTGCTGCTTGACTCGCGCGGCCTCTTGACCCTCTCGCCCGTGCTGCTCATGGGCGCGATCGGCACGGTTATGCTCTACAGGCGCGGCAAGCGCGCCGAGGCGCTCACGATCGGCGGCATCTGCCTCTGCTTCCTTGGCTACAACTCGGGCTACTACCTGCCCTTTGGCGGCGGCTCCGTGGGCCCGCGCTTCCTCGACACGATGCTGCCGTTCCTGGCCTTCCCGATCGCGCTAACGCTCAAGCGCTTCCCAGGCCCGACGATCGCTTTGGCGGCGATCTCGATCACGACGATGACGATCGCCACGATCACACACCCACTGGTGGGCTATGAGAACGAGACCGTCACCTGGATGCGCTTCCTCTCCAAAGGCCTCTTCCAGCCGACGCTCGCCTCCGCCTACGGACTGGGGCGCGGTTGGGGCGGGATCTGGCCGTTCTTGCTCGCCGCCGGAGCAGGAGTGCTGGCGGCGGCGTGGGCGACGCCGCGGCTGCGGCTCTCGACGGCGACGCTCGGCTGGGGCCTCGTCGCGGTCGTCGGCTGGGCGCTGTTCGCGGCGCTCGCCCCGACCGTGCTCGGGATCGACCACGCCGGCCTGCAGAGCATCTACAAAGCCGGCGACCACACCGCCTTCAACCTGACCCTGCACTCAGGCAGCAGATACCCGCTGAAGACGCTCGCCCTAGTCGCCGCGGTCGCGGGTCTGCTCGCACTGGTGGTCGCGTGGGTCTGTAGCGAGTGGGGCCGCTACACCCCCGTCTCCTCCGCGCCGGCGTCGTCATCGCCGACCGCTTCCCCGGGGGTGCCATCCCCGGCACGGTGACGGCTGTGATCGCCAGGCGGGCTGTTGATCGCACAGGCTTTCCGGAGCTTGCGTCGCGAGCGTGTCAGCGGCGCAGCAGCGGCTCGAGCCGCTTGAACACATCGAAGTAGTGCACGGGCGCGACCCGCGTGAGCAGCGAGATGAAGGCGGCATCCGGCCCGATTAGGATGCGATCGCTCCCGCGCTGGACGGCTGTGTGGATCGTCTCGGCGGCGCGCTCGGGGGACGTGCGCGCGAGCGCGGCGAATTCCTTGACGAACGTGTCCTTGTCGGTTCCACCATGGTCGTCCACGTGGAAGCGGGCGTGCTCGACGATCTTCGTCGCGATGCCGCCGGGATGCACGGCGATCGCGCGCACGCCGGTCCCGCGCAGCTCGTGACGCAGCGACTCGGTGTACCCGCGCACGGCGAACTTCGAGGCGCAGTAGGCGCTCTGCGTGGGATAGCCGATCAGACCGAACACGCTCGACGTGTTGACGATCGCGCCGGTGCCCTCCTCGATCAGGATCGGCAGGTAGGCCCGGGTACCGTGGACGACACCCCAAAAGTTGACGTCGATGACCCACTCGTCATCCTCAGGGGAGGCAGCCGCGGCGGTCTGCGCGACCGTCACGCCGGCGTTGTTGAAGACCAGCCCGATCGGCGCCGGCGCCCACTCGCGCACCTGGGCCGCGAAGGCCATCTGCCCCTGACGGTCGCGCACATCGAGCTTCTGTGCCAGCACGGGACCGCTGATGGTGGCCGCCGTCTCGGCGAGACCGTCCTCGTCCCAGTCGCAGATCGCCACCGGTGAGCCGTGGGTGGCGAGACGCTGGGCCAGCGCCCGGCCGATTCCCGAGCCGGCACCGGTGATCACCGCTGTGCGGCCGTCGAGGTTGGGATGACGGCGACGCGCCATCGACTACGCTTCCACGACGAGCGACAGCTTGACACCCGGAGGCATACTCGGGGAATATACCGGCATGAAAGGTCTTGATGTCCGTCGAACACATTGACGTGCTGATCGTCGGAGGCGGTCTGTCCGGCATCGGGGCCGGCTACCACCTAAAGGCCAACTGCCCGGAGAAGACCTATGCGATCCTCGAGGCGCGGGACCGCATCGGCGGGACGTGGGACCTGTTCAAATATCCCGGGATCCGCTCAGACTCCGACATGTACACGCTCGGCTACTCCTTCAAGCCGTGGACGCAGGCGAAGGCGATCGCCGACGGGCCGTCGATCCTCGACTACGTCCGCGAGACAGCGAGCGAGCACGGCATCGAGGAGCAGATCCGCTTTCACCACCGCGTCGTGCGCGCCGAGTGGTCCACCGCCGATGCTCGATGGACGGTGCAGGCACGTCGCAGTGACACCGAAGAGACCGTGCATCTGACTTGCGGCTTCCTGCTGATGTGCAGCGGCTACTACCGCTACGACGAGGGCTACACGCCGGACTTCCAGGGCACCGAGCGCTTCGCCGGGCAGATCGTACATCCACAGCAGTGGACCGATGACATCGACTATGCCGGCAAGCAGGTCGTGGTGATCGGCAGCGGCGCGACCGCCGTCACGCTCGTCCCCTCGATGGCCCAGACGGCGGCGCATGTCACGATGCTGCAGCGTTCGCCGAGCTATGTCGTCGCGTTGCCGGCGCAGGACGCGATCGCCGATGCGCTGCGCCGCAGGCTCCCGGCGCGCGCGGCCTATTCGATCGTGCGCTGGAAGAACGTGCTGCGCACGATGTTCAGCTTCCAGCTCAGCCGTCGCCGGCCGGGAGCGATGAAGGCGCTGCTGCGCAAAGGCCTAGAGAAACAGCTTCCCCCCGGCTACGACATCGACACACATTTCAAGCCCCAGTACAACCCGTGGGATCAGCGCATGTGCCTCGTTCCCGACGGCGACCTGTTCAAAGCGATCAGCGACGGATCCGCATCGATCGTCACCGACCGCATCGACACCTTCACCGAGCAGGGCCTGCTCCTTGAGTCCGGAGCCGAGCTGCAGGCCGATCTGATCGTCACCGCCACCGGCCTGAACATGCTCGCCCTGGGCGGGATGGAGATCGCGGTCGACGGCCGCGAGGTCGAGCTGTCGGAGACGATGAGCTACAAGGGCATGATGCTCAGCGGCGTGCCCAACTTGGCGCTGGTGATCGGCTACACAAACGCTTCGTGGACGCTCAAGTGCGACCTGACCTGCGAATACGTATGCCGGCTGCTCAGGCACATGGACGAGCACTCCTACAGTCAGTGCGTGCCCGAGAACCGAGACCCCTCGGTCGCCGCGCTCCCGTTCATCGACTTCTCCTCGGGCTACGTGCAGCGCGCGATCGACAAATTCCCCAGACAGGGGTCCAAGGCACCCTGGCGGCTCTATCAGAACTATGCGCTTGACATCCTGAGCCTGAAATACGGCAATGTCGAAGATGACGCGATGCAGTTCTCCAGGGCCGCGTCGCCGTCAGTCGATGCTCCCGAGCTGATCACCGCCTAACTCGACCGAGCGCTTCGACCGAGCGCCCTCACTCAGCCTTGCCTGCGCGGGCCGGCTACTCCGCCTCACCCGCGTCCCCAACCCCAAGTGGCTCCTGCTCCCCCGCCTCGCCCCGCAGCGCCGGGTCCGCGATGATGCGAATGTCCACGCCCGGCAGCCCGCGCAACAGGCGCATCGGCAGCGTGCGGTCGGAGGATGCAGCGCCGAAGCGACGCAGCCCCTTCGGCAACGAGGGCGTCCCGAGCAAAACGTAGGTGCTCCCCAGCGAGCGCGCCAGGCGGATCGCCACGGCGGCGATGTCGTCGCCCTCCTCGACGTGAAGCCGCGCGCCGAGCATCGCGCACAGCCGCCGCAGCGCCTCCAGCCGCTTGCGGTCATCCTCGCTGGGCGCTCGCCCGGAGGGACGCACGACGAGCACATCGAGCTCCCCGTCCAACCGCTGGGCCGAGCGCCACGCCCGGCGCACCACCCGCTCCGAGTGCGGCTCGAGCGTCGCCAGCGCGAGCAGCCGCTCGGCGATCGCCTGCGGTCCGGCCTCTGGCTTGGCGGGCAACCCTTCCTCGTCGCGGCGCGTAGCCGGCACGAGCCGGTCCGAGCCGGGCGCGCGCACGAGCCGCTTGACCTCGACGTCCTCCGCCACCTGCCGCAGCGCGGTCTCGCGCAGCGCGGCGAGGTTCTCGATCTTGAAGAAGTTGTTCAGCGCCGCCTGCACCCGCTCGGGCCGGTAGACCTTGCCCGCTTTCAAACGCGCGATCAGCGCCTCCGGCGTGAGATCGATCAGCACGACCTCGTCGGCCATCGACAGCACCTCATCGGGGATCGTCTCGCGCGTGATCGACCCCGTCAGCTGGGTCACCTGGTCGTTGAGCGACTCCAGGTGCTGAACGTTGACGGTCGAGAACACATCGATCCCAGCCTCCAACACATCCCGCACATCCTCATACCGCTTCTCATGCTCGACCCCCGGCGCGTTCGTGTGCGCGAGCTCGTCGATCAAGCACAGCTCGGGTTTCCGAGCGAGCACCGCCGGCAAATCCATCTCCTGAAGCGGCGTCCCCCGGTAAACGACGCTCCGGCGGGGAACGATCTCCAGTCCCTCGGCCTGCGCCACGGTCTCTACTCGCCCATGTGACTCGAGATAGCCAACGACGACATCCCGCCCACTGTCAGCTTCAGCAACCCCCTCCTGCAACATCCTGTAGGTCTTCCCCACCCCAGGGGCCATGCCGATGAATACCTTGAGGTGGCCGCGGTCGGAGGTCACGCGGGCATTGTCGCCTACGAGGCTCGGCGGTGTGGGCATTGTGCTTCGTGGCTCCAGAGGGGCATGGCCGACAGAGCTTGGACTATTACGCGAGGTCACCGGAGGACGCCGCTCGAGGCTCTTTCGCTACGAGCCCTACCTCCAGCTCTTCGATGAGTCCTCGCCGGTGGACGGGAACGTTTGAGGATGGGATGAGATGGATGGAATTTATGGGAGACAACAAAGCAAGCCACCCGAAACACAGGTAGGTATCGCCGGTCTTAGAGGTGGGCTGGTCGAGCCGGAGGATGAGGGACGAAGCCGGGATTTCGCTGAGATCGCTGCGTCGCCGTTTTTGTGAAACTAGGCAAGGGGTTGGCGCGTGGGGAATATGTCGCGAGCATGTCTTCCCGCACCAACATTGCCTATAAAGAAGCATTCGCCGCATCAGCAAATATCCTTGCAAAGGCAAAGTTACATGCTAAGCTTCTGTTTGTTATGCAAGCAAATATGGCTGTAGAGGAAACAGATCTAATCGACGAGGCTATTGCTCGCCTGCGCGTAATGCTCCCTGCCCCCTGGACCATCGAGCGATCAGGGCAGGCCGTGCCGGCCGACGCCTCCCCCGAGCGGAGCGTCTTGGCGAACGCCGCTATCGACCTTCGTGCCCCCAATGGGACCTCCACGACTTTCGCCGTCGAGGCAAAGCAATCCTTTGGTCCTCGCGATGTCGAGCAGCTGTCGGTCGGACTCTCGCGCACGATCCGCTCGATTGCCGAGTACATCCCGATCCTCGTCGTTGCTCCCTGGATGAGCGCTCGCACTCAGGAGCTGCTCGTCAAGGACGACATCAACTTCATCGACCTCACGGGCAACGCGTTCATCAACCTGGCAAATCCCGGGCTCTACATCAAGGCGGCTGGTGCCACCCGGAACCCTCAGCCGGCGCCTCGCGGTCGAGCCACGGTTCGCGGTCCGAAGGCGGCGCGGCTCATTCGGCTGCTCGTGGACGTGCAGCCGCCATACGGGGTGAGCGAGATCGCGACTGTCACCGGCCTTGCGGCCGGATACGTATCGCGGCTGCTCGACGCTCTGGATCGCGAGGCCCTGATCGAGCGCGCTCGACGTGGACGGGTAGAGGAAGCCGACATCGCGGGGCTGCTGCGGCGGTGGGCGGAGTCCTACGATGTCCTCAATACCAATGAGGCGTCCTTCTTCCTGGCGCCGGGCGGGGCGAAGGAAGCGCTCACGCAGCTCGCGGGCGCCACACCGGTGGCGGTCACCGGGTCCTTTGCCGCGCTACGCCTGGCTCCGGTAGCGGCACCGGCACTGCTGATCGCCTACGGCAACGACATCGAGACGCTCGCCGGCAAGCTTGGGCTTCTTCCTGCCGATGAGGGAGCCAACGTCGTCCTGCTGCGAGCTTTCGATGAGGTCGTCTGGGAGAGAGGTGGCGAGGACTCGGGCGTCCGCTACGTAGCGCCCTCCCAAGCCGCTGTTGACTGCTTGACGGGCAACGGGCGGATGCCTGCCGAGGGCGAGGCGCTGATCGCGTGGATGACGGAGAACCAGCCGCAGTGGCGCCTGTCTTCGATCGAGGACCTCGATCGCTCGAGCGACGTTCATGGCTGAGGCGGGCAACACGCCGGAGTCGCCTGTGCTCGACGAGATATACGTCGCCGCGCGACGCGTCCTGCTCGATGCTCTGACAGCGCTGACGCCACACGGTGACGCGGTCATCCTGGCCGGGGCGCAAGCCGTTTATCTCCGCACGGGCAGCGCCGATCTCGCAGTTGCTCCCTACACCACAGATGGTGATCTCGTCCTGAACCCGCGGCTTCTCGGGGATGTCCCTGAGTTGGAGACCGGGATGACCGCCGCCGGGTTCCACCTCCAGCCACAGGCCGGCGGCCACGTAGAGCCGGGAATCTGGCTCACCAAAGCATCGGCAGGAGGCGAGGAGATCCTCGTTCCCATCGATCTGATCGTCCCCGAGGGCGCCGCCACGGGAGGCGGGAGGCGCGCCGCTCGTCTCGGAGTTCACGGCGACCGAGCTGCCCGCCGGGCTGTCGGACTCGAGGCCGCGCTCGTGGACAACAGCACTATGACCATCACAGCGCTCAACCCCACAGACACCCGCTCGCTGCGGACGAAGGTGGCGGGCCCGGCGGCCCTGTTCGTCGCCAAGGCTCACAAGCTCCACGACCGCGTCGTAAGCGGCCGCGCAGATCGACTCGACGACAAGGACGCCGCCGACGTCGTGCGGCTCATGCAGACCACAACCCCGGACGAGGTGGCCGCCACACTCAGCGCCCTTGGGCAGGATGCGGTGGCTGGGCCGCCATCGAAGAACGCGCTCATCTACATCGAGGAGCTATTCGGTCGACGCGGGACTCCCGGCATCGAGATGGCCGCCAGGGCACTCCGAGCCGCGATGCCCGAGGATCGTATCCAGACGCTCTGTGTCGCTTACGTCGCCGCCCTTCTTGACGCGGGGTAGGAGGCGGGCGTGTTGGGTGGGAGACAACAAAGCCAGTCGCCCGAAACAAGGTGAGTGTCGCCAGTCACGGAGGTGGGAGGGTCGAGCCAAAGGATCAGGGGTGGGGACCCAGCAGTCCGCTGAGATCGCTGATGAGCGCCGGTTACGCCTGCTGCCGCTCGATCTCGCGCTGCACGTAGTCGACGATCGTCTGTTCGTTTCCGGCAAGCGACGAGAACTGCTTGTCGACGACATCGGATAGGCGTGCAAGCACCTTGCCGGATAGCTCCTCCATCTCCTCGTGTACGCCAGCCGCAAATAGCTCTCTGCTCCACGTACGGAACTGGAGCAGAGTGATCGTGGCGTCCCGCGCCTGCGAGTCGCTACCGACTCCAAAGATTGTGATTGGCCGGGGGAGGCCGTTGAGCAGGCAGTCGATGGGATAGCGACCCTCTGGATCGTGGCTGCTGTCGCAATAGTCGAAGTGCGCGCGGTCTCCAAAGCGCTCGCGCAGCAGGCTGCGAAGGTCATCGGCGAATGTAGATCTCACCCGCTCGCGCGAGAGGAAGCGCAGGTCGCTGATCTGCAGTAGCGCTTGGATGAATTGAAAAAGATCGCCGGCGAGGACGTCCGCGTGGGTTGGCAGTACGAGCTCTCCGGAGCGCTCCTCAATTCCCGTTCGCTGCTCAATCGATTCGAGCAAGCTCTTCCTGTTGCCCGAGTCGAGCGCATCGATATCGAGATCGTAGGAGAGGTGCATGAACGTATGGCCGGTGTCCGTCCACTCGTAGTCTGCGTCGCTTTGCTGCCTCAAGCGGATCACGAGCCTGTCGCCGTCCGGGAACTCAAACGGCACGAAGACACGGGCCTCGCGCGCGCCGAGCGGCTCGACGCGCACCTCGGCGCCGACGGCCGCGGAGACGTCTTGCGCGAGCTCCGCGAGGCTCACAGCAGCGTCCCCTGGGTAGGAGCTTCGAACGCGCAGCTCTCCAGCAGGTGCCGGATCGCGCCGCGCAGGGCATGCCCCTGAAATGTCATCTGCTCCATAGCGATCTATCTTGCCACTGGGTTGGGACGGTACTCTCGCGCCGACGCGCTGAGTGCGATCGAACGAGAGAACTCAGGGCTGCTGAACGAAGGGCCGGGCGCGAAGCAGACAATGCGCCTCGAAACGGAGAAGTCGTGGCGTTACCGGCGTCCGGTGCTCAGCGATTCCAGTGGCGGTACGCCTCGATCCACTGGGCGCCTGCGGGTGGCGGAGCCGGCAGAGGCACCTCGAGGAGCGGGATCGTCTGTCGCAGATCCTCGCGTGAGCAGATCGCCACGATCTGGTCGTTGTCGTTCAGCGTTACGCGCTCGACGGTGACGTTCACACCCAACACCTGGGTATCGAAGGGAACGGTCAGTTCGTCTTCGATCACGGTAAACAAGCCAGTGATCTGCTCGCTCTCGTTGTAACAATCGACGGTGGCCTCCTCGACCATCGCCTCGAGCTGGGCCTTACCCAGATCCTTATCGCTCATTGGGCTGCTTGTACTGTGTCGGTCGGATGTAACTGGGATGCCCTCCGCCACGGGCGCCGGGCATCCCGGCTGGCCGGGATGCGTCGAAAGCGCCTGGTTGAGCGTGCGCGCCTCGGTCCCATAGACCTGCTGGCACTCGGCCGAGTCGACACCCTCAGGCGAATCGGTAATAAACACGAGCTACCCGCGATCACCCACTCGCCCGCCGTTGATCTCGGCGACACGCGTGTTTCCCGCCCGAGCTCTCGAGCCCAGGCAAAGAGGTCGCTCTGGGTGCCGGCGCCTGTGGTCATGGGCTGATCTGCCCCATGCGGTCGATCTCGCCAAGGGGTTGGGACGGGAACGTTGAGGGATGGGGATCAGGGGTGGTTTTGGATGGGAGACAACAACACAAGCCGCCCGAAACGGAGGTGAGTGTCGCCGGTCAAAGAGGTGGGATGCTCGAGCCCAAGGATCAGGGACGAGAGCCAGGAGTCAGCCGAGATCGCGGTGGAGCAAGTCCTAGGTCCATTCACCTCTGTGTGTGTCCCATTGTCCGTGGGCGCGTGAGGTGAGCACCGGATCGAGGAAGGCAGCGGCGCGGGTGAAGGCGGCGGAGAGGTCGGGCTCGATGTTGACGGTGCCCGCCAGGCGCTTGTAGGGATCGGTCCAAGTGGACGGGGGCGGCGGAAGGCTGGTGGGCAGTGGCTGGCGGGCGCGCTCCGCGAAGGTGCTCTGTAGAGCGTGGCGGAGGTCGTCGGCTCGGATCGTGGCTGAGCGCTCGATCAGGAGGATGTCCACGAGGTCCTTTGGCCGGGTGCTGGGCTTATGTGATTGGCCGTAGGTGCGGGTGTAGGCGTGCACCTTCTCGGCGAGGTGCCGTGGGATTGGGATTGCGGGAATCGCGAGTGGCGCGATGCCGGCGAAGGACAGCGACTGTGAGGTGTGGATCGTGTCGGGTGTCCAGGTGATCCTGTCGCTGAATCCGATGTCCACGAGGAATTGCTCGAAGGTGCGGCCGGCGAGCTGAGCGGTGACGTGAAAGCGCACGGCTGAGAACTCATCGGTTTCTTCGAGCTCGTCGGTTCTTGTGGCCGCGAACGTGAAGTAGTCATCCAGCATGAGTTGCTGGGCGGCGGTGATGTCTCCGATCGCGGCTTGCTCGTCGTCGTCGCGTCCGAGGTCGATGTCCTTGGTGGAGCGAGTGGCGATGGCGAGGCGGAAGTTCAGTGCGAGTGCGCCCTTGAGCACCCAGCGGTCGGGTGCCACGACGAGTAGGCGGCGCAGGAACAGCTCGAACGCCACACGCTTGCGCAGGCGAGCCACCCCGAGGCCGGTGCTGGCGGCTTCGTTCTTCAGGCGCTCCTCGAGCGCCTGGCGGAACGCGGCTGCGCTCGCGTACTTCACCAGCGTGTCCCGACGGAGAGGACGGCTTCGATTCCGTGATGCTTGTGGCGGCGCTTGGCTTGCGCTTGTAGTTGATCGACTGTGAGTAGTCCCCGACGCATAGCCTGCCCGACCGCCATCGCGAGCTGCTCGGGCTGGACGCGGTCAGCGACATCGAGCAGCGTTCGCACCGGCGCCGTCAGAGGCAGGCCGTCGCGCCAGACGGTCGCGATCTCTTCACTGTCGGGACGGGTATGGAGGATCGTCCCGGATGGCCGGCGCAGGCCGCGATGGCGGCGCGGGACGAGCAGGTGCACGGCGTCCGGGATGGTGTCGCTGAGATCGAGCAGCGCCAGAGCGCTCTCGTGGGAGAGAAGCGCATCGGTGATGCCCACCGCCATCCATGCCTCGCGCATGTCGTCGTGCTCATCCCTCGGAAAGCCTTGGACGCGGTACAGCCCGCGGCGCACCCGCTCGAAGCG
>Ga0182024_10017554_pt1 | contig 13418 bp, 12 predicted proteins | sample P32metaG_FD_120480 | JGI IMG/M metagenome (GOLD analysis project Ga0182024, IMG submission 120480) | Permafrost microbial communities from Stordalen Mire, Sweden - P3-2 metaG (Illumina Assembly) | ecosystem: Environmental > Terrestrial > Soil > Wetlands > Permafrost | place: Sweden: Stordalen...
GTCCCGTATTCGGTGACATTGAACACGCCGTTCGGAAAAGTCTCGTAGCGCAGCATGTCGTAAATGCCGACGTGGCTGACCACCGCGCGAAACAGCTCCGGACGCTCGGTGAGCGCGGCGCCCATCAGCAATCCGCCGTTCGACCCGCCCTCGATCGCGAGTTTATCGGCGCTCGTGAATTTGGTCTTGATCAGGTATTCCGCGCACGCGATGAAATCGTCGAAAACATTCTGCTTTTTGAGCAGCCGGCCCTGATCGTGCCAGGCTTCGCCGAATTCGGCGCCACCGCGCAGATTCGCGACGGCCACTATGCCGCCGTGATCGAACCACAGCCGGTATTTGAGCGCGAAGGATGGTGACGTGCTGATGGCGAACCCTCCGTAACCGGTCAGCAGGGCGGGATTGGCGCCGTCGAGCTTCATTCCCTTGCGCCTCAGAATGCTCAAGGGCACGTGCGTGCCGTCCTTTGAAAGCGCCGTCGCGCGGGTGACCTCGATATCGCTGAAATCGGCCGGCGAGATTTCCGCGAGCGCCGTTTTCTTGGCGAGTCCCGTGGAAGGGTCATAGCGATACCAGGCCGGCGGATCGACAAAACTCTCGTTCTCAAACAAAATCTGCCCGCCCGCCGCGCGCGCGACCTGCCCCACCGAAGACACCGGCGGAATATCGATGGTTCGCTCCGATTTGCCGGGCTCTTTATCGATCAGCTTCGACGGGCCGCCGGCCATGTAGCGCACCAACAGGTGCGAGCCCGAAGGCAAAAAGCCTTCGATGGCGGATCGCCCCGCAGTGACTACGGTTTTCGCGGCGGCGAGCGAGAATGCCGGCGGGGAAACCTGAACAATCTTCCCCATCGGCGCGTCGGCGTGGGAAAGCAGGTACAGCGAATCGTCCGAGGCAAACGCGGCGAGCGAAATCTGATCCGCGAGGCGGGTGATCTGCCGCCAGCGAGCTTCGTTCGACGATGGGCCGGCCGCCGACGGAGCGTAGAGGAAGTGAAAGAAATCCCCTCCATCGCCGTTGGCGACGCGAGCGATCGCAAACCTTCCGTCGTCGGACGATGTCAGCGCGATTTCGGCGATGCGCGGCAGCTCGCGCCCCAGCGCGTATTCATCGCGCGCGACCGGCGTCCCCATCCGGTGAAAATACACCTGCTGATAAAAACTCATGTCCGCCGCGGCGCGTTCGCCTTCGCGCGGATAACGCGTATACCAGAAGCCCGACCCGTCACCATTCCACGCCACGCTGCCGCCCGCGGTCGCGCCATGGACCCGCGGAATCGAATCCGGAAGCTTCTTCCCGGTCGCGACGTCGAACACCGCGAGCGACCCGTCCTCGCTTCCGTTTTTAGAAAGCGACACGGCCACCAGCTTTCCGTCCTTCGAGGGTTCGAAAAAATCGATGGTCGTCGCACCGCCCGGATCGATGAGGTTGGGATCGACGACCGCGCGCGCGGAGGCGGGATCATCGACAGACGCGAGAGTCACCAGAAACGATTGCAGCTTGGGCGGCTGGGATTCCATCGCAAACAACGTGCCGCCGCGGAATTCGAGCGCAAAAAACCGGCTGGAGGGCGTCGAGTAAAGCTGCTTCAGGCGTTCGACGATCTCGGGCCGCATCGGCAGATGATCCAGGTACGCCCGCGTGCGCGCATTTTGCTCGCGGCTCCAATCGCGAACTTCCGCGTTCGCGCCGGCCTCGAGCCAACGATAATCGTCGGCGACTTTTACGCCATGATAATCGTCGATCACTGGTTTCTTGGGAGTCGCCGGGACCGGCAGAAGATCGTCGGCTGCTCCCGGCAGGGCGGAGGGCATCATCGAATATAGGATGGAACACGCGATCGCGAGCAGGGGAAGCTTCATTGGGCGGCAGGTAATATTGTATCGTCAGCTTGCGGGCCAATCGTCAGCTTGCGCGCTGTCGCGCGCTTGCTCCAATCTTTCAAACAGGATATAACTCTTGACATGCCCCCAATCCGACTTCGCCCTGTTTCTGCGATCGTTTTTTTAGCATTCGCCGCTTTGACGATCGAAGCCGCGGATCGCGTAACCCTTCCCGCGCCGACCGTCACCGGTCCCATCGCGTGGACTCAGAAGCCGCCGAATCCGGAGCACGGCTACCCCTTCAATCCCACGTATCTCGATCTCGCCGCGAAGGGCTACGTCGAGGAGGAATTTTTCATCGAAGGCACGGCGAACCGCTATAAACACGACGGCGATACGACGGGGAGCGTCATCGACAGCGGGCATCCTTATAGGACGCGCATCGTGGTGCGGCGGCCTGTCTCGGCGAAGAAATTCAACGGGACCGCGATCGTCGAATGGACCAACGTCACCGGCAGCCGCGATCTTGAAATGGACTGGTTCCAATCCGCCGATCATTTCGTGAACGCCGGATACGCGTGGATCGGCGTGTCGGCGCAGCGCGTCGGCGTCGATGCGCTCAAGGCGTGGAGTCCGAATCGCTATGCATCGCTCGACGTGACCGAAGGCGGAAAGATCAAGAACGACGATTTGTCGTACGACATCATGGCCGCGACGGCGATGGCGATTCGCGGCAAAGCCAACGCGGACATCATGGGCGGATTGAAGGCCAGCCTGGTCATCGCCAGCGGCCATTCGCAATCGGCCGGGCGTCTCGGCGGATATATCAATACGATCTATCCGCTGAATCCCGTGTTCGACGGCGTGATGCTGCATGGGGGCGGCGGGAAGATTCGCGAGGACGTCGACGTGAAGGTGTTCAAGTTGCAATCGGAGACCGACGTTCGCGGCCCCGCAACGCGGCAGCCCGATACCGATAAGCTGCGGACGTGGGAGGTGGCAGGAACGTCGCACGTGGATTCACAATCGGAGATTCATTTCGTCGAAATCGGCAAGCTCGATGCAGGTATGCCGCCGGGTGTTACCCCGGCCGGGACATGCGACAAGCCGCCGTTCAGCCAGGTTCCGTTCCACTACGTGTTCAATTCCGCCTACGATCACTTCGTGGTGTGGATCAAGACGGGAACGCCGCCGCCCAGCGCACCGCCGATCGAGTTCACCACGGCCAATCCTCCGCAGATCGCGCGCGACGAGATGGGCAATTCGCTGGGCGGAATTCGTCTGGCCGAGATGGCCGTGCCGACGGCGGTGAACACGGGGCAGAACACGGGAACGGCTTTCTGCCGCCTGTATGGCTCGCATGTGGATTTCGATAAGGCTCGCATCGCGACGCTGTATCCGACGCACAAAGCGTATGTTGCCGCGGTGAAGGATATTACGGAAAAGAATCTGAAGGCCGGCTATATTCTGAAGCCGGATGCGGAAGCGACCATCACAGCGGCGGAGAAATCGGATATCGGGGGAAGGTAGGCGTCAGCCGAGCTTAGTGCGAACCTTTGGCGGTCGTGTTGCGCGAGGCGGCTCGGAATGCAGTTCGAGCGCATCCTTGAGGTTCGCGAGCGCTTCCTCTTCTGTCTGGCCTTGGCTGGCAACGTCGACTTCCAGGCACTGGGATATGTACCACGACCCCTCCCGCCAGACCGTTGCCGCGAATGGACGCTTCACGCACCCATTCTTCCACATCCTCTGGGATCGGTCGTCGAAGCTCGCCGCACGGTAAGATTAACATTATGGCCGTGCAATCCATAGAAGAAGCCGTGGTTGCCAAGCTGCGCGAGTTGCCCGCGGAGAAGCAGCGGGAAGTTCTGGATTTTGCGAGTTTCCTGGGGACAAAAGAGAAGCGTCCTCGGAAGAGCTTGTATGGCCTCTGGAAGGACTTGGACATTTCGATATCGGAAGAAGATATCGCTGAGGCCCGCAAGGAAATGTGGGGCAATTTTCCCCGTGAGCACTTCTTCGAATGAGTGCTGTCGTAGCCGACACGCACACCGTTCTTTGGTACCTGTCGGCCGATCCCCGGCTTTCCTCGCGTGCCAGAGAAGCGATGGAGCTGGCGATTTGAGCGACAATGAAGACGTGGCGCAAGCGATCGTAAGAGATCCCGAAATCATGCACGGGACACCCGTGTTCCGTGGGACACGAGTGCCTCTCCAGACCCTGTTCGACTATCTTGAGGGCGGCGACACACTGGAAGGTTTCTTGGAAGGCTTCCCGACTGTTACCCGCGCTCTGGCGCTGGAGGCGCTGGAAGAAGCTAAACAGCTTCTCTTATCCCGTGTCTGATTGCGGCTTCTCTTCCCGAGCCGGCGTCTGCTACTGAGTCAGATAGGCGACTAGCTCCGGACGACGCAGAACCCGCTGTCCTCATCCTCGTAAGCTAAGAACAGCGGAAAGGAAAATTCCGCTCGCAATCGTTTTATGTATTTGAGGTCCGCCGCGGCTGCATGTTGGTCAAGTACGATCCACCACTCGTCCGCACAAGACTCATTCCAATACAGGTTATATTCAAGGACTTGGCCAACGGCCTCCCTTATCGCTCGGCGCGGTGAGAAACTGCTGCATACTTTCAATTCCGCCATTACAGACTGGCGGCCACAGCGAAACGAGATGTCAACATAGTCTCGCTCGTAGCGCACATCTGTGTAGCCTTGTTCCTTTAGCCAGGCGGAAAAACGAAGAGCCAACAGGTTTTGAAGTCGAGATATTTCGCGAATGCTCTCGGGCCAAGAGCGTGAGTAGGCCTCGGTGAGGAGGCTAGCGGCCGCCTTTCTCCTCGGCCGGCCACTCGTTGGTTCAGGATTGACGTCCGAGCGCAGACTTCTTGCATCTGTTGCCTGAATCAAGTACTCCACGCGAGAGTCGGTCTCGGCATTTTCATACTTCCGTCCTCCCTGCGTACCGACAGGTTTAAAGTCTTCAGGCAAGGGAAGCGCTTGCCCTTCCGGCAAGAACACGCAGTCGGCGAGCACTAAGCTTGATACGTTAGGATCACGACCGTTCGCCTCGCTGGAGCCTTTAAGGGTACTCTGGGCGCGCGACTTCCAGGTTTGGCCGGCAAAATAATCTCGTGGAAGGCGATCCCAAATCGATGTTGCCGGCCCAGTAATCCGTTCGACAACTCGCGCCCAGCCGATCAGATTCTTTGCCGAGCCCGGTTTGAAGAAGAATAGGTCTCCTCCAACTGCATTTCGAAATCTTGTGCTGCCCGGCCTCATCCACCAATCGGTCAGGCCTCCCTCGTATCGCGACCGATGTCTTTCAATCCACGCGTCTGTCGTAAAGCCAATGAATAGATTCACATTAGGAGTCTATCCAGGAAATCTCGGTAGGTCCATTTGAGAGTACAGCCATCAGATTGAGAACTGCGCGTCCCAACTACCTCGGCGTGTCGTAGCCCATCACCCTCGGCTTCTGACCCGCGAGACTATCCGTGATGGCCTGCGACACTACCACCGAAAACAGCGGCCGGATATTGAAGTGGCTGTACGGATTAATTTGGATCATCATGATCCCGATCAAATCCTCCACCGGATCGATCCAAAACAACGTGCCATCCGCGCCGCCCCAGGTGAACGTGCCGATCGACAGCGCATCGGGCGATTTCGACGGATCGGTCAAAATCCCGTATCCGAGGCCGAAGCCGTATCCGTCGCCGCGAATATAGACGCGCTTGCCCGTTCCGATCTGATTGGTGATCATCATGTCGACCGTCATGCGCCCCAGCAGCCGATGCCCTTCATATTCGCCGCCGTTCAACACCATCTGGCAGAAGCGGAAATAGTCGGCCGCGGTTCCGTTGAGGCCCGCGACGCCGGAAAAGTACGCGGTCGGCTCATGAAATTCGGGCTTGCGCCGCAGCACGATCTTGCCGTCTTTATCGGGCGTATAAACCGCCGCCACGCGATTCACTTTCTCTTTCGGAATGTTGTAATACGTGTCGCGAATGCCCAACGGCTCAAAAATCCGCTCCCTCACAAATTCGTCGACGGTCTTGCCGGAGATTTTTTCGACCAGCGCGGCGACGTAATCGGTGGATGCACCATATTGCCATCGCTCGCCCGGTTGAAATGCCAGCGGCCGCGTGGCGGATCGTTCGATATTCTCGAGCAGAGTCTTCGGACGATTACCCGGTTCGAGCGACAACCCCGAAGTGTGAGTCAGAATATTGCGGATCGTGATCGGGCGCGCCGCCGGAACGCGGCCCAGCACAGGATCGTTCACCATCATCTTCGAGTACGCGGGCAGCCACTTCGAAATCGGATCGTCGAGCATGAACTTGCCGTCTTCCCACAGCATCATCAGCGCGGTTGAGACGATCGGCTTGGTCATCGACATCAGCGAGAAGATGTCGTCCTTTTGCATCGGCTGATTTTCTTCCTTGTAGCGCCAGCCCTGCGCCTCGTAGTGGACCACCTTGCCTTTGCGCGCGACCAGCGTCACCGAGCCCGCGATCTGGTTGGTGTCGATGTAGTCCTTCATGAACGCGTGAATGCGCTCGAGGCGCTGCGTCGACATGCCGACCGTTTCCGCCTTCGCCATGGGCAGGTCGGATTGCGCCGCGAGCGGCAATGCAGCGACGAGCATCGCCGGAATCGCGGCGAATATCATGCGGCGTCCGAAATCTAGCTGGATCATGTGACCCTCCCCGGAATTTACGTCGAATGCGTTCTGAAGTTTATCATTTGCCGGCGTCGACGAACGCGTTGGTGTAGGTCCGCGATAAATCGATGTTCGCATCGCGTACGCGCTCGACCGATTGCGCGAGCACTCGACGCACCGCCTCCGCGCTCTCTTCGCGAATGCGTCCGTCGACCGAGTACATCGGTTTGGCGAGCCGTATCGCCTCGATTTCGGCAGCCGCGTCCGCAGCGCGGGATTCGGCAGGCACACGCGCCAGAATCTCTTCGGCCGAATGCTCTCGAATCCAGGCGAGCGATCTTAGCACCGCGCGCGAAACGCGACGCGCGATGTCGGGATTGTGGTCGAGCCATTCGCGGCGCGCCAGCAGGCACGATGCGGGATAATCGTCGATTCCGAACACGGCGCGTAATCCTTCCGGCGTGCGCGTGTCGGCAAGAATCGCGAGGTCGGGCCGTCGCGCGGCAATCGCCGTGATCGCGCTGCCGAACAGCATCGCCGCGTCCACCTGCCCGTGTTCGATGGCGGCTGCGGCGGTCGCGCCCATGCCCACCGTGTTCGCGCTGACGCTTTCTACCGGAACGCCGGCCGCCATCAGCAGATGATTCAGATAGAACTGCGACGGCGATCCGACGGAAGAAACGCCCGCGATCTTGCCCTTCAAATCGGCGATGGTTTTCACGCCGCGTCCCGGGGCGGCGACTAGCGCGAAATTCGGCGATCGCAGCAGTGAAATGAAGCTCACGATGTCGCGTTTTTCGGCAGCCATCTGGATCGCCTGCTCATACACGCCGCCGCCGACATCCGCGCTGCCCCCGACGATCGCTTCGAGAACTCGCGACGCTCCCGCGATCTGCGAGATCTCGACCTCGATACCTTCTTCGTGAAAATAGCCCAGCCATTGCGCGAAATAGCTGGGATAGTTGTTGGTCGAGGGTGGTTGCAGCGCGAGGCGAACCTGTTTCGACCCCGATCGTGGACCACATGAGGCAAGCGCGATCGCGCACGCGATCAGTACAGCCGGCTTCACACTTTCCATCGCAGCAGCCATCGTTCCAGGCGCCCTACGCCCCATCCCACCAGCAGCACCGCTGCGCTCAGCACGGCCATTCCCGCGAACACACCGGTGGTATCGAACGTGCCTTCAGCTTGTGAAATGAGATAGCCCACGCCGCGCGCCGCGCCCAGATATTCGCCCACCACTACCGCGATCATGGCGAATCCGATGCTGATATTCAGGCTCGAAAACACCCACGTGAGCGCGCTCGGGAACAGAACGTGGCGCGCCAGTTGCCATTCCGACGCGCCCAGCATGCGCGCATTGTTCACGACCACGGGATCGACGTCGCGCACGCCCCGGTGCGTGTTGAAAAACACGATGAAGAACACTACCGTCACGCCCAGCGCGACCTTCGACCAGATTCCGAGGCCGAACCACAGCAGGAAAATCGGCGCGAGCACTACTCGCGGCAGCGCGTTCATCACCTTTATATAAGGATCGAGCAGCGCGCCCAGCCGCGGAGCGCGCGCGAGCCCGAATCCGAGCGCCACGCCCGCCGACGCGCCGAGAACAAATGCCAGAGCGGCTTCTTCGAGCGTCACGGCCAGATGCGGCCAGATGAAACCGGTTCTCAGCCATTGAACGACGCGTGCGGCGATATCGCTCGGACGGCTGAAGAAGAATTTGTCGAGTTTGCCCGCGTCCACCAGCGCCTGCCATGCGCCGAGAAACGCGACGCCCAGCAGAATCTGCCAGATCACCATAAAGTTGCCTGGCATCAACTTGTTCGCCGATTTATTCGCCGCGGGCATAACTGGCCAGCACTTCCTTTCTGAGCTCGGACCAGATTTGCCGGTATAACTCATGAAATCGCGGGTCGGTGCGGATGTCGATCAGATCGCGGGGGCGCGCGAGCTCCACGGTGTAGCGATTCACCACGCGGCTCGCCGGGCCCGAGGAGAGCACCACCACCTCGTCGGCGAGCGCGATGGCTTCCTCGAGATCGTGGGTCACGAACAAAATCGTTTTCGATTTCGACGACGCCCAAAGAGCGAGCAGCTCGGCCTCCATGCGCAATCGCGTATGCACGTCGAGCGCGCTGAACGGCTCATCCATCAGCAGAATATCCGGATCGACAATCCAGCTTTGCGCCATCGCGACGCGCTTGCGCATCCCGCCGCTCAATTGCGCCGGATACGCTTCGGCGAAGCCTGCGAGGCCCACGCGCGCGGCCCATTCACGCGATCGCGCCGCAGCTTCGCGCGCCTCCACGCCACGAAAACGCAGGCCGAGCTCGATGTTGCCAATCGCGGTCTTCCAGGGCAGCAGCCCGTCCTGTTGAAACATGTAGGACGCTTTTCGATTGATGCCGCTCAAGCGCTCGCCGAACACCGAAACCCGGCCGTCGCCCGGCTCGATCAATCCCGCGGCGAGATTCAACAGCGTCGATTTTCCGCAGCCGCTCGGCCCCACCACGGAAACGAAAGCGCCGGCGCGCGCCTCGAAATCGATATTCTCGATCGCGGTGTATCCGCCAAAACGTTGAGTGACGTTTTCGAATTGAAGCGCGGCGGTGGAAGGCACCTATGCCTATTTCGCGGCCTTCTTCAGGATCAGGATATGCTGGCGCGGCAGAATCTCGAGCACCTGGTCCATCCGGAACCCTTCCGCCTCCAACTCAGTCTTCACTTCCTGCACGCTCATTTTATGCTCGGGCCGGATCGGAATGGAGGGATCTTCCTTGCGATATTCGAGCAGCACCAGGCGTCCCTCGGGCTTCAGCGCCTCGCGGATGTTTTGCAGCATTTTTTGCGGCTGCGAAAATTCGTGATACACATCCGCCAGCAGGATCAGATCGAGTTGACCGGCCGGAAGCCTGGGATCGGTCTCCGTGCCGAGCACGGTTTCGACATTGGTGGCTTTGGCCTTCGACGCATTCTGGCGCAGCAGGCGCAGCATCTCGGGTTGTATGTCCTCGGCGTAGACCTTTCCCGATGGCCCCACGCGCTTGGCCATCTTCAGGCTCATGAACCCGGAGCCCGCTCCGACGTCGCCGACCACCATGCCCGGCTGGAGATGCAGCGCGTCCAGCGCCTGGTTGGGATGCTCTTCGGATTCGCGTTCGCTTCGGTCGAGCCAATCCGCGCCCGCCGCTCCCATGACCGGTGCGATCTTGCGGCCCGTGAGCGGATGTACTTCTTGAAACGCCTTCGCCCCGGTGGGAAGGATCGCGACCAATGCACCAACAGCGGCGCACAAAACCGCGAGGACCATTTGCCTTCGCGTGAATTTCCAGATAGATTGTGTGTTGGCTTCCATGTTGAAACGACCGACGGGGTTGAAACGACCGACGGGGTTGAAACGACTGACGGGCTTTTCGCTCATGCTTTCCGCCGTAGCGCTCCTCACCGGCTGCGCCACCAAGGCGACGCCGCAGCGGATCGATTACGATATGGGCGAAAGAGTCACCCTCGGTCCGCTCACATACAATGTCATCGAAAGCGCCTGGCGAAGTCAATTGGGAGGCGAGTTCAAGGTTCGCATTCCGCAGCAGCGTTTTCTGATGATCACCATCTCGGTCACCAATGGCGGCGGCAAGGACGTCTCGGTTCCCTTGCTCACGCTCGAAAACCAGAACGGAGACACCATTCACGAGATCGAAAACGGGGAGGGCGTCGATAACTGGTTCGGCATTCTTCGCACGGTTGCGCCCGCGCAGACCCAGCAGGGAAGGGTCGTTTTCGACGTTCCGCTGAGCACCTATAAGCTGCGGCTGACCGATGGCGGGGACGCCGCCAACGAAAAATACGCCTGGGTCAATATTCCCCTGCATATGGATCCCGATATGAACGTCGAGACGCCGGAGCCCAGCGGCGCGGGCGCACCGGTGAAGTAGGCCTATGCCGGGCGCGACCCGCATCATCAGCCCGGCGCCCGGCGCCGCCCGCGCGATTCTGCTCCTATTCGCCGCTGCCGTGTACGCCCCGGGCCAGGCTCAATCCAAAGCCCAGGCCGCCCAACCCTCTTCAAAACCCGTCGCCATCGAGCGTCTCGCCCTCCACCAGTTCGAAGACGGACCCCTGCTCTCGCCCGACTACCCGTTCGTTCCCGGCGAAACGGCGTACTTCAGTTGCCGCGTCACCTCCTACCGGATCGTCAAGACGGAGCAGGAGCAAAGCGTCAAGCTCGCGTGGCAGATGCGCGTCGTCGACCCCTCCGGCGTCGCGATCGAGAAGGATCGGGCCGGCCGCATCGAAGACCATGTGCTGCCCCAGGACAAAAGCTGGATGCCGAAATTCATCTCGAGCTTCGTGATTCCGGCCTTCGCGGCGTCGGGAACATATCGAGTCACCGTAAAGATCGTGGATGAGGCCGCGAGCGTCGAAACCGCGGGCGAGATCGCGTTTCAGGTTCACGGCCGGACGATAGAGCCCAGCGCCACCCTGCTCGCGCGCAATTTTCAGTTCCTGCGAGCCGAGAACGATCGCACCGCCATGACCGCGGCGATCTACCATCCCGGGGAAACTTTGTGGGCGCGCTTCGATATCACCGGCTACAAATTCGGAGAAGGGAATCGTCTTTCGGTCGACTACGGTCTGGCCGTGTTGCGCCCGGCCGGAGAGCAGGTGTTCGCGCAACCCGTCGCCGCCGCCGAGTCCAAGGATTCCTTCTATCCGCAGCGCTACGTTCCCGGAGCGCTCAGCCTCACGCTCGATCCGGCGGTGCCGAAGGGATCGTACATTCTGTTGATCACGGTGCGCGACAAGCTGGGCGATCAGACCTGGGAAACCAAGCAGCCGTTCGAGATCGACTAGGCGCGTGTTGAACCTTGAAGGCGCGGCCTGTCTTCTAATCATCCTCCTGCTCGCGATCCGCACGGTTTCAAACGGAGCTGGGACCTGGAAGCCATCGCGGAGCCTGGACGCGAGCGATGCGGTAATCCTGTTGGCGATTTGTGCGGGAATTGCAGCGCTATTCTGGCGCGCCGCCCACATCGGGTTTCTCTCGGATGATTTCGTGCTGCTCGCGCACGCGCGGGATTATCGCTGGCGCTCGATCTTTTCGACCGCTGGCGGCGACGGCTTCTATCGACCCTTGATCTACGCGATCTTTTCCCTGACCCGGCGCTGGGCGGGCGTCGATCCATGGGCGTGGCACGCGTCCGGAATCGCAATTCATGCCCTGAACGCGATCCTGGTTTATCTCATCGCGTGGGCGCTGGGATATTCGCGATTCGTCTCCGGTTTCGCGGCCGCATTGTTCGCCGTGCACGCAGCCCATCCCGAGGTCGCGCTGTGGATTACCGGCCGTTTCGATTTGTTCGCGACTTTGTTCCTGCTCCTCGCGCTCCTCTTCTGGATTCGCGCCTGGGCCGTTGCGATGACCGATGTTCGACCCGCGCGTGCGCGGCTGTACCGGACCATCGCTTTGCTCGCGATGATCGCGGGCCTGCTCAGCAAGGAATCGGCGTACGCATTTCCGGTGATGGTGCTGGCTCTGATCGGGTTCAACCCCGAATGGCGCCGCAGGCCGGCCGCATACCTGCCGTTTTTCATAGTCGCCGCGATCGTGTTCGCATGGCGATGGCATCTCCTCCAAGGAATCGGCGGCTATCTGACCGCCGCGGGCACGCCCGAAATTCTGTCGCAAAGCTTATTCGGGATCTTCAAAGGCTTCGCGCTCAGGCTCTGGGCGATTCTGTTTTTTCCGGTCGACTGGAGCATTCGGCCCGGCCTCATTTTCGGCGCGATCACGCTGATCTATGCGGCTGCCGTCATCGGCATGTCCTCGATTCGCGTGAAGCGCGCGGCGTTGTTTCTTCCACTCGCGCTTCTGCTTGCGAGCGTGGCTCCGGTTCTGCATCTGCTCCGGATCGGTCCCGATCTTGAAAAAGCGCGTTACCTGTATCTGCCCTCGGCGATGTTCGCCGTGACCATCGCCGTCGTTATCGACGCATCGAAACACAAGTGGATTCTCGCTGCCGCGATTCTCGCGTTTCAGTCGGCGGCGCTGCTTCACAATTTTGGCGCCTGGGAGCATTCGTCTTCAAAAGCCGGAAGCACTTGCGAGGCAGTTGCGGATGCGGCGCGCGCGCCCGGCGCGAAAATCGCGGTGATGGGCGTTCCGCAAACTCTCGAGGGCGCTTATTTCTTCGCTAACGGCCTTCCCGAATGCGCCGGGCTGTTGAACGGCCGCCGCGCGGACGTGACCATGATTCTCGATGCGTCGAGCGCGGTCGATCGCTCGCGATTCACCGAAATTCTTCAATGGAACCCGGCCACCGAGGATCTGTCGCCGCGCCCCTAATCTCAGACGAGGACGGATCGAGACCGGCTACACCATAGCAACCACCAGATAAACACCAGTTGCAGCGGCAGGCGGCCCCATCGGAGTATAGGCGCGATCGAAGCCGCGCCCGCCTCGATCGGATTGGTAGCCATATACAGGTTGGCTGGAAAAACCGCGATCAACAGCGCGACCAGCCCCCATGCCGCAGTCCTGCGCGTCTGAGGGACCAGCAGCCCGATGCCGCCGGCGATTTCGAAGAACCCGCTCGCCCGCACCATCGCGAGATGCCACGGAATATAGGGGGGCATGATCTTCAGGTAGAATTCGGGCCGGATGAAATGCAGCGAGCCCGCGCCCACAAAGAAGGCGGCGGCAAGCCCCAGGCCGATCCTCTGCGCCGCCGACAGCCGTTTCACACGGGCCACGGCTGATCGTAGCAGAAGTCCGTCTCGACCCGCGCCCGATTCGTTCAACTTTCCGGTGATCCGGCCGACGAGACAGTAGTGGATGCGTTTGTCGCGAGACAGCCGATCTTCGACCGCCAGCGGCAGCTCTACGGCTATGAGCTGCTGTTTCGGTCGACCCAGGAGTTCAATCAATTCGAC
>Ga0182024_10017555_pt1 | contig 13417 bp, 7 predicted proteins | sample P32metaG_FD_120480 | JGI IMG/M metagenome (GOLD analysis project Ga0182024, IMG submission 120480) | Permafrost microbial communities from Stordalen Mire, Sweden - P3-2 metaG (Illumina Assembly) | ecosystem: Environmental > Terrestrial > Soil > Wetlands > Permafrost | place: Sweden: Stordalen...
CGTCGGGCCGCGCCGGGGGCCTGCTTCGGCCATCCCCCGATGCCGGTGACGACCTTCATGGCGCGGGCCGTACGGCGATCGTCGACTGGCTCACGCCTGCGGGCTCCTCACTCCCCGAGTTGGACGAGCATCTTGCCCGCGTTGAGGCCCTGGAACAATCCGATGAGCGCCCTCGGGGCGTTCTCGATGCCCTCCAAGATCGTCTCTTGATACCGAATCTGGCCGCCGAGCAACCAGTCGGTCATTTCTCGCAGGAACTGGGCGTGGAGGTCGGCGAAGTCGGCCACCGTGAAACCCCGGATGGTGATTCGCCCGTAGATGATGTTGGCCAGGTTCCGAACCGTGGTGCGCGCTCCCGGTTCGTTGTACCCCGAGATCATCCCGCAGACGGCCACACGCCCCCGCTCGTTCATGCAGGCCAGCGCCGCGTCCAGGTGATCGCCGCCCACGTTGTCGAAGTAGACGTCGATCCCAGCGGTCGCAACCTCCCCCAGGCCCTTGCGGATCGGGGTCGCCTTGTAATTCACTACGGCATCAAGCCCGGCTTCTTCCGCGAGCCATTTGGCCTTCTCGTCCGACCCCGTCGAGCCCACCACCCAGCAGCCCTTGAGCTTGGCGATCTGGGCCGCCACCGATCCGACCGCCCCGGCTGCGGTCGAGACGAACACCTTGTCCTCGGGCTTCAGCTGGGCGATGTGGAGGATCCCGCCATATGCGGTGAACCCAGTACCGCCGAGCGCGTGCATGTGGACCGTGAGAGGCAGTCCCTCGATGGTCTCGAGCTTGCGTAGGCCGCGGGCTCCGGAAACGAAGAACTCCTTGAAGCCATGGCGGTTTGAGACGACGGCGCCGGGCGCAAATTCCGTCGCTCGCGACTCAACCACACGTCCGATCGCAGAACCCGACATCGCCTGATTGAGCTCGTATCCGGCCGTCAGCCTCGGTCGCATCGCCGGGTCGACCGACATGTAGAGGTTCTGGACCAGCACCTCGCCCTCCCCCGGCTCTCCAACCTCCTGCTCAACGAGCTGGAAGTCTCCTTCGGTGGGCAGACCGTCCGGCCTCGCGACCAGATGGACCTCTCTGCTCGTCGTCATGTCGGCGTCTCTCCTTCTCTTCCGGCCACCGGGGATCGACCGGTTTCGTCGGCTTCCCTCAGGACGCCCCCCAACCACGATGGCACGGACAGCCGTTGCCTTGAACCCCGGACCGGCGGTGGCTCGAAGCCAGCGTCCCTGGCGCTCGATGCTTCGCTGACCTCCGGCTGTGTAGGGCGAGTTGAGTTGCCCATGTTCACTCCCGGGCTCGAACTCCACCGTCACCGAAACGCCGGCGGCTTGCAACTGGGCGGCGGACGCCTCGCCGGATCCGAGCGGGTGTCTGGATCGGAGTTGAACACCTAGACCGGGGGCTGGCCGAGACGTCAGCGTTCCCAGGGACCCGTACGGGTTGGGCAATGGATAACGAGGTCGTGGAGCTAGTCGGTTGCTCCGCTCCACGATCGCCCAGACAAGGTCTGCCAAGCTTCTTCGCGCTATGCGGTCGTCGCGGCGGTGGGACGTCTGCCGAAACCGCCAATGCCACGAGTTATGTGGTCGATGTTGAACTCAGGTAGGTCCCGTCGGAAGTCGTCGGGCCTCGCTTGAACGTCGCTCACCTCGAAGCCAACCCGCTCGATATCGGGTTGGAGTGCGTCGACGTCGAAACTGTAGAGGTCGGCTGCGGTGTCGAACAGGATGTGGTGCGCCTCGTCATCGGTGATGATCGGCGTCGTAACCAGGGTCGCGACCTCACCCATGTTGCGCTGGAAGCACGACTCGAAGTGCGGGAAGTCCACCCCGTACATGAGCGGCACGGAACCGATGTGAAATCCCGGCTTTGTTGCACCGTCGGCGTCCTTGCCCAGGACGTCGCCCGTCGGGTCCTGGCGGGGTGAGAACGGCGAGAGCCCGACGAAGATGTTGGTCCCGAAGTACTCACTGGGCTTGCGTTTGATCGTGGGCTTGATCGAAAACTGTCCCATCCAATCGCTGTCACAGACCCTGTCCAGGTAGGAGATCGTGGGGATGATGAGGTGGACCTGGGTCTCTACCCACGCCGCCCGCAAGTCCGGGAACCGATCGAACACACCGCCCACGATCAGCATCCACAGTGAGCGGTTCGAGAAGAACGCGTTCTCGGTGGAGAGCATCATGAACGCACCGAACCCGGGCGCGGTGGCACGGATGTCCCCGCTCCCTCGGGGTCCATTCGGGTCGATGCCGCCACCGTGTTGGCTGATGGCCAATCCGGTCTCGACGCAAGCCGCCCAAATCGGATCGAGACCGGAGTCGAAGTAGAACTTGCCGTCGCGGGTGAGCCCCGGCAGGGCGATCCCGCCGAGGCCGTGCTCCTTGGCCCAGAACACGTCCTCGACCGCCCGATCGATGTCTGCGAAGGACATCATCATCTGGCCACGGCGCCGCTCCGGGGACTTCGCACAGAAGTCGACCAGCCAGCGGTTGTACGCCTGACGTCCGATCTCGCCTAGCTCGATGTTGGCCGGGCTGGCGAAGTCATCGAGTCGGTTGATCTGAAAGGGCTGACCGTTGGGGAAGAGCACCTCGGCCACCACCCCGATGCTCTCGAGTTCCGAGGTCCGTAGGTCTGAGTCCCATTGCACCGCGGGCGCGAAGTCGGGATGAAGGTTTCCCGCATCAGGCGTCCCCGCCTCCTCAGCCGCCTTGACCTGCTCGTCGTAGGCCTCGAGATACTTCGCCGGGAGGTAGTCGCGATACTCGCTGCGGGACCCCTTGACGTGCCCATCTACCGAAATGATCGCCGTCTTGGCCATCGTGCCTATCCTCTCGCCGGAACTCCCGACCGCTTGCCCATGCATGGCTTGATCTTCGACTACGCAGAGGCGGTTGCCCTCGCCGCGGCGCTGCCCATAAGTGGGGCCCTGGTCTCCTTCGGCATCTTGCTCTTGAGCTCCTCTGCGTTCGCACGAACCTCGGTCAAGTCGAAACCGGCTCGGTCGATATGAGGCTGCAGAGCGGAGACGTCGAAGTGATACACCTTGGCCGCGTTCTCTACCAGGATCAGCCGAGCATCGTCGTCCGTCACGCCTGGCGTGGCTACCAGTGTCGCCACAGCGCCCATGGTGCGATCGAAGATCGACTCGAACTGGGGGTAGTCCACCCCGAACATCGCAGCACCGGATCCGATGTGGACCCCAGGCAGCGGCTGACCCTCAGCATCCTTGCCCACCAGATCGTCCATCGGGATCTGCACGGATGAGAATGGAGAGACCCCGACGAACACGTTCTTCCCCAAATACTCGCTTGCGAACCGCTCGGTCGTCTGCTCGCGGTTCCTGGTCCGTGCGAATCCCATCCAGTCCCCGGCCGGGTTCACCATGCTGTCGAGGTGCTGGAGGGCCGCGACCATCATGTACGCCTGGGTCTCGACGTAGCACACGCTCAGGTCCTCGAATCGGTCGAAAACGCCCCCGGAAATCAGCATCCACAGCGAGCGGTTGGAAAAGAACGCGTTCTCGGCCATCGCCGCCACCAATGCCGCGAATCCGCCCGGTCCGTAGTCGGGAAGGCTGGCCCCACCGTGCGCGCTGATTGGCAGGCCGGTCTCCTGGCAAGCCGCCCATATCGGATCGAGCGCCGGATCGACCAGTGACCTGCTCTCCCGAGTGAGTTCCGGCATCATGATCCCGCCCAGGCCGTGCTCCTTGGCCCAGTGGATGTCCCGAACCGCCCGCTCGATATCCATGAACGACGTCTGCATCTGACCCCGACGCCGTTCCGGCGCCCGTGCACAGAAGTCGGCGAGCCACCGGTTGTAGGCCTGCCTGCCTGCCTCGGCAAGCTCAGCGCTGACGGCGTGGGGATAGTCGTCAAGCCGATTGATCTGGAAGGGCTGCCCATTCGGAAAGAGCACTTCGGCGACCACACCGATGGCTTCGAGGCTCTCGAGGCGGCGATCGGAGTCCCACTGCACCTCTGGATCCAGCTCGGGATGCAGATTCCCGGCATCGGGAATCCCGGCTTCCTCAGCCGCCTTGACCTCCGCGTCGAAGGCTTCCCGATGCTTCTCCGAGATGTACTCGCGGTATTCGCTACGGGACGCCTTCACATGCCCGTCGACCGAGATGACTGCCGTTTTGCCCATCACGAACCTCTTACCCTGGCAAGGGACGACAGCACTGACACATCGTAAACCTTAAGGCTGTTGGGTGAGCCGGCTCTAGGGCTTCCCGACGGACGCCGTCGACCCGCAGGTGTCGTCCCCTTCGGCGTGACCACAGCCACGCATAGCGCAGCGTGACACTTTGTGCCAAGCTTTGGCGAAATCACCACGACGGTGTCGGGCCACAGGCTTGGGGATGGCTCTCGGGTCATCGGATGCCAAAACCAGTCGATGTCGGCAGGTGGTGCAACCACGGGGGTGGGGAGATGACCAAGCGCAATGGGGTCGCGATTGGGGCCGTGCTTGTTGCGTTGCTCTGCGGTCTTCTGGGCGTGGGTCCCGCGTCGGCCTCAAGCGGGACCCAGGGGGTCACCGCGACGACGATCCGCGTCGGTGTCCCCTATGTCAATGTCGCTGCGGTCAAATCCGTCGGCGTGAGCATCAACTGGGGCAACGTGACCGACGCCTACAAAGCGGTCATTGCCGACGTCAATGCCCATGGAGGGATCAACGGGCGCAAGATCGTGCCGTTTATCGTCGCCGTGGACCCGACGGCCGCCGCTCCCGCTGCCACGACCTGCACCACACTCACGCAGGACGACAAGGTCTTCGCAGTCATTGCTCCGCTTCAACCAGCGTGTTACCTGCAAGCCGGGGTGCCCGTCATAGCCGGGATCCTCGCGTCCGCGCTCGGAACCGGGCTGGCGCAGAACTTCGCCCTGGCCCCCCCGGCCTCGACCTATGACCCCTTGCAACTGTCCATCTTTTCGAAGCAAGGCGTCTTCAAGAACAAGAAGGTGGGCGTCTTTGCCGGCGTGACGACCGATGACGCTGAGCTCAAGATCGTTCAGGCCTCGCTCTCGAAGCTTCACGTCAACGTGGTCTCAACTGCGGTGGACTCGGCACCTCAGGGCGACCTCTCGGCAGAAAACGAGCAACTAGCGGTGATCACCCAACGCTTCCAGGCTTCGGGAGTCAACGAGGTGGTGGCGGTCGGCTACGGCTCCTCGATCTGGCCGGAGGGTCTTTCGGCGATTCAGAGCAGCTACAACCCGCCATGGGTGGCGACCAGCGAAGCCGACTTCACGGGAGATGTCGGCGGCAGCAACGACCCGAAGTACCTGTCCAACGTGGTCACCTCGAGCCCCCTGGCGGGCGGTGCCACGATCTGGGCCAACCCGGGCACCCAGCGATGCGTCAAGCTCGTTCGGAAGGCTTACCCGTCGGACCACATCAACGCCTTTAGCGCGACGCTTCCCTCTTCGCAGGCGACCTGGACAGGGATCGAGCAGGCGTGCACCGACGTCGCGTTGTTCACTGCGATCGCAAAGGCCGCAGGCAAGCACTTGACCTTGGCCAGCTTCATGCATGCCGGTTACGGGCTTCGAAATGTCCTGATCCCGGGATCAAGCGCGCCCATCTCGTTCGGCCCCAACCGGCCATACGCGCTCGGTCCGGTCTACATGGTTCACTATGACCCGAACACCAAGGCAATCGTGGTCGCGAGCAAGCCGGTCGCCCAGTGAGCCTGGTCTAGGTCCACGCAACATCGCTGCGCCCGTCAGACTCCGCGAGTGAGGGGTATCAATGTCCACGGCAGAGAGCGATGCCCAGCACGCGCATACGGCGGATCTGGCTCAGGCGGTCGTAGACAGCTCATCTGAGCGCCAACGGGCCGAGCAGGCCGAGGACGTCCCGCTGCCCGACGAGCTCCTCCCTGGCACCAGGGAAGCGCAAACCTCGCTGAAGGATGGCTTGCAGAAGGTCGGCGTCAGCACCTTCACCATCCTGCTAATCATCGTCTCTCTCGACAACCTTCAGAGCTCCGGCCTCGCGGTGCTGGCCCCAAATATCCAGGCATCGCTTCACGTCAGCTCCGGGGTGATCGTCTTTGTAAGCGGGATCTCCGGAGGGTTCCTCGTTCTCGGCATCGTGCCTCTCGGGTGGCTGGCCGACAGGGTTAGGCGAGCGCCCATCGTCGGGATCGCCACCCTCGTGTTCGGCATCATGGTCTTCGCCACCGGGGTCGCTTCGAACATCTTCTTGTTCTTCCTGGCCCGCTTTGGGGCTGGCGTGTCTCAATCGAGCACGCAGACGGTGCACACCTCACTACTGGCCGATACGTATCCGATCGGCCTGCGGGGGCGCATGAGTGCGGGGATGGCCATCGGCATGGGCACCGCTGGCGCCCTAAGTCCGGTTTTGGTCGGAACCATCACGACGGCGGTCGGTGGGGCAAACGGTTGGCGCTGGGCGTTCTGCCTGCTCTCGGCCCCGATCCTCTTCGTGTCTGTCATCGCCTTTGGCCTGCGGGAACCTCCAAGGGGACAGTTCGAGAAGATGGACGTCCTCGGTGAGGTCATCCAGGACCCCGACCCGGTGGCACCGTCGTTGGAGGCCGCGTTTGGGCGGATCACACGCATCCGCACCATAAAGGCCTGTCTGGTGGCCTTTTCCGCCATCGGGTTTGGCCTGTTCACGGGCCCGGTCCTGGGCAACCTATTTCTGAAGCAGCACTTCCATCTCGATGCCTTTCGGCGCGGACTGATCGGCACGATCGGTGGGATCGGGGTGCTCATCGCGCTGCCCTTTATCGGTCGGTACTACGACCGCCTGTACCACCAGGACCCGGCCAAGGCACTGGCGCTCATCGGCAAGGTCCTCTTGCCCGCGGCCGTGCTCACACCGATCCAGTACTTCATGCCGAACGTGTGGCTCTACGCCGCGTTCAGCGTTCCAACTGCGGTTCTCCTGTTGACCTCGTTCTCGATGATCGCCCCGGTCCTCCAATCCGTCGCTCCCTACCGGCTCCGAGGCCTCACCTTCGCGGTCTCGTCGATCTACGTTTTCTTCATTGGCGCCACCGGGGGGGCAGCGCTGTCGGCACTGTTCGACGCATCACTCGGCCCTCGGACCGCCATCCTTCTCGTCTCGATCCCGTCCATCCTCCTCGGTGGCATCCTGATCATCAGGAGTTCGAGATTCGTGCGCAACGATCTCTCCTTGGTCGTCGTGGAGCTCCAGGAGGAGCTCGAGGATCACAAGCGTCGACAAGCCGATCCTGACTCGATACCCGTTCTCCAGCTCAACGCGATCGACTTCAGTTACGGAAATGTGCAAGTCCTCTTCGACCTGGCATTCGAAGTCAAGCGGGGAGAGGTCCTGGCCCTGCTCGGGACGAACGGTGCAGGCAAGTCGACCGTGCTCCGGATCGCCGCCGGCCTCGAAACCCCCTCTCGAGGGGTCGTGCGGCTCGATGGGCGAACGATCACATACACGTCCCCCGAGCAACGGTCGCGGCTCGGGATCCACCTCCTGCCGGGGGGGAAGGGCGTCTTTCCCGAAATGACGATCGCCGAGAACCTCGAGATCGGAGCGTTCGCCTACCGATCCGATCGCGCCGACACCCGCGATCGGATCGAGCGAGTCTTCAATCTGTTTCCGATGCTGGCGGCACGAAGGACCAAGCGGGCCGACACGCTATCGGGCGGTCAGCAACAGATGCTGGCCCTCGCCATCTCCCTGCTGCACGATCCCAAGGTCCTCATGATCGACGAACTCTCGCTCGGGCTCGCCCCAATCATCGTCCAGGAGTTGATCACGATGGTGGAGCGACTGAAGACAGATGGCGTGACGCTGATCATCGTCGAACAGTCGTTGAACGTTGCGGCCGCGATCGCCGATAGAGCCATCTTTATGGAAAAGGGCCAGGTCCGGTTCAGTGGACCGATGGACGAGCTCATCGCACGCGACGATCTGGCTCGGGCCGTCTTCCTCGGAGGCCAAATGCCCACATGACTCTGGCCACCGTCTCGTGGATCAATAGCCAGATTGTCTTCGATGGTGTCGTGCAGGGAATGGCGATTGCGATCATCGCCGTGGGAGTCATCCTTGTCTACAGGGCCACGCGAATCATCAACTTCGCGGTCGGGGGGATGGGCGTCGTGGGGGCGGTGATCCTGGCGCTGCTCAACATCCAATACCACGTGCCGTTCTGGCCGTCGTTCATCATCGCCCTCTTGATCGGGTTGGTGTTCGGAGCGGCCGTCGACTCGACGATCGTGCGACGACTGCGCCGTGCGCCGAAGGTCGTCATTCTCGTGGCGACGATTGGGATCGCTCAGGTGGCCCAGGCGATCGCGGCGGAGATCCCCACACCGAGCAACGTGAGCGCTCGGTACCCGACGGTCTTCAACGGGTCATGGACCGTAGCCGGAGTGAACATTCATGGCTCCGACCTCAGTGTCTTGGTGCTGGTTCCGCTGAGCCTGGTCGCCCTGATGTGGTTCCTCGATCGGACGACGCTCGGCAAGACGGTGAAGGCCTGTGCCACCAACCCGGAGCTGGCCCGGATCTCGAGCGTCAGTCCGAAGTGGGTGTCGACCATGGTCTGGTCGCTGGGCGCCGGCCTCTCGACGCTGTCCATCATCCTCATCGCCGGTCAGGCCGGCTCGGTCGGAATGGTGGCCAACCTAGGTCCCGAGACGCTCTCTCGAGCCCTTGCCGCTGCCGTGATCGCCGGAATGACGTCGGTGCGCAGAGCGATCGTAGCCAGTGTGGTGATCGGCATCGTCCAGAACATCGTCACGTTCAACTTTCTCGCGGATCCCGGTATCACCGATCTATTGCTCTTCGTCGTGATCCTGGTCGCGCTCGGGTTCTACCGGAACGAGCGTGGCGGTGGGGCCCAGGTCTTTGCGTTCACACCGAAAGCTCGGCCGATCCCCGAGCGGCTCCGATCCATCTGGTGGATACGTCACATCGACAAGGGTGGCGTGATCCTTCTCGGGTTGATCGGCATTCTGCTGCCGATCATCGTGACGCGGCCCTCCAGCCAGCAGCTCTTCTCGGCGGTCGTGGCCTACGCCATCTGCGCTTCGTCGCTGACCGTGGTAACCGGGTGGTCGGGCCAGCTGTCGCTCGGTCAGATGGCGTTCGCCGGTCTCGGCGCGCTCTTCGCCGCGCGACTGGTCTTCGAGGGTGTGCCGTTCTGGGCCACAGTCGTGGTGGCCGCCGCGGCAACAGCCATTCTGGCTGCGATCGTCGGCGTCGGCTCCTTGCGAGTGCGCGGCCTCTACCTCGCCGTGGTCACGTTTGCCTTCGCGCTCGCGGCGCAGCAGTACTTCTACCTGTTGCCCGTCTTCAGCGGAGAATCGACCGACGGGGTCACCGTCCCGTACAGCCCTGGCCATCTGTTCTTCCTGGCTTTCTCGGGCAACCGCACCTACTACTACGTGGTCCTGGTGATCCTGGCGCTGGTAATTGCGCTGCTCAGTCGATTCCGATCGAGCAGCCTCGGCCGGACCACCAAGGCCGTGCGGGACAACGAAATCGCCGCAGCTGCCTTTACCGTCGCGCCGCCGGTCACCAAGGTCCGGGCCTTCATCGTTGCGGGTGCACTCGCGGGATTGGGCGGCGCGTTGTTGAGTGGGGCATTCGCCAGCATTCCGTTCGTGCCGAGCGGTGGCGGCGGCGCAGGGTTCTTCCTCGTCAACGGCTCGCTGTCGCTCGTCGCCATGGTCGTCATCGGCGGGATGGGTTCGGTCACCGGGGCGGTCTTGGGGGCGATCTGGGTCGTCGGCATCCCGGCGTTCGCCCCCAACAACCAGGTGCTGTCGCTCCTCACGTCGAGCATCGGCTTGCTGATAATCCTCCTGTACTTCCCGCGCGGGCTCAACCAGATCGTCAGCGGCGTGCGCGATGCCATCGTCGACTTTGCAGATCGTCGACTGGGCGAGCGGGCCGCACCCGAAATCGCCCCGTACCCGGCGGCGGTGCGCCGGACCGAGCCCACCCAGCTTGGCTCCGGACAACCGGCACTTGCGGTGACAGATCTGAGCGTCAACTTCGGGGGGAATCTTGCCCTCAACGATGCCACGTTGACCGTCGGTGACAAGGAGATCGTCGGTCTCATCGGAAACAACGGCGCCGGCAAGTCAACGCTCATGAACGCCGTCGGCGGCTTCGTGACCAGCCACGGCTCGGTGCGACTCCTTGGGGACGAGATCGGTGAAAAGTCCCCCGCCCGTCGAGCCGCTCTCGGACTGGGACGGACCTTCCAGTCGGCCATGCTGTTCCCGGAGCTGACCGTCAGCGAGACCCTTTTGGTTGCGCTCGAGGCGAGGCGCAGCACCGGGATGCTCTCAACGGCGTTCTCGCTCCCTCGGGCGAGGCGCCACAGCCGCGAGGTCTACGCCGAAGTTGGCGAGCTCGTCGCCTTCCTCGGGCTGGCCCAGTACCGGGACTCCTTCGTGAGCGACCTCTCGACGGGGACCAGGAGGGTTGTTGAACTAGCGGGCCTGCTCGCCCTGAACGCCAAGGTTCTCTGTCTCGACGAGCCGACCGCCGGCCTCGCGCAGCGAGAGACCGAGGCCTTCGGACCCCTGATCACCGCAGTGCAGCGAGAACTCCAGGCTTCGGTGCTCGTGATCGAACACGACATGCCCGTCGTCATGAGCATCAGCCAGCGCGTCTATTGCCTGGAGATGGGGGCGATCATCGCTGAGGGGCCGCCCGGCGATATCCAACACGACCCTCGGGTTATCGCCAGCTATCTCGGCACCGACGAGCGAGCCATCGCGCGGAGTGGAAAGACGAACCGGGAGTCACAACCGTCCGTGCCAGCGATCCCCGCCGCGGTCCCGCCATCCATCGTCTAGCGACCGCCAGGGGGCCTTCGCCGGTCCCCGTCGACTCCCGATCAGCCATCCTCTCAAGGGGCTGCCGCGTGGATGCGCCCAGGGCGGGTGAGGTCGGACATAAACATCCTGGATCGGTACGCCCTGGGCGGCCTCAGCGGTTGCAAATCGAGCTACAAGTGGCAGAATCTGCCATGCGGGAGGGGGAAACCTTGCGACCGAGTGGGCTTCGAGGTCGCGGCGTCTCGCCTGCGAGCTCCCCGTGATTGGCCGTCGTGCATCGACTTTAGAGGAGGTCCCGTGACCGTTACGCCTGCCGCTTTGACGAATCCGCCATCCGGAGCGGGGTCGGAGCCTTTTGTGCCAACCGGCGGATACCGCGGTGATCTCGACGAGTTCGGCTATGTCGAAGAGGAGTGGTTCGCGAGCGGTGAGGTCGACGGCCACCCCTACACGACATCGGTGTTCGTGCGACGCCCCCGGGACAAGGCCGGCTTCAGCGGCACCGTCATCGTCGAGCCGGTGCATGCAGCGAGTGCGGCACCGATCTGGATCTACACGTCGCTGTATCAGCTGCGTTCGGGTCACGGATGGGCCGCGATCTGCTCGCAGAAGAGCGCGCTCGACGCCTTCGTCAAGCCATCCAACGAGCAACGGTACGCGTCTCTCGATATCTGGTCCGACGCGACGCAGACAGAGGGCGCTGGCTTCTCCGCTCTCCCCCGGGACCCGGCCCAGATGCAGGCCCGCATGGAGCACATGCGCAAGGTCAACCAGCACTCGACCCCGATCCTGGCGCAGGTGGGTGCTGCGCTGGCCAGCGGGGCCGGCCCCTTCTCAGACATGGGCGTCCGCCATGTCATCCTCACCGGTCACTCGCAGACCGGCGGAACCGTGACCGACTACATCCTGAACGGCCACGATGCACTACGCAACGAAGATGGCTCCCCCGTGTATCACGGGTTCTTTCCGAGCGGCGCACCGTCGGTCAAGTTCGGGCCGTGCGACGTGCCGATCGTGCAGGTGCTGAGCGACGGTGACATCTCGAACCCCCACCGGCCGGGCAGGGAGGGCCGTCGCTATCGGCGGCCCGACAGCGACGACGCGGCCGATCGCTACCGCCTCTACGAACTGGCCGGCGTGGCTCACATGGGTACCCGCTACCCCCCGTACAGCGATAACGCAATGTGGCAGACCGATCCGCTCGGCACCGCAGGGAACGTCCCGAAGGACGCGACGATGAACAGCCTGCCCCACGACGAGCTCTTCAGCGTGGGGCTGGACCACTTGGTGCGGTGGGTCAACGACGGCGTGTCGCCGCCGCGCGCCGAGCGCATCGAAGCCGGCCCCGACGGGCTCTTCGTGAAGGATGAATGCGGAAACAGTCGCGGTGGGATCCGCTGTCCCCAGATGGACGTCCCCCGTCTGAAGTACATCTCCAACCCTGCTGTCGACGACCAAGGAATGCCTGCCTTCGGCGTCGTCGGAATCGAGAAGCCCCTGCCTCCCGACATGCTCAAGAAGCTGTACCGGGATCACGGCGACTACGTCGAGCGCTTCGAGCGTCGATTGGAGGAACTCGAGTCAGAAGGCTGGCTCCTTCCTGCCGATTCCGATGAGATGCGCAGGGAAGCTCGAGAGGCGACGGTGCCCTGAACGAGCGCGAACGTGCCGGTGCCGGGCGCCGAGTCAGAGCCCGAGACAGCGGTAGGTGGGGGCGCGGGTCGTCGCGAACCACCGGGTGTTGTGTAACGACGAGACCGGGCAGCCACCGTGAAGGCCGGCCGGTCATCATTGGCCAGGTGACACAAGAGCGGTGGATTGCCGACGGCGGGTGATCAGCTGCCTTGTGCGAGACTTCGAGCCGTCCTGACCGAGGCGCGTTTGAGCAACCAGGGACGTGAGACACCGCCGGCGTCAGCGGCGGACCGCGCCGGCCGTGGGGGAAGACCGTGCGCCAGCTGCTGAGCGACATCCGGGTGGTAGAGCTGTCCGACGAGCCGGCCGGCGCGTACTGCGGGAAGGTCTTCGCGGATCTGGGCGCCCACGTGGTGAAGGTCGAGCGACCGGCGGGCGGAGCGCTCCGGCAACGACCCGGCGCCTGGCTGCACCTGTGCACGAACAAACACTCCATCGTCCTCGGAGATGACGAGGAGACGGGACCGGCGCTCGACGAACTGCTCGCATCGGCCGACCTGATCGTCGAGAGCTCGGGCCAAGGCGACCTCGCCACGTTCGGCATACAGCGGGAGGATGCCCGGGCCCGTTATCCCAGGCTCGTGATCGCGTCGGTCAGTGGCTTCGGGGTCGAAGGCCCCTACGCCGGTTACCGCTGGTCCGACCTGGTGGCCCAGGCGGCCGCCTGGCTCGTGCTGCCGCTCGGCCGCTCGCAGGTGGTCCCGGTGAAGTTCCCGGCGCTCGCGGCCATGAGCACCCTCGGCCACACCTTGGCCTGCGGGGCGTTGGCCGGAGTTCGCTACGCCCGATCCACCGGGCACGGGGCGCACATCGACTGTGCGGCGTCCGAGGCGCTTGCATCGGGGCCGTTCCGCATCGGTCGGTTCTTGGGTTGGGAGTACCGGGACCGCGGCCCCGAA
>Ga0182024_10017556_pt1 | contig 13416 bp, 9 predicted proteins | sample P32metaG_FD_120480 | JGI IMG/M metagenome (GOLD analysis project Ga0182024, IMG submission 120480) | Permafrost microbial communities from Stordalen Mire, Sweden - P3-2 metaG (Illumina Assembly) | ecosystem: Environmental > Terrestrial > Soil > Wetlands > Permafrost | place: Sweden: Stordalen...
GCACCGACGTTCTGGATGGGTGTCGCTCCAACGAGTCCTGGGATGCCCGCGAGGCACTCGACTCCGCTCCATCCCTCGTCGACCGCACGCGCCACGAGAGCGTCCCAGCTTTCACCCGCGGCGACCTGGAGCGTCACGCGTCCGTCGTGCCGAACGCAATCGATCCCACGCGAGGCGATGCGCAAGACGAGACCAGAAAACCCGTCGTCCGAAACGACGACGTTGCTGCCCCCTCCGAGGACGAACACCTCCTGCCCGGCGTGCTCGGCTTCGTTTAGACCATCCAGAAGATCTCCTTCATTCGTGATCGTGGCCACGCTCGCAGCGCGCCCTCCGAGGCGCAACGTCGTGAGCGGAGCAAGCGGTACGTCTCGCTGGAGGAGCATCGCCATCGGTTATCGGTGACCGAGGTGGCGTACGCCAACAAATTGCGGAGCTCGACCGTGCGACGGAGCGCCCGCTAGCGTAGGAGGATAGGCGTGCAACCTCTTCCTATCGACTCCATCCTTGCCGATCTCGTCCGGACGGTTCTCTCGGACGGAGCGCTCGTTCTCGAGGCGCCACCCGGAGCCGGGAAGACTACGCGCGTACCCCCCGCGCTGTTCGATGCGATGGGGGCCGTGGCAGGGGGCCGCGGCGACGTCGTCGTTCTCGAGCCCCGCAGGCTGGCGGCGCGGATGGCGGCCGAGCGCGTAGCCGAAGAGCGCGGCGAGCGCGTGGGCGAGACGGTTGGCTACACGGTGCGGTTCGAGGACAAGACGAGCAAAACGACACGGATCCGCTTCGTGACCGAGGGGATACTCACGCGCCGGCTCGTTTCGGATCCGGAACTCCGCGGAACGGCGGCGGTCGTTCTCGACGAGTTTCACGAACGCCATCTTCACGGTGACGTTGCTCTCGCGCTCGTACGGCGTCTTCGCCGGACGTGCCGGCCCGACCTTCGCGTCGTCGTGATGTCGGCGACGCTGAGCGCGAAGCCGATCGCCGACTACCTGGGCGCTCCGACTCTGCGCGCCGAAGGCCGCATGTTCGAAGTGAAGACCGAGCACGCGAAGAGCCCAGATGATCGGCCGCTCGCACTTCAGGTCGCGGGAGCGGTGCGCGCAGCCGTGCGCGAGGAGCCAGACGGCCACGTACTTGTCTTCTTGCCCGGCGCCGCGGAGATCCGGCGCGCGAAGGAAGCTCTCGAGTCCATCGCGGTCGAGCATGACCTCTCTCTCCTCCCCCTCCACGGCGAACTGTCGTCGGTCGAGCAAGATCGCGCCGTACGCCGGCAATCGCGGCGCAAGGTCATCCTCGCGACGAACGTCGCCGAATCTTCCGTGACGATCGACGGTGTCGTCGCGGTCATCGATAGTGGTCTCGCGCGCGTCGCCGGGCACGCTTCGTGGTCGGGCCTCCCCACGCTCCAAGTGGCGAAAATCAGTCGGGCGTCTGCCGCCCAACGAGCAGGTCGGGCGGGCCGGACACGACCCGGGCGTTGCATGCGCTTGTACACACACGCCGACTGGGCTCTCCGGCCGGAGCACGACGTGCCCGAGATTCAGCGACTCGATCTCGCGCAAACGTGGCTCGAACTCGCCGAGGCGGGTGCGACCGACCTTGAGTGGCTCGATGCGCCTCCCGAAGCCTCCGTGCGTGCCGCCATCGAGCTCCTGGAGCGCCTTGGCGCGTTCGACAAGGGAGGCAACGTTACCGATGTGGGCAGGAGGCTGCTGCGTGTGCCTCTTCACCCGCGGCAGGCCCGCCTCCTCGTCGAGGCGGAGCGACTCGGTGTCGGTCGAGAGGGTGCAGTCCTCGCGGCCTTGATCGCGGAGCGCGACATAAGGAGCACGCAGAAGGCGCGCTTTCATGAGCGGCGCGGGGCGCGTGATGCCGCGACCGAGTCGTCCGATTTGCTCGCAATGCTTGATCTCTTCCGTGAAGCCGAGCAAGCGCGTTTTGCGACCGACGCTCTCGGTCGCATGGAGCTCGACCCCGGACCGACCCTCGCCGTCTCCCGCGCAGTGCATCAGATTGCTCGACATGGGGCGGCTCAGGGCGGCGAATCTCGGGAGGGACCCGCAGACGTCGAGGAGGGTCTGTTGCGGAGCGTACTCGCGGGATATCCGGACCGCGTCGTGAAGCGCGGTCACGGTAGAACTCTCGCGATGGCCGGCGGAGGCTCGGCCGAGCTTGCAGAGGCGAGCGTAGTGCGTGACGCGCCGTGGATGGTGGCGATCGACGCCGACGAGCAGAGGGGGCGCACTCTCGTACGTGTCGCAAGCGCGATCGAGCCGGATTGGCTCCTCGAGCTCTTTCCCGAAGCGGTTCACGAAGTCGTGGACGTGCGGTGGGACGCGTCGTCCGAGCGCGTCGTAGCCCGCTCGAGTTTGGAGTACGGCGGACTCGTCCTCGTCGAATCGGAGACGGCAGGAGAATCCGAAGAAGCGACTCGCGTGCTCGCGGCGGCCGCGCTCCAGGCCGGCGTGCGGAGCTTCGCTCTCGAGGGGGCGCTCGATCGCTGGCTCGCGCGTGTCCGCTTCGCACACGAGCACGACAAGAACGTGGCAGCTCCCGACGATCGTGAGGTCGAAGAGGCGCTTCGATCGATGTGCGCGGGCAAGAGCACGTTTGCCGAGCTTCGCGCGGCGTCACTCCTCGACATACTCGAGGCGCGGCTCGAGGGCGACGCGCGCGCGCGCGTCGCGAGGCTCGCGCCCGAACGGACCACGCTGGGCGGAGGACGCTCGGTCCGAGTCGAGTACGAGGCGGGCAAAGCCCCTTGGATCGCTTCGCGGCTGCAGGACTTCTTCGGAATGGCGGAGGGTCCCCGAATTGCGGACGGTCGCGTACCGCTCGTCCTCCATCTGCTCGCGCCGAATAAGCGTGCCCAGCAAGTGACCACCGATCTCCAAGGCTTCTGGGTGAAGCACTATCCGGCCGTACGCAGGGAGCTCGCCCGAAAATATCCAAGGCACGCGTGGCCTGAGGACCCTCGGCACGCCGCCGCGCCCTTACGTTCGCGCTAGCGAGGGCTCATCGGCGTCCTGCAAATAGACCGCACGAGAATGAGCGAAAAAGCGAGCGCCACACAACGCTCGAAGCCCCACCCCTCCTCGTGCGATCCGCACGCGACGCGCAAGAGGCAGAGCCCGAGGAGGAGACAGGTGATCCAGAAGATCAAACTGCCCAATGCCGCATCGCCCGGACGCGAGACCCGCGCGCTACGATCGACCACGCCTCTGTACGGATGAGCGTGCGCGCGCCGAGTCGGAGGAAAGTCCGCGTTCATCGCGCCCTCCTTTCTTGCCGTCTACCTCTCCTCGGGCAGCTGTTCCGCCCGGAACCGGTAGCCCACCCCTGCGTCCGTCAACAAGAACCGCGGCCGGGTCGGGTCGGGCTCGAGCTTATTCCTTAGGTGTCCGACATAGACGTGAAGATATTGCTTTTGGGTTGCGTACTTCGGGCCCCAAACATCTTTGAGTAGCTGCTGGTAGGTCATTACCTTGCCGGCGTTGCGCACGAGAGTAGCGAGGAGCTTGTGTTCGATGGGGGTCAACCGGACCTCTTCTCCATCACGAGTGACCACGCGATTGGCCAGATCCATGCGCAGCCCGTCGACGTTGACGATGCTCTGCTCCTTCGCGCTCGCATGGCGGAGGGCTACGCGGATGCGTGCCATGAGCTCGGGCGTGCTGAACGGCTTGGTCAGATAGTCGTCGGCGCCCGCATCGAGCGCGGCGACCTTGTCTTGATCGTTTTCGCGCGCCGAGATCACGATGATGGGTGTCTTGGTCCATTCGCGGATGCGGCGCGTGACGTCGACGCCGTCCATGTCCGGTAGTCCCAGATCGAGCAAGATCACGTCCGGCGTGTGCGCCGACGCGGCCGCAAGGCCTTCCTGCCCCGTCGGAGCCTCGATCAATTTGTGATCGGTGCTCGCAAGAGTGCCGCGGAGAAAGCGGCGCATCTGGGGCTCGTCCTCGATGAGAAGCAAGGTGAGATGGCTCATCGTGCGTCCTCGGGCGCAACGTCGGGAGGGATGCCCTCGATTGGAATCGTGAAGCGAAACACCGCACCTCCTCCTTCGCGCGGCCCGGCCCAGATCCCGCCCCCGTGAGTCTCTATGATTCCGCGGCAAATGGCGAGTCCAAGGCCCGCACCGCTACCTTGTCGCTCGCGAGGCAAGCGGTAGAACTTCTCGAAGATTTGGCCAAGATGCTCGGTCGGCACGCCAGGCCCTCGATCGGCAACCTCGACGATGACGGCGCTATTTTCATAGCTCGCGGAGAGCTCGAGAGGGCTACCTGGAGGAGAGTACTTGTTTGCGTTCTCGAGCAGGTTGATGAGTACCTGTTCAATAAGAACCGCGTCGATCGGGACAAGCGGGAGGTCCTTCGGGAGTCGGACGTCGACCCGCCTATCGTGGAGCAACTCTTCCATGCGGTTCAGTACGGCACCCACGACCTCCTCGAGCGGTTGCCACTCCTTGGCGACCTTCATCGCGCCGGAAGTGATCTTGGTCATGTCCAGGAGATTCTGAACGAGCCGATTGAGTCGCTGCGCTTCCTCGTGAATCGTCTCGGTAAGGTCTTGCCGCACCTCCGGTCGAAGCTGGCTATCGGTTTGCACCAGCGAACTTGCCGCTCCAGTGATCACGGCGAGGGGCGTACGCAAGTCGTGGGACACCGAGCTAAGGAGAGCGCTGCGCAGCTTCTCCGCGTGCATCTGGAGCTGGACCTGCTGCGACTCCTCTGCGAGGCGCGCACGCTCGAGGGCGGAGGCGACCTGCGAGGCGAACAGGTCGAGCAATGCGCGCTGTTCGGGATCGACGAACCGGCGGCGGTCCAATGGACGCACGCCGAGGACGCCGACTTTTCCGCGCGCCTCTCGCAGAGGCACGTACAGCGCGCTCGCAGATGGAAGCGTGTCGGTCGACAGTCCGGCAGACTTGTCGTGCCCCCAGACCCAATCGACGACGCCGCCCTCCTTTTCGTCGGGCGTGAACGTGAAATCTCCGACTGCGACGTTCGCCAAAGCTCCATCGGCTCCAACGAGCAGAACGGAGATGCTTGCATCGAAGATCTCGTGCAAATGTTTCACGGCGACGGCGGAGAGATTCTCTGTCGCAGGCGTGCCCGCGAGCTCTCGCGTCATGCCGTAGAGACTCGCCGTGCGCTGCTCGCGGCTGCGCGCCGAATTTGCCTGGTCGCGTATGCGTTGGGTAAGGCGACTGATGACCAGCGCGACGACCAGCATGACCGCGAAAGTGACGATGTGCTGGAAGTCGGAAACGGCGAAGCTCGCGTACGGCGGGACGAAGAAATAGTCGAGCAAGAGGACGCTGGTGACGGCCGCGAGGATCGAGGGGCCGTACCCGAAGCGCATCGCCACGACGATGATGCCGAGGAGGTACACCATCACGACGTCCGCGAGCTGTGCTTCGAGCTGCGCGTGCTTGAAGCTGAACCCACAAACTATCGTGACGAGCACGGGCGGAACGAGGCTCACGCCGTACGTACGCGGGCCGATCGGAAGGGGCGCCAGGGGTTCCCGCGGCGTCGCCGGCCGCCCTTCGCTATCCTCGCCGGAGATGACGTAGATATCGATGCCTCCGCTCGACCGTACCATCTCTTCGAGGAAGGAAAGTCCGAAGAGGTCTCGCCATCGGGCGTGCGTGGGCTTGCCAACGACGATCTTCGTCACATTGTGCGAACGCGCGTACGCCAGGGTTTCTTGCGCCGCACTGTGCCCGCTCAGAGTCACCGCCTCGCCCCCGAGGTGTTCAGCCAGTCGCAGGTTCTCGGCGAGCCGAGCGCGCCCGGTCTCTGAGAGCCGTAGAGACGCAGGCGTTTCGACGTATGCCGCGATCCACTCGGCGTGCAAGGTACCAGCCATACGGCACGCCGCACGGAGGAGCCGCGCTGACGCTGGGCTAGGACTCACCCCTACGAGGATGCGCTCGCCCGCGGGCCAGACGCGCTGGATACCGTGCTCTGTCCGGTAGACCTGCATCTGAGCGTCCACGCGCTCGGCAGTACGGCGGAGGGCGAGCTCGCGCAGGGCGATGAGGTTGCCCTTACGAAAGAAGTTCTGCACGGCGTGCTCGGCCTGTGCGGGCAGGTAGACCTTACCTTCTGCGAGTCTCTCGAGGAGCTCATCGGGGGGGAGATCGATGAGGCGCAACTCCAGGGCCTCGTCGAGGATTCGATCGGGAATCGTTTCGCGTACGACTACGCCCGTCACTTGCGCGACGACGTCGTTGAGGCTCTCGATGTGCTGGACGTTGAGAGTGGCGTACACATCGATGCCCGAATCGAGGAGCTCTTCTACGTCCTGCCACCGCTTCGCATGCCGGAGTCCGGGCGCGTTCGTGTGCGCGAGCTCGTCGATCAGGATAAGGCCCGGCTTGCGAGCCAGGGCCGCGTCCAAGTCGAACTCGTCGACCGTCACTCCGCGGTACTCGATTTTGCGCCGGGGCAAGAGTTCGAGCCCGATCACGAGCGCGCCCGTCTCGTACCGACCGTGCGTCTCGACGATCCCGATGACGACGTCTCGTTTCAGATCCCGTTCGCTCCGGGCCGCTTCGAGCATCGCGTACGTCTTGCCTACCCCGGGTGCAGCGCCGAAGAAGACGACGAGTTTCCCGCGCGCCGCGCGACGTTCCTCTTCCTGAACTCGCTTCAGGAGCTCGTCGGGGTCTCGGCGCGCGTCGATCATCGGAGGGCCGCAGCCCGACTCTACTTCATCTGATCGAGAGCGAGGTTGAGCTCGAGAACGTCGACGCCCGGTTCGCCGAGGAGGCCTAGGTCCGGCGCACGCGTGTGTTCCTCCAGCAGAGCGTGCACGCGAGCCTCGTCCATGTTCCGTGCTTTCGCGACGCGGTGAAGCTGGAAGAGCGCGGCAGCCGGCGAGATATGTGGGTCCAGTCCGCTGCCCGAAGCTGTGACGAGGTCGACCGGCACGGGACCCGCCTGCTCTGGATCGGCGGCGTGGAGCGCGTCGATCCGCCCTTTCACCGCATCGTGGAGCGCGCTGTTGGTCGGTCCGAGGTTCGAGGCGCCCGAGGACGCTCCGTTGTAGGCAGGCCCGGTGGCGGAAGGGCGGCTCCAGAAGTATTTGGGGTCGTCGAACGGCTGACCGATGAGGGAAGAGCCGACGATCTTTCCGTTCTGTTCGATCAAGCTCCCGTTGGCTTGTCTCGGAAAGGCCGCCTGGGCGACGCCGGTGATGAGGAGCGGATAGGCGACCCCGGTGAGCAGCGTGAGCCCGAGGAGAGTAACGATGCAGGGGCGAATCTGGGCGAGCATGAGGGCTTTTCTCAGACCAGGTGGAGCGTGACGAGGATGAGGTCGATGGCCTTGATACCTACGAATGGGACGACGATCCCGCCGAGGCCGTAGACGAGCAGGTTGCGACGCAAGAGGAGCGACGCGCCGATGGCTTTGTAAGCGATGCCGCGGAGGGCAAGCGGAATAAGGGCAACGATAATCAGGGCGTTGAAGACCACAGCCGAGAGGATCGCGCTTTCGGGCGTCGCGAGGCGCATGACGTTGAGCGTGTTCAGCGCCGGGTAAGTGGATGCGAACGCCGCCGGGATGATGGCGAAGTACTTCGCGACGTCGTTGGAAATGCTGAACGTCGTAAGTGCGCCGCGCGTGATGAGGAGCTGCTTTCCGATCTCGACGATCTCGATGAGTTTCGTCGGGTTCGAGTCCAGGTCGACCATGTTGCCGGCCTCTTTCGCGGCTTGGGTGCCCGTCTTCATAGCCACGGCGACGTCGGCTTGCGCGAGGGCGGGCGCGTCGTTCGTGCCGTCGCCGGTCATCGCGACGAGGCGCCCTCCGGTCTGGTACTCGCGAATCAGCGCCAGTTTGTTCTCGGGGGTCGCCTGCGCCAGGTAGTCGTCGACGCCTGCCTCGGCAGCGATTGCAGCGGCCGTGGTCGGATTGTCGCCGGTAATCATGACGGTCTTGATGCCCATCTTTCGGAGCTCTGCGAAGCGCTCTTTGATGCCTCCCTTGACGATATCCTTGAGCTCGATGACGCCGAGCACGAGGGTGCCGTCGGCAACCACGAGCGGCGTGGCGCCGCGCTTCGCGACCGTCTCGACGCTCGTTCGGACCTCGGGAGGGAACGTGCCGCCCTTGGATTTTACGTAGGCTTCGATCGAGTCGGCCGCCCCCTTGCGGATCTCGCGCCCCTTCATGTCGACGCCGCTCATCCGTGTCTGCGCGGTGAAAGGGACGAACTCCGCTCCCAGCGCCTTCACGTCGCGCTCCCGGATCCCGAACTTCTCTTTCGCGAGGACGACGATGCTGCGTCCTTCCGGCGTCTCGTCCGCGAGCGAGGCGAGCTGTGCCGCGTCTCCCAACGCCTCTATCCCGACCCCTGGGGCTGGCAAGAACGATGAGGCCTGCCTGTTACCGAGCGTAATGGTTCCCGTCTTATCGAGGAGGAGAACGTCTACGTCTCCGGCGGCTTCGACTGCGCGCCCCGACGTGGCGATGACGTTCGCCTGAATCATGCGGTCCATCCCGGCGATGCCGATGGCGGACAAGAGTCCTCCGATCGTCGTGGGGATGAGGCACACGAGCAGGGCGACCAGCACCGTGATCGTGATCGGGACCCCCTTGCCGGCGCTCGTGACGCTGTAAACGGAGTAAGGGAGCAGCGTGACGGTGGCGAGAAGGAAGACGATCGTGAGGGCCGCAAGGAGAATATCGAGCGCGATCTCGTTCGGCGTCTTCTGGCGCTTCGCCCCTTCCACCATGGAGATCATCCGGTCGAGGAACGTCTCCCCAGGGTTCGTAGATACGCGGATGACGATCCAGTCGGAAAGGACGCGCGTGCCCCCGGTAACCGCGCTGCGATCCCCACCGCTTTCGCGGATCACGGGCGCGCTCTCTCCGGTGATGGCGCTCTCGTCGACCGACGCGACCCCCTCGATGATTTCGCCATCCATCGGCACGAAATCGCCGGCTTCTATGAGAAGAACATCGCCCTTTCGGAGCTGCGACGCGAGCACGAGCGTCACGTCGGCCTCCCTCGTCGGGGCCGCGAGCCTCTTGGCCTGTATGTCCTTACGGGATTTGCGGAGCGTATCGGCTTGCGCCTTGCCACGACCCTCCGCCATCGCCTCCGCAAAGTTTGCGAAGAGTACGGTGAACCAAAGCCAGAGCGAGATGGCGAGGATGAACCCCGAGCGTGCTTCGCCCGTGCCGACAAGTGATTGTACCCACAGAGCGGTCGTGAAGACGCTCCCGACCTCGACGACGAACATGACGGGGTTTCGCGCCTGATGGCGAGGATCGAGCTTTCGAAACGAGTCCACGATTGCGCGACGCACGATGGGGCCGTCGAAGAGCGGGCGCTCCTGCCCACGCGCGCGATTCGTCGGGCTCAAGTGACCGGCGTTCGTCGCGATGGACTCTGCAGCGCCGGAGGTCCCGGCGGCCGTCGGCGCGACCGATGGTGGCGCGGGACGCGCGTCTTTTTCGGAGACTAGGTTCGAGTTCATGGGGTCAACTCCTCGAGGCTCCCTTCAAGATTGCGCGAGCAGCTGCTCCACGATCGGTCCTAGGGCGAGGGCCGGAATGAAAGTGAGTGCTCCCACCAAGATCACGACACCGACGAGCATCGCGACGAAGAGCGGGGTGTGGGTAGGCAGCGTGCCCGCGGTGGTGGGAACGAGCTTTTTCTTTCCAAGCGATCCGGCAAGGGCGAGCACCGGCACCTTCACGAAGAAGCGCCCGAAGAACATCGCGACGCCGAGAAGGCCGTTGTAAAAAGGCGTATTGGTCGTCAGGCCGGCGAACGCGCTCCCGTTGTTGTTGGCGGCCGAGGAGAACGCATAGAGGACCTCGCTAAAACCGTGCGGGCCGGGGTTCAAGATCCCCTTCTTCCCTGCTTCGCTGGCGACCGCGATCGCCGTGAAGATCAGTATCGTAGCGGGCGGGACGAGGACGACGAGCGACGCCATCTTCATTTCGAACGCTTCGATCTTCTTTCCCAGATACTCCGGCGTCCGTCCCACCATCAGCCCCGCCACGAAGACCGCGACGATGGCAAACATCAGCATCCCGTAGAGTCCGGCACCCACTCCGCCGAAGATGACCTCGCCGAGTTGCATCAACCAGAGCGGCACCAGCCCCCCAATCGGCGTGAATGAGTCGTGCATCGCGTTCACGGCTCCGCAGGAGACCGCTGTAGTGATGGTCGCGAACAAGCCGCTATTTGCGATGCCGAACCGAACCTCTTTTCCCTCCATGTTGCCGCCCGAAGAGAGCGTGCTCGCGGCCTGGTCGACCCCCAGCCCGTGAAAGGCTGGGTTCCCCGACTGCTCCGCCGCGATACACACGACGAGGAGCGGGAGAAGGATCGCCGCCATGGCTGCGAACACCGCCCATCCCTGGCGCGTGTCTTTGACCATCTTTCCGAACGTGTAACAAAGGGACGCGGGAATGATGAGCAAACCGACCATCTCCACGAAGTTCGAAAATCCCGTGGGGTTCTCGAATGGGTGCGCGGAGTTCACGCTGAAGAATCCGCCGCCATTCGTGCCGAGCTGTTTGATCGCGATCTGCGAAGCGGCCGGGCCAAAGGCGAGGACCTGGTCCGTCACGGCCTTGCCGTCCGCGTCCTTCGTCGCTTGGAGAAGCGGCAGCGTCTGATAGGCGTGAAACGTCTGGACGACCCCCTGCGACACCAGGACGACGGCCATCAGGATGGACAGCGGGAGCAGGACGTAGAGCGTGGCTCGCACGAGGTCGACCCAGAAGCTGCCGAGCGTGCTCGTGGTCCGGCGCGAGAGTCCGCGGACGAGCGCGACGAGTACGGCGATGCCGGATGCCGCGCAGACGAAGTTTTGCACGGCGAGCGCGAGCATTTGAGTCAGGTAGCTCATCGTCGACTCGCCACCGTAGCTTTGCCAGTCGGTGTTGGTCGCGAAGCTGATGGCCGTGTTCCACGAGAGATCGGGGGACGGGGCTGCGAAACCTTGCGGATTGAGCGGCAAGAAATACTGAAGCCTCTGGATGGCGTAAGTGAGGAGCACGCCGGCAAAGTTGAAGAGCAGCATTCCTACGGCGTAGGTCTGCCAGGACGTCTCATCGTCCTTGCGAACGCCCGCCGCTCGATACAGCAGTCGCTCAATCGGCCCGAGCACCCTTTCGAGGGCGATGGGCTCGTTCTGGAAGACCTTCGCCATGTAGCCGCCGAGCGGCTTCATGAGGGCGACGGTAACCGCCAGAAAGAGGAGAATCTCCAGATAGGAGCGCGCGATCATTGGAACATCTCCGGCTTGAGGAGCGCGAAGAAGAGGTAGACGAGGATCAGCAGCGAAATGACTCCGCCGACGATATAGAGGGCAGGCATGGGGACTCCCGCGGAGCGCGCCCTACAGCCGTTCGCAGAGGCGGACGAGACCGAAGGCGAGGCCGAACAGAAGAAGCGTGAGGCCGAGATAGACGAGGTCCATAGCGTGAAACTCCAGCGACGAGGAACTTAGAACGCGAGATCTAAAAGGGCTCTAAATTGCGACCGAACCGATCCCTTCGCGGTCTCGAATGCGCGGCTCGACGGTCTATACACGCTCCGGGCCCGCCTCTTGCTCTGAGCGTGCTATGCGACCCACTATGGAACCCGATCCGAAAGACGATACCTTCGCTACGCTCTTCGAGCGTCAAGCTGCCGCGCCTCGCCGAAGCCGTAGTCTTCGCATGGGCGACAAAATCGAAGCGGTGGTCGTTCGCGTCGGTAAGGACAGTATCTTCGTAGAACTCGACGACAAACAACAAGCGTTCATCGACACCGCCGAGCTTCGCTCTCCAGAGGGGGAGATCGATATCCGCGAGGGGGATACGCTCACCGCGCGCGTGGTCGAGATCGATCTTGCCCAAGGCCTGGTGCGGCTTGGACAATCGCTCGGCAAACCGGGCAGCCTCGCCGCGATCGAGCAGGCCAAGGCGGCCCAGATCGCGGTCGAAGGGAAGGTCGTCGGGGTCAACAAGGGCGGCCTGGAGGTCGACCTCGGCGGCGGCGCTCGCGCCTTCTGCCCTCTTTCGCAGGCCGATTCAGGGTTTCTGGAGGACCCCAAGATACTCGTGGGTCAGTCGCTCCGCTTTCTCGTGACTGACGTGCGCGACGGGGGGAAAAACGTGGTCGTCTCGCGCCGCGCGCTTTTGCAGCGCGAGGCGAACGAGGCGGCGCGCGAGAGTGTGCACGCTCTCGTCATTGGAAAGACGGTTCGTGGCACTGTCACCTCCGTGCGTGAGTTTGGTGCGTTCGTCGACATTGGTGGCATCGAGGGGCTCATTCCGCGCTCGGAGGTGACTCACGATCGTAGCGTTCAGGTCGCCGACGCGCTCCGGCCAGGCGACGTTGTCGAAGTTCAAGTCCAGGAGGTCAAGGACGTGACCCCTTCGAAGGCCGGTAGCGCTACGAAGAAAATCACTCTCTCGCTCAAGGCGTTGGCTGATGATCCCTGGGCCAAGCTAGATCTCGCGGAAGGGCGCGTCGTCGCGGGCGTTGTGACGAGCGTGACCGACTTCGGCAAGTTCGTGCGCCTCGCTCCTTCGATCGATGGACTGCTCCACGCATCGGAGATGAGTAGGAAGACGGGCGCGAAGGGCGACGTCGGCGAGGAGCTGCTGGTCGTTGTGAAGAAGATCGACCGCATCGCGAAGAAGATCGGGCTCGCTTTGGCGCCCGACGGAGCCACGGTGGGAAGCACGATCAAAGAGACTCGCATCGCCATCGGCGCCGTAGTGAGTGGAGCCGTCGAACGGGTCGAGGCCTATGGCGTATTCGTGCAGATCGACGGAACCAAAGGCCGCACGGGACGTGGCCTCGTGCCGACCGCCGAGCTCGGCGTGCCGAGGGGCACGGACCTGCGCAAGGCGTTTCCCGAGGGTAAGGCGGTGACCGCCAAGGTTCTCGAAACGGGCGAGGGGCGACTGCGTTTGTCGATTAAAGGTGCCAAGGACGATGAGGAGCGAGCGGACTTTGAAGAAGCACGCGGCAAGGGCGCATCGCCGGTGTCTCTCGGGACGTTCGGCGATCTGTTGAAGAAGAGGCGGTAAGCCGACCCAAGAACGATGTGGCGCGCGTAGGGTTCGGTGTACGTGTACGTGCGTGCGATCGCGTCGGGTGGCGAACGGAGAGCGACAGAGATACGCTTTCGTGCACGCGTCGACGAATCGGACTCGCAGCGGCCCTTAAGCGTTGAGCGGCCGCGTTGAACGGCGCGCAGGAGGACTCGCGGGAGACGGGAAAGATGAAATGGCTTGGGATGAATCCCGTTGGTCCACTTTTGCGACGAGGCGGTACTCAGAAGAGTATGTTGCGCGCTTTGTCGATAGTAGGTGACTCTAGGACACCGCCCGACACCGTCGATCCCCTCGACGAAATCACGGCATCCGCGGCCCGTGGAGA
>Ga0182024_10017557_pt1 | contig 13415 bp, 8 predicted proteins | sample P32metaG_FD_120480 | JGI IMG/M metagenome (GOLD analysis project Ga0182024, IMG submission 120480) | Permafrost microbial communities from Stordalen Mire, Sweden - P3-2 metaG (Illumina Assembly) | ecosystem: Environmental > Terrestrial > Soil > Wetlands > Permafrost | place: Sweden: Stordalen...
CTACCGGAGATTCACGATGGCCAACGCTGTGGATAAGTAGTCCGCCTCCGCATGACTCGTTGCCGGTCGCTGCGGCGGGCTACTTACCCACAGCTCCTACACCACTCGGCGGGACGCGACCAAACCGGCTGGATTCGAAGATGACCGCGCGATTGGCGCGATGGGGAATTATCGCCGGTTTGGCGCCCATGCGCGCCAGGTGAGTCCGGCACGCTTCGGTGTTGCCGATATATTGATCGGTCTTCCAGTCGATGGGTGCGGCAGCGTCCCAAATGATCATACCGCCATGCTCGGGATCGAGATTGGCCTCGTCCTCGGTTATCCAGAAATTGACGGTTAATCCCGCCGGATCTGCGTGCGTTCCCACTCCCGCAAGCTTGCTGTCATATTTGAACGCCCACAAATAGCGCAAAAGATGCGCGTGGAAAATTGCCGCGTAAGTCGCGCGCAACTCTTCGTCGATTTGCGCAAGCAGCGGACAGGCGAAGCCGTGCTCGGGCAGTGCTATGAGATAGCCCTCGGCGTGAACGGTCCGCCATATCGTCGAGCCCCAGCAAAACCGACGCAACTTTTCGAGCGCTTCTTTCGTGAGAAAATTGTCGATCACAACGGTCTGTGGCCGGCTTGTTTGCCACTGTTGCGCGACATGCCCGGCATTGGCGGGGTTGACCACGGGTGACGACAGCCGGCTTCCATCCGCGAGATGGAATTGCAGGCCGGCCGCCTGGCCATGAATCGCGCCGAGATAATCCTGTTGCTCCCGGTCGTGGCGTAGTTTGTGCGGCAGCGGGGGCGCTTCGCCGCGCCGGGCGCCTGCGCCGTTCCCATATGCAAGCCTGGCATGGCGCGCGAAATAGGCGAAACTTTCCTCGATGCGGTTGCATTTGGCGAGTGCCAGGCTGAGATCGGGACGCGCAATTGCTTCATCCGATCTGCTTTCGCGCAGGAGCAAGTTTCCGAGTTTGTGGAGGGCACCAACGTCATCCGGCGCGATTTCAACGGCGCGGCGAAAAGATACGGCAGCTTCATCGATCCTGCCCTGGAGCACGAGGATGAGCCCCAGGCTGACATGCACCCCCGAAACAGCGGGCCGGAGGGTAAGCGTCTGGCGATAGAGTTTTTCCGCTTCCACGAAACGCCCCGCCTGATGATGAGCGAACGCCTGATGCAGAACCGCATCGATCTCCGAGGTCTCCGGCGTGGGGCCATTCATTGGCAACTCTTTGAATTTTTTAAAGAATCTTTCTGCGTGCCTCTAGTATCAAAAATAGCACATTGAATCACCTTTAGTCGATTAGTGCGGTTGCGTTAACTATTTGGCTTTTGGCACCCGTGCCTCGTTATATAGTTGTGCAGCACGATGGGGCCGCACGGAAAATCTGAGGGCCGGGCCGAGATACAGGGGGCGCCAATGCCAAAGACTTTGCTAAGCCATCTCAAATTGGGCGGCTCGATGTTTGCGATGATCGCAGCCGCATCATGGTCAGGTACCGCACGGGCGCAGGATCAGGCTCAAAACCAGGAAATCGAGCAAGTTATCGTTACTTCGACCCGCCTTGCGAACGCCGATTTCAACGCGCCGACGCCCACCACGGTTGTCGCGGCAGACTTCATCCAAAATCAGGCGCGTGACAATGTCTTCGATACAATCGTCCAATTGCCCTCGATGATGGGCAGCACGGGCCAGCAGAGCGGCGCAAACGGCACCAGCGGCGGCACCAACGGCTTGTCGTCCTTCAACCTGTTTGGCCTTGGCACGACCCGCACACTGACCCTGTTAGACGGCGAGCGCGTCATACCCGCGAACGTAACCGGCGTGCCCGACATCAGCGAGTTCCCGCAATTGCTCATCCAGCGCGTTGACGTGGTGACAGGCGGTGCGTCCGCGTCTTGGGGCTCGGACGCGGTCAGCGGCGTGGTCAACTTCATTACGGACAAGAATTTCACCGGCTTCAAGGCCAATATTGAGGCCGGCGCTTCGACCTATGGCGACAACCAGACCGAAACCTTCCAGGTGGCGGCTGGCACGGGCTTTTTGGGTGGCCGTGGCCATATTGAGGTCGCTGGCGAATTCAGTGACAGTGCCGGCGTTCCAGGGTCGGATCGTACCGTCCTTGGCTGTTGCTCCACAGCCTTTGCAAACGGGCGCAAATGGTTCGAGCAGCCGACAATCTTGGAATACAGCATTGCCACCACGCCGCCCGGATTGCCGCAATATGTCAACGCGGCCATGGGGCAGCAATATCAGTTTGCGAGATACGGCCTCATCAACACCGGCCCGCTACAGGGTATCGCCTTCGGACCTAACGGCACAACCTATCAGTTCAATTACGGTTATGGCCCTAACGGCCTTCAGGGCGTGCCCGCCAAGAACGCCGCCGGTACGGTGACCAACTGTGTTGCGCCCTTCTGCATCGGCGGAGATCAGGACGCCGACCAGGGCGCAGGCGTCACGCTGGCGATTCCGCTCACACGCGGTGACTTCTATTCGCGCATTTCATACGACATCAATCCGGACTTGAATGTCTTTGCAACAGTGAATTTGGCCGAGGTTGGCTCCTCCAACATTCCCAATCCCGACGCGTGGCTGAGCGCCCTTCCCGGCATCGGCGCCAACCCCAATGGTCAGGTGACGCAAGCCGCCAACATTCAGTGCGGCAATGCTCCCGGCGGTCCCAATGCGTTTCTGCCCGCTGCCATTCAAGCGGATTGTGTGGCCGATGGTATCACCAGCTTCGGGTTCGGCTCCGCCTACAACAATCTGGGTCCACAAACCGTTTATACCAACCGGACCCAGGAGCGTTTTGTTATCGGCGCCAATGGCGCATACGACGCCTTCGGCAGCAACTGGACCTGGGATACTTATTACGAGCATGGTGACAACGGCACCAACATTCACGTTCGCTACATCACCCTGAAGCCCAATTTGTATGCCGCGATCGATTCGGTGGTGAACGCCCAGGGCGTCATCGTCTGTCGCTCGGCGGCCGCCCAAGCGCTGGGTTGTGTCCCGTTTAATCCCTTCGGTAACGTCACACCGAGCCAGGCCCAATTGAACTGGCTATACGGCGGCAGCAATTATGGCCCCGGTCCGCATCAGCTTTCGCACGAACATCAGGATGCGTTCAGCATTAATACGCAAGGCTCGCCATTTTCCGACTGGGCCGGCAAGGTGTCGATAGCCACGGGCTTCGATTATCGCCAGGAGGGTTACAACGTGACCGGCGATCCCGCTGGTAATGGCAACGTCCAGGTTGACAACATTCCGACGGAGGGCACCTGTAACGATCCGCTCCTCAACTGCACAACTGGTACCAACTGGTATGCCGGCAGCTTCCATAACGGCGGCGGCAACTATCATGTGGTGGAAGGCTATGTCGAAACCGGCGTGCCACTGCTTAATGATGATACCTGGGGCAAGTTGGATGCCGATCTGGCGGGCCGTTATGAAAGTTACAGCCTTGCCGGCGAGGTTATGACCTGGAAAGTAGGCCTAACCTGGGACACACCGATCGACGGCGTCCGTCTCAGGACTCTGCAATCCCGCGATGTGCGCGCGCCAAATCTTGGCGAACTGTTCGCGGCGCCGACCACCGCTAACGGTTCTTCCACGGACCCCTGGTTCTCAAATCAGAATGTCCAAGTGATCCAGGGCACCCTTGGCAATACCGCTCTGAAACCCGAGAAATCTATAAACACCCAGATTGGCGTGGTATGGCAACCCGACTATGTCCCGGGCTTCAACGCCTCGATCGACTATTATCGTATCGGCCTCAATGGCCAGATCAGCACCATCGCTACGCAGACCGAGATCAACCTCTGTTTTTCGGGCCTCACCCAATATTGCTCGTCCATCGTCACCGCCAGCGGCACGACTTATTCGACGACCCCTCCGCAATGGACCCAGGTAAACACGGAATTTTTCAACATCGCGTCGACGGTCACGGACGGATTCAACATCGAGGCGGACTACCAATTTTCACTTGATAGCTTGGATATGCCCGGTAACTTTGTCGTACGCACCCTTGCCACGGACGTGAGCAAGTTCATCTCGATCCCGGGCCTTCCCGGAACTTTCCCGCTCGAATCGGCCGGCACCGACAGCGGCAATACTCCGCATTGGAAGCTTTTTGGAACGCAAACCTATAACGAAGAGAATAAGTGGAGCGTGACGCTGTCCGAAACCTGGATCAGCCAGGGCGTCCAAAACCGGGCTTATATTCAGTGCACGTCGGGCTGTCCGTTACCGACCGTTCAAAATCCTACGGTCAACGACAACCATATGCCCGGCATCTACTACATAAACCTCGGCGGCACGTACCAGTTGAGCGATCCATGGCAGGTCTATTTCCAGATCAACAATCTGCTCAATAAATCCCCGCCGGTGGTTTACTACAATTCGCAGAACCCAAGCTACGACGGCACGAATGGCTTGCTGTATGACGTGATCGGCCGCATGTTTCACCTCGGTATGCGCGTAACTCTTTAACCGTCAAACTGGCGGCGCTCGCTTTGACGTGAGGCGGGCGCCCCGCTTGGCGCGCTATCCGATATCGAGACCGCGCATCCCGATCAATTTGTGGGCAGCGCACCAGACCCAGCCGCGCCGCCTCTGTCGCTTGGTCAATGCGCTGGCCGGCGTCCTCATGCCACGGCGCTTCATGCTACACTGGCTGGCGTCCAAAGCTGACAATGTCCCAACGGATGCGGCGCCGGCGCGAGCGATAGTTGCGCCATAACACCGAGTTAGCGATGGAATTCGATCAGCTCATTGCTCCGCTTCGCCGGCAGGAATTTCTCGGCACCTATTGGGGCAAGTCTTTCATCCATATTTCCGGCCAGAAAGGGCGCTTCAGTCATTTGCTGACATGGGATGAACTCAGCGCGATATTGGAGCAGCACCGCCTCACGCCGCCGCGTCTGAAGCTCTCGCAAAATGGCCGCGCCGTGGACGCCGACCATTATATGACGCCTGCGAAATTCGGCGTGCCGCGGCTCGATTCGGGGAAACTGGCCTTATGCCTCGCGGAAGGCGCCTCGCTCATTCTGGATGATGCGCAGGAATTGGCACCTCGCGTGGGCGCTCTTTGCCAGGTCATGGAAGACGTTCTTCATACCGATGCATATGCCAACCTCTATGCCAGCTGGCACGGCCAGAATGCGTTTGATCTTCACTGGGATCCCCAGGATTCAATCGTCGTTCAGCTGTCGGGTAGGAAGCGGTGGAAGATTTATGAACCAACGCGCCTCTCGCCGCTGCAGGATGACATCGAGGCGGCGCCCAGGCCCACGGGACAGCCTGTCTGGGACGGAACGCTGGAAGACGGCGACGCAGTCCATATTCCGCGCGGCTGGTGGCATATCGCCTTCCCGGATGGAGCTCCCAGCCTGCATTTGACGATTGGAACGACGCCGCCGCATGGCCTGAATTTTCTTGGCTGGGTCATCGGAAAGCTGCGCAGTCAAGCCGGTGTCAGAGCGAATTTGCCTTCCGTATCGGACGCCGAGGGGCAGGTGGCCCAGTTAAGAACGCTTCGGGAACTCGTCAGCGATGCGATGGGGGACTCGGCAATCGCCGATTTCCTGCGCGAGTGGGAGTCCAATATCCGGCCCCACCCGTATATCCGGCTCCCCGAGGCGCCGTATGAACAGCGCGCCGCAATTACCGGAAAATCCAAAATCAGGCTTTCCGCCCCGCATAGCCTGTACCTTGCGCGCAATGGGGAGAATTTTTCCTTCAACGCGAACGGGATCAGTTGGGTGATACCAGAAAGCCTCGTCCCGGCCCTGGAAATGTTGCGCAATGGCCGCACCATTCCGGTTGCGCAACTGTGTGCGAAACTGCCGGACCAGGCCGCGAATGCCAGTCTGCTCAAGAGCCTCGGCATTCTGGCGCGGGCCGGAATCGTGGCGGTCGAGAGTGAAAACAAAGAAGACGGCAGTTAGGGCCTTCAGCGGAAGCGTCGCACCTTGTAGCGGTATCCGTCATCGGGAACGGTCAGGTTGAAGCTGCCCAGCGCGCCTTGCGTCACCGTCACCAGATAATGCCCAGCCGGCTTGGTCCAATGCGCCAGCTGGTCGCCGTCCTGCTGCCGCCAGACTTGGCCGTTGGCCAGGGTAACGGTGAAAAATCCCTGATCGTCGAAACTGTAGCTGGCGGCGGCCACCTTGTTCAGGACGGTCCCGCCGCCCGTGATCCTGTCCAAAAATCCGTGGGGCCGTTGGCGCGGTGCGGGCGGCGCGCCGCCCGGCGCGATGGCAGGCACCAGGGCGGTCTGGCTTGCCGGCGCGGGCGGTAGGCCCAATTGGCCGCGCATGGGCTGAGCCGAACCGTAATAACAGTCAAGCCATTGGCGATTGTCGACAATGGCGCCGCAGCGCGCGGCGCTGGAAAGCACGTCGTCGCGCACGTCGGCCAGGGCTTGGCCGGAGTGCATTATCAACATCGATGCCAGGACGCATTTGGCCTTCATGAACAAATCCTCTGAACCCTCCCAATGTGCCGTGCCGCATCAGCCGTTTTGCGGCGGCACCGTAACAACTTTGAAATTCTTTAAAGCCTCGGCTGCCTGTGTAAAATCCGGATTGGCAACCAGCGCCTGTTTGAAATCGGCATACGCCTCCGGAATCCGGCCCAATAACTGATCCGCGACACCCAGATCATAATAGCCAATTTCAGGAAGTGAGACCCCTAATGCAATTCCATTCTGAATGTCTTCTTTCGCTTGCCCAACCTTTTGCATGCGAATAAGCGCTACACCGCGATTTACGTAAGCATCGCCAAGCTTGGGGTTGAACTTAATGCTGGTGTTGAAGTCCTGCCAGGCAGAGGGATAATTCTCTTCGACATTAAAGAGAATCCCGCGATTGTCGTAAGTCGCGGCTCGATCAACCGAGGCCATTGGCCCTTCGAGCGCGGCATTACAATTGTCCATGCCATCGCGCACAAGCCGGGTGCCTGTTTTGACCGTTGCTAAAGCCGATACAAAGCAATTGTGTGCCAGGGTGCCACTGGCGACAGAAACCGCAACCTGAGCCCGAGCCGGGTTTGCGAGCAGCACGGTGGCTGCGACCAATATTCGCAATCTCATGCCATATAATAATCTCTCCATAACTGAGCCACAAGCTTGAATAGCCTTCAGCGGGTCAATGGCATGAGCCTTTCCTGCCAAAGCTCGAAGCGTTTTGGCGCGCGTCCGGGCTCCTTATGCAACGCTGAAGCCGTGCGGCTTGTCGCCCCTTTGTGCGATTTCCCGCATTTTTGCGAACGCGGCTTCCATATGGCGGCAAAACTGGCCGGTGTCGAACAGGGGGCAGGTAAGGCGGTTCCTGGCCAGCTTCTCCTTGATTGCCGCGAGCATCGCCGTGTCGCTCGCCAATTCAAGCGCCATCCGTTCAAATTCTTCCGGTGTTTCTGTTATTAATTCGGGCAGGCCCGCCGCCTTGAGCAGGCTCGCGGCAACCCGTCCGGGAAAGGTTGTGCCGCGACGGGTCAGCAGCGGCAGCCCTGCCCACAAGGCGTCGCTGGCCGTGGTGTGGGCATTGTAGGGCAATCCGTCCAGGAACAGGTCGCCAAGCTTTAAGCGCGCCAGATGCCGATCCGCCGGAACAGGTTTGGCGAAGATAAGTCGCTCACCGCTCACGCCATGCTGCTCCGCGGCTTTGGTCAAATTCTCGCGGTAATCCGGAACGCCGTCCAGCAACCACAACACGCTGCGCGGTGTCCGCCGCAGAATCCGCATCCATGTCTCAAAGACGTCCGGTGTCAGCTTGTAGCTTTGGTTGAAATTGCAATAGACAAAGGCATTTTCCGGCAGTCCATTCGCATGACGCGTGGGAATTTCGCTGGCAATCGGCCGCTTGGAATCATTTATCTGGTACGTGTCGGGCAGATAGGCCACTGCTTCCGTGTAATAGCACTGTTCCTCTTCGGGGATGACGGTGTGGTCGGCCAGAATGTAGTCCATGAAGGCCGCCCCCATAGTGGCCGGGAAGCCGAGATAATTGACCTGGACAGGCGCCGGTTTGATAGCAAAGATTCCCGTGCGTGGAGCGCCAAAATAGCCGTTGAGATTGACAAGGATGTCAATCCTCTCCCTGCGGATTATCTCTGCCGCCTCCGGATCAGAAAGATTTCGGATGGTGAAAAATCCGTCAAACGCCGCTTCCAGCCGCCGGCGCATCGGACTGTGATCACTCGCGCCGTTGTCGAAGGCGAAGACCTCGAATTTATTGCGGTCGTGCAGCTCATAAAGCCCTGCCGTGAGATAGGCCGTCGCTTGCTCGCGAAATTCGGCGGATAGATAGCCGACGCGGATTTTTCCCGGGTGTCCGCACCTGGCGTTCTCCGCGGCGAGGGCGGCCTTCGGCTGGAGCAGCGGAAACGGCGCCGAGAATTCCGCAAAGATGCGGGAGCAAGTCTGCAAATCCGCCGGCGAGCCGCTTAAAGCCTGAAAGGCGAAAGGGCGAACCACCCGGTCACCAGCCCGGACCCCTGCAACCAGGGCCGCCAACTCCTCGTTAAAGTGGTGCCAATCGGCGCCGAACATCCGCAAATGCAGCAAATCGCCCTTGAGCCACGCAAAGCCGGGATCGAGCGCAAAGGCATGTTCCAAATCCGTCAGGGCCTGCTGGTAGCGGCCCAGATCCGACCACAAGATGGTGCCGCGATTGACCAGCGCCTCGACAAGATTGTTATCAAGCAATAGGGCTTTGTCGAGGCTGGCGACCGCCTCTTCAAACCGTCCAAGAACGCGCAGTATGACGCCACGGCCGTTCCACGCCAGCTTGTCGCCCGGCTCGATTGCGAGAGCTTTACCGTAACTTGCCAGAGCGTCGGCAGGACGGCCCATATCCCCCAGGATCTGGCCGCGCCCCGTCCAGGCAATGGCAAGATCAGGCTCCAGCGCAAGCGCCCTGTCATAGCTTTCTACGGCTTCCTCGCAACGGCTTAGGTGCCACAATGTAACCGCTCGATTGCTCCATGCGGCGGTGAAATCGGGCCGAAGTCTGAGAGCGCTGTCATATGCCGCCAGCGCCGCGTCGAAGGATTTCAGCTCCCTCAGAACATTGCCGCGGCTAAACTGGGCCTCGACATGGTCAGGCTTTGCGGTGGCGATCTCGGTGAAGCAGTCCAACGCCTCCTTGAGGCGCATTTGGTCCGCCAGAACGACCCCTTGATTGTAAAGAGTTGCTGCGTCGTCCGGCGCGAGCTTCAGGGCTGCGTCAAAACTGGCCAGGGCCTCGTCAACGCGTTTCAACCGCCACAGCGCATTGCCGCGATTGCGCAAGGCCGGGACAAAGTCTGGCCGAATCTTCAGCGCCTGGTCATACCGAATAAGCGCCTGGTCAGGCTGGTTCAGCTCTGCTAACGCGACGCCGCTGTTGTGCAACGCCTCCGTGTGGTTGGGTTGAAGCGCCAGGGCTTTTTGGAAACTGGTCAAGGCTTCGGGGAAACACTTCAACTCCAAGAGCACAGTGCCACGGCCATATAGTGCCACTATAAAATCCGGCCAAATGGCCAGCGCCTTGTCAAAACCTGTCAACGCTTCCTCGAGTCTTCCAGCCGCCATCAAGGCCAGGCCATGGTTCGACAATGCCCCGAAATCCCGAGGCCGCGTTTTTAGCGCGGCTCCGATCCATTCGATGGCCTCGCTATTCCTGCCCTGTTGAGACCTGAGGGTACCGAGCAGATGCTGGGCATCAAAATTTGCCGGATCGGCGCCAAGAATTTGAAGATAGATTTTTTCGGCTTGTGCCAATTGGCCTTGCTGGTGGAAACGCAGAGCCTGATAGATGGGGGATTCCGGTGCCATTGCGTTTTCCAGGAACTGATCTGATTGAATATTTGTGCCTGCGCGATAAAGAGATTACGGCATCAATGCGACCTGATCCACAATTTGTGGAGACAAGCAAATGTCGGCGGCGCGGACGGACGATCCCCGGGGATGATCGCGCGTTCAACAGAAGGTAGCCAACGCAGGACCGCGATCATTTCCGGGGAGATGATAAATGCCTCAGAAGGCGATTTGCATGCAGCGGAACTAGGCGTCCTTGTAGAGGCCAGGCCCCGAAACAGACGGAAGCCGGACATGCAGCACGTCGCGCATGTATCGCACGCTGGCTGTCAAATTGTCGTCCACACTTCCAGTGCCATCGCCTGGACGGGGTGCATCGATATCAAATACCGCCCATCCCTTGAAGTGGCGTTGACGGATAACACGGAATATACCGGGGAAATCGACGCCACCGCCCTGGCCCACGGAAGCATAGACGCTTTTCTTGGCGTGTTCTGCCGGTGTCGGAGTTTGCTTGTTATTGCGGAACTGCGGGTAGGTATCCTTCAGATGAAACTCGCTGATCCGCGGGAAGAACTCATCCGCTATCTTCACCGGGTTCATGCCCCCCAGGACATTGTGCCCGGTGTCCAGAATCAACCAGACATAGTTGGGATCTGTGAGCGACATCACTTTGCGGAAATCGGGCTCCCGCTCCATCGGGCCCCACAGATGGGCATGAAGAGATAGCCGCACGCCGTATTTCTTGGTCCGTTGGCCGATCTCATTGGCGGTATCGGCCAGGGCCTTGAGCTGATCATCGCTTGGCCCCCCCGGCGGCCGCGGCCCCATATTGTTTTTCCAATGGTCAATGCCGAGCGGTTGCAAGAAATCGCGCGCAAATGCTTCCATCCGGCCAATCAGTTCCTTGCGTGCCTTTCCGCCAAGCCACGCATAGTTGGGTGCCGCGCCCCGCGCGGGTGCGGGTCCGCTCGCAGGCGGAACATCGCCGACATCCATCAACGTGACGCCCATGCGCTCGCTGAGTGACCGCAGGGCCTCCGGTTTGCCAAGCCAGGGCACTATTTGCGCGGCGTAGGGCTCGAATCCCTCAAGTCCATAATGCTTTACGTCCGCCAGCATCATTTCCATGTTGGTGGACATTTTCAGGGCGCCATTCGGCCATGCGCCAAAGATGGACCCGGTTGTACCAAAGCGGATGTCTGGATTTATTGAATCCAGTCCGGCGGCGCTTGCCACGGCTGGAAGAAATGCGGCGGCACCTGCGGCCGAAGCCAAAAAAAAACGCCTGTCCAGCATGGCACGTCCTCCCCCGATTGAAGTCGTTCCCTTGCGCCGGCAGGCCCGGAAGACAGGCACCTTATGCCATCTGGTTGGGTCAGACCTTTGCTTTCTTAATGGATCTTATAGCATGTTTTGGGGCCGGCGGAGTGGGGCCAGGATCACATAGGTTTCGAGAGGACGGTTGATTGGGCGCAACGCAAGTTGACACCTCTGCTCAGAATAAAGGCTTGACTTGGCAAGCTCATTTTGTATTAGGGCCTCTAAGAGGATATTGCTTGGACAGGAGTTAGGCATGCCGAAGAAGAGGTTCTGCCCGGACCAGATCGTGCTACGGCAGATATCGAGCGTCGCGGTAATATCTCTCGGCCTGACTTTGCCGCTTTCCGCCCAGACCGGAATTGCACCACACGACTGGACCACCTGGGGCTATGACCAGGAACGCACCAGCTGGAACCGCGGCGAGACTACGCTTTCCAAAAGCAATGTCGGTAATCTCAAGCTCAAATGGGGCGCGCAGCTGAGTACCCCGCCCGCTGATGCGGTGCTTTCCACCCTGACCGCCCCCCTGGTGGTGGAAGGTGCCGCCACGCCGCAGGGGACCAAAAACTTGGTGCTGGTGCTGGGCGCCGACGACATGCTGTTTGCCCTGGACGCGGACACCGGAAGGCCGGTCTGGCAGAAAATCTTTCCCAACAGCTTCACGGCCCAGCGGCGCGGCACTTGGCTCTGCCCCAACACCGCCAACGACACGCCGGTGGTCGACAAGGAGAGGGGCCTTGTCTTTTTCATCACCAGCGACGGCCGGCTGCGCGCGCTTGCACTGGCCGATGGCGCCGAACGCATGGCGGCCACGGATTTCGTGGTGCCCTTCGCGCGCGCCTGGAGCCTCAACCTGATTGACGGGGTGATCTACACAACCTCGGGGCGCGGCTGCGGTGAAGTGCTGGATCCCAATTCGTCCTTCGCCGCGGCGATCACTGCCTTGGCGCCCCCGCCCGCCGCCCGCGGCGGCCAGGGCGCGCAATCTACGCCGCCGGATCCGGGCGCGATCTCGGCCGTGGATGTGCATGATCTTGCTCACCCTGTCGTCAGCCACTTCTTCACCAGCAATGGCCGACCCAATGGCGCCTGGGGCCGCGGCGGTCCCGCCAAAACACCCGCCGGCATCATCACCCAGACGGCGGACGGACCCTATGATCCTGCCTCCGGCATGTTCGGCACCAGCGTGCTTGAGTTCTCTCCCAAGCTGGCAAAGCTGCTCGACTCCTTTACGCCCGCCAACTGGAAATATGTGAATGACAAGGACCTGGACATGGGTTCGGGTAGTCTGCTCACCTTCTCATTCCAGGGTCATATCCTGGCGGCGTCGGAAGGCAAGGAAGGCGTGCTTTATCTTCTTAACACCGCGGCTCTGGGCGGCGGAGCGCCAAACCATTCCACGCCCTATCTGCAATCGCCCCAGCTGGGCAATGACGCCGCCCTTGGGACCGAGCCGGGCGAAGGCCTATGGGGCGCCATGGCCACCTATCTCACGCCCGACGGCAGGCGCTTTATCTACCAGCCCATGTGGGGGCCGCCTTCCATCCATGCGCCCAGCTTCAAGAACAGCGCCGGCCCGATTCCCAATGGCAGTATCATGGCTTTTGAACTGACCATGGATGACGGCAAGCCAATCCTGGTGGCACAATGGACCTCGCCCGACATGACAGTGCCGGATTCGCCGGTGGTGGCGAACGGCGTCGTCTATGCCACCCAGACCGGCGAGCAGACGTTGCAGGCGCAGAGGTTGCCGCCTGACGCACCAAGGCCCACGGATTTTGGCGCCAAATTTCGCGCCACGCCGGTCAGCCATCTCATTCTCTATGCCTTCGACGCGGAAACAGGGAAGCAGCTCTATTCCAGCAAGGACATCATCAAGGACTGGGCGCATTTCAGTGCGCCGGTGGTGGCGCTGGGCAAGATCTTTGTCGTCACCCATGATGCGCATGTTTATGCGTTTGGATTATAAGATCCTTTGGGCCACCCATTGACCTGATTGGTTCTTTTTGTACGAAGTGATTTGATAGAAAGCTGCTCTCGCATCGATAAATCCAGTTATCGCTAGTTGCCCCAAGCACGCGATAGTCCAGCAAGACGCGCTAGATGGCATTCTGACGGTATGTGTGATCGCGTGTCGGCGTTGGAAGATCGCGGTCATTCGCTCGTTCATTTCAGGCGGCGGCCTTCTTGCGAGATGTCGTGTTTACAGATGGAATCAGCACGTCTGCAGGGACATGAAACCGCTCCCGAAGACGTTGAATCATCGTAATGCTGAGCTCTCGCTTGCCGGAAAGA
>Ga0182024_10017558_pt1 | contig 13415 bp, 24 predicted proteins | sample P32metaG_FD_120480 | JGI IMG/M metagenome (GOLD analysis project Ga0182024, IMG submission 120480) | Permafrost microbial communities from Stordalen Mire, Sweden - P3-2 metaG (Illumina Assembly) | ecosystem: Environmental > Terrestrial > Soil > Wetlands > Permafrost | place: Sweden: Stordalen...
CCTACGGGCTGATGGACAATCGAACCTACGTCTTCGTGGTGGACCCGGCGGCCACCAAGATCGACGTGCGCAACGCCGTCGAGCAGGCCTTCAACGTGAAGGTCGTCAACGTCAACACTCTCAACCGCAAGGGTAAGTCGACGCGCAATCGCCGCACCGGGGTCACGGGCACTCGCCCGGGCTCAAAGCGGGCCATCGTCACCCTCAAAGAGGGCGACACCATCAACCTCTTCGAGAATTAAGGACCGGCATGGCACTGCGTCACCGTAAACCCACCAGCCCCGGGCGCCGCTTCCAGACGGTCTCGGACTTCGCTGACGTCACCAAGAGCACGCCGGAAAAGTCGCTGCTCGCGCCCAAGCCCAAGACCGGTGGGCGCAACAACTACGGTCGCAAGACCTCACGCCACCGCGGCGGGGGCCACAAGCAGCAGTACCGCATCATCGACTTCAAGCGCAACAAGGACAGCGTGCCCGCCAAGGTGGCCGCCATTGAGTACGACCCCAACCGGACCTGCCGCATTGCCTTGCTGCACTACGTCGACGGCGAGAAGCGCTATATCCTCGCCCCCAATGGTTTGAAGGTCGGCGACGTGATCGAATCAGGACCCAAGGCCGACATCCGCAGCGGCAACGCGTTGCCCATGCGCTTCATCCCTACCGGTTCGACCGTGCACAACGTCGAACTTCGCCCCGGCGGCGGCGGCAAGATGGCCCGCAGCGCCGGCATGGGCGTCCAGCTCGTCGCCAAGGACGGCGGCTACGCCACGCTGCGCCTTCCCTCCACCGAGATGCGCCGGGTGCCGATTGACTGTCGCGCCACGCTCGGCATCGTGGGCAACTCCGAACACGAGCTCATCAAGGTCGGCAAGGCCGGGCGCAGTCGCTGGAAGGGCATCCGCCCCCAGACCCGTGGTGTGGCCATGAACCCGGTCGACCACCCGCTCGGTGGTGGAGAAGGCAAGACTTCCGGTGGTCGCCACCCGGTCTCGCCGTGGGGTCAGCCCGAAGGTCGTACGCGTCTGCCAAAGCAGTCGGATGCGCTCATTATTCGTCGCCGCCGTGGACGCGGCGCGCGGAGGTAGGTAGACAATGTCACGTAGCTTGAAAAAGGGTCCTTTCATCGATGCCCACCTGTTGAAGAAGGTGGACGCCATGAACGCGGCCAACGAGAAGAAGGTCATCAAGACCTGGAGTCGGCGCTCAACGGTGATCCCCGACATGGTTGGTCACACCTTTGCCGTGCACGACGGGCGCCGCCACGTGCCAGTGTTTTGCAACGAGTCCATGGTCGGTCACAAGTTGGGTGAGTTCGCCCCCACGCGCACGTTCCGGTTCCACGCCGGACAAGAGAAGACGGGTAAGCGCTGATGACCGGTCCCAAGACCAACGAACGCCCGGGAACCCGCGCCACCTTGCGCGGCTACCACATGTCGGCCAGCAAGGCCCGCGTGGTGCTCAATCTGATTCGTAACGAGGACGTCAACACCGCCCGTGAGATTCTGGCCGACACCTCACGTGAAGCGGCCGACGTCATTGGCAAGGTCCTCGCGTCGGCCATCGCCAACGCGGTGGCCAACGACGGCATGAACGCCGAGGAGCTGTTTGTCTCGGCCGCCTTCGCCGACGAAGGCGTCACCATGAAGCGCTTTACTCCCCGGGCCCGCGGACGGGCCGGCAAGATCCTGAAGCGCTCCTGTCACATCACGGTGATCGTGTCACGCCTCGAAGGGGACCGCCTCGAGGTATTGCGCTCGGCGCGCACCGCCCAGGCCGCCGTCTCGCGTACCCGCCGCGTCGCTTCTTCGCGTCGCCGCGCCGATCAGCAGGCCAGCCTCAACAAGCGTGAGACCGCCGCCGAAGAGGCCGCTGCCTTGGAAGCCGAAAATGAAGTAGTCGAGACCGACGTGGTCGAGACCGACCAACCGGAAAATGAAACCGAGGCCGCCGTCATCGAGACTGAGGCCGAAGAGACTGAGAGCGAGAACGAAAACGTGACCGACGAGGTTGTTGAGGACGCCGTTGACGGCGAGGTCGAAGAGACGGCCGTCGAAAAGGACTCGGCGCACGACACGGTGTCCGACGACACCACTGAGGAGACGGACTAATGGGTCAGAAGGTAAACCCCTACGGTTTCCGCCTCGGCATCACGACCGACTGGAAGTCGCGCTGGTTCAAGGAGCGAGGCTACAAGGACCTGGTCATCGAGGACTGGAAGATTCGCGACTACCTCACCAAGCAGCTCGAGAGCGCTGCGGTGAGTCGCATCGAGATTGAGCGCAGCTCGGACCGGGTGCGCGTGGACATCCACACCGCACGTCCGGGCATCGTCATCGGTCGCCGAGGTGCCGAGGCGGAGCGCTTGAAGAAGGACCTGGAGAAGATTACCGGTCAGAAAAACAAGATCTCGCTCAACATCCAAGAGATCAAGCAGCCGGAACTCGACGCGGCCCTTATCGCTCAGGGCATCTGCGATCAGCTGCTTCGTCGCGTGGCCTTTCGTCGCGCCATGAAGCGCGGCATCCAGACCGTGCAGAAGGCCGGCGCCCTGGGCGTACGCATCCAGGCCTCGGGTCGTCTCGGCGGCGCTGAAATGTCACGGCGCGAGTCCTACCGTGAAGGCCGCGTGCCGTTGCATACCCTGCGCGCCGATATCGACTACGGCTTTCGCGAGGCCCGCACCTCGACCGGTCGCATCGGGGTAAAGGTGTGGATCTACAAGGGCGACATCTTGCCCTACCAGTTGACCAACGACGAGAAGATCGTTCGCGAGGCCGCCATGGCCGCCGGCGACGCCGTGCCGATAGCGGGCGCGGTGGCGGGCAGCACCGCTCCCAAGGGCGTGGTGCGCGCCGGTGGCGGACGCCGTCGCGTCGAAGCAGAGCCGGCGGTCGAAGAAGTGGTTGAAGAGACCGTCATGGACGTGACGCCGGCCGACCTGTTGGCGGCCAGCGCCGAAGTCGAGCATCAGTTGAGCGTCGAGGAAGAGATCGAGCGTCGCACGGGCCAAGACCACGTCGACGCGCCGCACTTTCGAAAGGACGCGGAGTAATCATGTTGATGCCTCGCAAAGTGAAACACCGCAAGCAGCACCGGGGGCGCATGGCCGGCAAGGCCAAGGGCGGCGTCGACCTATCCTTCGGCGACTTCGGCATTCAGGCCCTCGAAGCGGGCTGGATCACCGCCCGCCAGATCGAAGCGGCCCGAATTGCCATGACCCGTCACGTCAAGCGTGGTGGCAAGGTCTGGATCCGGATCTTTCCGGACAAGCCCGTCACCCAGAAGCCGGCCGAAACGCGCATGGGTTCAGGCAAGGGCAACCCCGAATTCTGGGTGGCCGTGGTCAAGCCCGGTCGCATCATGTTCGAACTCGGTGGCGTCGACGAGACCCTGGCGCGCGCCGCCATGGACCGGGCCATCCAGAAGTTGCCGATCAAGGCCAAATTTGTCATTCGCCCCGGCACCCACGGCACACCGGAGGTGGTCGTCTAATGGCTAAGACCAGAGAGAACGTCGCGGAGATGCGTCTGCTCGGTGACGCGGAGATGTTGGAGCGATTGAGCGAGTCCCGCCGGGAGTTGTTCAATTTGCGCTTTCAGCTGGCCACCGGTCAGCTCGACAATTCGTCGCGTCTGGGCGCGGTTCGCCGCGACATTGCCCGTCTCGCCACATTTCTGCGCGAACGTGAGATTGCGGCCGCTGAGGCCGCTGGAGAAGGTGAGTAGTCATGACTGACTCGACGAAGGAAGTAAGCCGCGAGAATCCCCGCAAGATCCGCGAGGGCATCGTGGTTTCGGACAAGATGAACTCGACCTTGGTCGTGGCGGTCAACGAGCGGGTAAGCCACCCTCGCTACGGCAAGACTGTCCAGCGCACCAAGAAGCTCTACGTCCACGACGAAAAGAACGAGGCCAAGATCGGCGACCGCGTGCGCGTCCAGGAGACTCGTCCGCTGTCGAAGCTGAAGCGCTGGCGCTTGACCGAAATCGTGGAGCGTGCGCGATGATTCAGCAAGAGTCTCGCCTCAAGGTCGCCGACAACAGCGGGGCGAAGGAAGTGCTTTGCATCCGCGTGCTCGGTGGATCACGGCGCCGCTACGCCTCGATCGGCGACGTCTTCATCGCCACCGTCAAGGACGCCATTCCCGGAGCCGCCGTGAAGAAGGGCGACGTGGTTCGTTGCGTGGTCGTTCGCACGGCCAAGGAGAAGCGCCGTCCCGACGGTTCCTACATCAAATTCGACGAGAACGCCGCCGTGCTGATCAACGACCAGTTGCAGCCGCGCGGTACCCGAATCTTCGGTCCCGTCGGACGTGAACTGCGCGACAAGAAGTTCATGCGCATTATTTCGCTCGCACCGGAGGTGCTGTAATGAAAATTCGTAAGGGTGACGACGTGCTGGTGCTGGCCGGCAAATTCCGCGGCGAGCGCGCCGAAGTGATCGAAGCGTATCCCGATCGGCAAAAGGTGATTCTCGACGGGCTGAACGTATCCAAGCGGGCCACCAAGCAGTCGGGCGCGACCATGCAGGCCGGCATCATCGACAAGTTCATGCCGCTGCACGTGTCGAACGTGGCGCTGTGGTGCCCCGGCCATAAAGGTCCGGCCAAGATCGGCGTCGCCGAGGTGGACGGCACGAAGGTTCGCGTCTGTCGCAAGTGTGGAGAAACGCTATGAGTACGGCCCTACGTCCACGTTTGAAGATCCGCTACGACCAAGAGGTCCGTCAGGCTCTCAAGGAGGAGCTGGACCTCGACAACATCATGCAGGTGCCGCGGCTCAGCAAGATCGTGCTCAACTCCGGCGTCGGCCGCGCGACCCAGCAGGTCTCGCTGCTCGAAGGTGCCCAGCGCGACTTAGAGAAGATCACCGGCCAGAAGCCCATCGTGACGCGGGCCAAGCAGTCCATCGCGAGCTTCAAGCTCCGCGAGGAGCAGGCCATTGGCACCAAGGTCACCTTGCGCGGTGACCGGGCGTGGGAGTTCTTCGACCGTCTGCTGAGTCTCGCCATCCCGCGTATCCGTGACTTCCGCGGCCTGTCGCCGAATTCCTTCGACGGACACGGCAACTACACCTTTGGCATCAACGACCAGTTGATCTTTCCCGAGATCGACTACGACAAGATCGACGCGCCGCGTGGTTTCGACATCACCATCGTCACCACGGCCGCGAACGACGAGCAGGGTCGCGCATTCTTGCGCGCCTACGGCTTCCCCTTCAAGCAGGAGAATCGATAGATATGGCGAAGAAAGCTCTTCGAATCAAGCAGCAGAAGACCCCGAAGTTCTCCACGCGTGCCTACACGCGCTGCGAGCGATGCGGTCGTCCGCGCTCGGTGTACCGCAAGTTCGGCCTGTGCCGCATCTGCTTGCGCGTGATGGTGCACGCCGGTGAAGTGCCCGGCGTGACCAAGGCGAGCTGGTAGGAGGCGTTATGACAATGACCGACCCCATCGCCGACATGCTGACGCGCATCCGCAACGCGAACGCCGCCATGTTCGACAGCGTCAAGATGCCCAGTTCCAAGCTCAAGGAAAGCCTCGCGAAGGTCCTCGAGAAGGAGGGCTTCATCGCGAGCTACACCGTCACGAAAGTCGACGGCAAGCCGGCCCCCACGCTCGAAATCAACCTGAAGTACTCCGAGGACCGCAAGAAGACCATCGTGGGCATCAAGCGCATCTCCAAGCCGGGACTTCGCATCTACAAGAAGTCCGACCAGATGCCCAAGGTGCTCGGCGGCGTCGGCGTCGCCGTCGTCTCGACCAGCCACGGGCTCATGACCGACCGCGAAGCCCGCAAGGCCAAGCTCGGTGGCGAGGTGCTTTGCTATGTCTGGTAACCGACTCCCCACGATCTCGGAGGTCCGCTGATGTCGCGCATCGGACGTAACCCCATCACCGTGCCGTCGACGGTCACCGTCGACGTGGCCGACAGCGTGGTGACGGTAAAGGGCCCCAATGGGACCATGCACCGCACGCTGCCCGATGGCATCACCATTAGCCGCGAGGGCGACGTGCTCACCATTGACCGGGTCAATGACGAGACGATGTACCGCTCGCTGCACGGACTGACTCGCACGCTGGTGTCAAACATGGTGGTTGGCGTCACCGACGGCTGGTCCAAGGAACTCGAGATCATTGGCGTGGGCTATCGGGCCGCCGCTGGTGCGCCGGGCGTATTGGACCTGGCGCTCGGTTTTTCGCATCCCGTGAAGTTCACCGCGCCCGAAGGCATCACCTTTGAGGTGCCCGTGGCGACGAGGGTGATCATCAAGGGCGCTGACAAGGAAGTCGTCGGCCAGGTGGCCGCGTCGATCCGCAAACTACGTAAACCCGAGCCCTACAAGGGCAAGGGCGTGCGCTACCTCGGTGAACGGGTGGCGCGCAAGGCAGGAAAGGCAGCGAAGTAATGGCACGCACTACCCACGAACTACGTAAGCGTCGTCACGCTCGCATCCGTCGTCGCCTTAGCGGCACGCCCGATCGACCCCGTGTCGCCGTGAGCCGTAGCAACAAGCACATCTCGGCCCAGATCATCGACGACGTGAACGGGCGCACTTTGGCCGCCGCCTCGTCGGTGGAGACCCAACTGAGAGGCACCAGCGGTGGCAACATCGAGGGGGCCAAGGTGGTCGCCGGGTTGCTCGCGCAGCGCGCGCAGGCCGCCCACATCACCAAGGTGGTCTTCGACCGCGGTGGAGTCGATTACCACGGCCGCGTGGCCGCCTTCGCGGACACCCTGCGTGCCGCCGGACTGGAGTTCTAATGAGTGACCAAGAACAGTACGAAGAACGGACCATCAAGGTCAATCGCGTGTCCAAGGTGGTAAAGGGTGGTCGTCGTTTCTCGTTCACCGCGCTCATGGTAATTGGTGACGGCAACGGCAAGGTCGGCCTGGGTTACGGCAAGGCCAAAGAAGCCGGACTCGCGGTGCAGAAGGGTATTGAAGAGGCCCGCAAGAACCTCTTCGACGTGCCCCTCGCCGGAACGACCATCATCTACCCCGTGCTCGGCGCCTCCGGGGCCGGCCGCGTGCTGATGAAGCCCGCCGCTCCCGGTACCGGGGTGATTGCCGGGGGGGCCGCCCGGGCCATTCTTGAGATGGCCGGCGTCAAGGACATCATCGCCAAGTCACTGGGATCGTCCAACGGCATCAACGTGGCCCACGCCACCATTGAGGGGCTGAAGCAACTGCGTCGTCCCGAAGAGATCGCCTCGTTGCGCGACAAGCCGGCGGACCACGTCATACCTTCGGGCACCCTGCGCGCCTACCGCGAACGCCAGCGCGAGGGCGACCTGTTTAAGACGGAGGGTTGATCATGGCCCAACTAAAAGTCACCCAGACCCGCTCGGCGATCGCCACCAAACCCAAGCACCGCGCCACGCTGCGCGCGCTCGGCCTTCGCGGCATCGGCCAATCCAACGTGTTGCCGGACCGTCCCGAGATTCACGGGATGATCGCCCGGGTGCCGCACCTGATCAAAGTAGAAGAGGTCAACTAATGAAGCTGCACGATCTCAAATCGCCCCAAGGCTCCACGCACCGTAAGAAGATTGTTGGTCGAGGCATCGGCGGCAAGGGCGGCAAGACGGCCGGTCGTGGTACCAAGGGCCAGAAGGCCCGCCGCACGATACCGGCCGGCTTCGAGGGTGGCCAGCTGCCGCTGCTCCAGCGCATTCCTAAGCTGAAGGGCTTCACCAACCCCTTCCGCGTGGAGTACACCCCCGTCAACCTCGACGCCTTGGAAGCGCTCGGGGTCAGTGACGTCACCTTCGAAGTGCTGGTTGAGCGCGGTCTGGCCGGCAAGAAGGACCTGGTGAAGATCCTGGGCCGCGGCGCGTTGACCACCAAGCTGAACGTCTCGGCCCACGGCTTTTCGGCGTCGGCCAAGGCGGCCATCGAGGCCGCCGGCGGCACGACGACGGAGCTCGAAAAGCCCTTCGCCGTCCGTCCTCCTGCGTCGGGCAACCAGCACCAGAACCGCTAAGGCAGAACCGTGTTTAAGCGCCTCGCCAACATCTTTCGTGTGCCGGACCTTCGCAACAAGGTCCTGTTCACTATTGGCATCATCTGCCTTTACCAGTTAGGGGCCAACCTGCCCATACCTGGCGTGAGTTGGGCCCAGGTGAGGTTGCTCCAGTCCAAGGCCGGCGCCAGTGGCGCGCTCGGTTTCCTGAATCTTTTCTCTGGCGGTGCGCTGACCCGATTGGCCGTCTTCGGCCTGGGCATCATGCCCTACATCACCAGCACCATCGTGATTCAATTGCTCACCACGGTCATCCCCAAATTGACCGAATGGCGTGATCAAGGTGCGGTGGGCCAGAAGAAGATCACCCAGACCACCCGTTACCTGACCATTGGCTTGGCCTTGCTGCAGTCGACCGGTCTGATCTACGCCTTCCACGGCCACGACGAGGCGTTGCTCGGCTTCAACATCAACCTGATTCCCAAGTTCAGCCTGTCGCTCGGGCTTTTCATGGTGCTCATCATGACCGCCGGGACCGCCTTCGTGATGTGGCTGGCCGAACTGATTACCCAGCGCGGCATCGGCCAGGGCATGAGTCTGTTGATCTTCGCCAACGTCGTTTCGAGCCTGCCCTCGGGAGGGCGAGCGGTGTGGGACGAAGGCGGACCTTTCAAGTTCTTCATCATCCTGGTCATCTCGCTGGTGCTCCTCGTCTTGATTGTCTACGTGGACCAGGGCCAACGCCGGATTCCGGTCACCTTCGCCCGTCGAGTGGTCGGGCGCAAGGAGATGGGCGGCAACTCCACCTATATACCGTTAAAGGTCAACCAGTCCGGCGTGATCCCGATCATCTTCGCGTCGTCGGTGCTCTATATACCGATCCTGATGTCCAACGTTGTGCCCTGGGTCAGCTTTCAGAACTTCGTGAATAACTCGCTGCACCCCACCAGTTTCTTCTACATCGTGGCCGACTTCGTCTTGATCTTCGCCTTCACCTTCTTCTACGTGTACATTGCCTTCGAGCCTCACCAGCAGGCCGAGCAGTTGCGCCAACAGGGCGGCTTCATTCCCGGTATTCGTCCCGGCATGCCGACCGAGAAATATTTCGCCAAGACCTTGAGCCGCATCACGGTGGTGGGCGCGACGTTCCTGGCCTCCGTGGCGGTCGTGCCCAGTATCTTGATGGCGCTGTGGAACATCAATAAGTTCCCGTATTACGGCACCACCTTGCTCATCGCCGTGGGCGTGTCCCTGCAGACCATGCAGCAGATCGACAGTCAGCTCATGATGCGCAACTACGAAGGCTTCTTGAAGAAATAGCGATGCCCAAACGTCTGAATCTCATCATTTTGGGAAAACAGGGCGCAGGCAAGGGAACGCAGTGCAAGCGCTTGTCCGCCCGCTACTCCATCCCACATGTCTCGACCGGCGACATCCTTCGAGCGGCCATCCAGGCCGACTCGCCCCTCGGGCGGTCCGTCGCTTCGATTCTCGATAGCGGCGCCCTAGTCTCGGACGATCTCGTCATCAAGTTGATCGATGATCGCTTCAAAGAGCCCGACGCTCAAAACGGCGCCCTGCTCGACGGCTTCCCGCGCACCATCACTCAGGCCGAGGCGCTCGAGGACCTGTTGGGCAGGGACGGCATCAAGTTGTGCATTGATCTTGAAGTACCGACCGAACTGGCCACGCAGCGCCTCTCGACGCGTCGGGTCTGCCAGGAGTGCGGTTCGATCTACAACGAGACCGACGTCGAAGCAATTTCGGGCACCTGTTCGAAATGCGGGGGCGACGTGATTCAGCGCGCCGACGACTATCCCGACGCGATTCGCAAGCGTCTGGAAGCCTACGAACGCGACACCGAACCGCTGCTGGCCTTCTACAATACCCGCGGGTTGCTGGTGAGCGTGGACGGCGATCGGAGTCCCGACGACGTCACCGTCGCTATCCAGTCGGTGATTAGTCTGCGAGGTCTCGGATGAGACGTTCCGGCGATGAGTTGATCAAGATGCGCAGGGCCGGCAAGGTGGTTGCCGAGATGCACGAAGCCACGCGCGCCGCGATTCGCCCTGGCGTCACGACCCTGGAGCTCAACGAGGTGGCCGCCGAGGTGCTCGCCAAGCGCGGCGCCCGGTCGAATTTCTTGAACTATCACGGTTTTCCGGCGGTCATCTGCACCAGCCCCAACGACATGATCGTCCACGGCATCCCCGGCGAGTATCGGTTGAGGGAGGGCGACATTATCTCCGTTGACTGCGGCGCCATCATCGAGGGTTATCACGGAGACGCGGCCTACACCGCCGGCGTGGGCGAAGTGAGCAAGACCGCGCAGAAACTCATGGACGTCACCGAGCGCTCTCTTTGGGCGGGCATAGATCAATTGACCATCGGCAATCGCCTGCACGAAGTTGGTCGGGCCGTGCAGCGCGTCGCGGAAGCGGCCGGGTATTCGGTGGTGCGCGAGTACGTGGGCCACGCCATCGGCACCGAGATGCACGAGAGTCCCCAAGTGCCCAACTACTGGCCGGGCTCGCCCGGACCGACTCTCAAAGAGGGCATGGTCTTCGCGGTTGAACCCATGGTCAACGTGGGCTCCTTCGACACCTTCATGCTCGACGACGGTTGGAGCGTCATGACCAGCGACGGTAAGTTATCGGCCCATTTTGAACACACTATTGCCGTGACCGAAAACGGCCCCGAGGTATTCACCGTCGCCTAGTCGCGGCGGTGGTCGCCGCTACTGCGGCGGGTGCGCGCGGTCGTGCTGGCGCTGGGCGAAGAGGGCCGCCTCGGTGCGACGCTGGAAGCCCAGCTTGGCCAAGAGATTCGAGACGTAATTCTTGACCGTTTTTTCGGCCAGAAACATCTCGGCGGCAATCTCGCGATTGCTCAGTCCCTCGCTCAGTAGTTCAAGAATTCTCTGTTCCTGCCCGCTCAGGCTCTCCAGTCGAACGTCTTCGGCGATCTGGCGACGCAGCCGCTCGCGGGAACGTTCTATCTGATCGGTGGTCAACAGCATCTCGCCGTTGGCCACCCGTCGAATGGCGTTGACCAGGTCATCGCCGCGAACGTTCTTGAGGACGTAACCCTGTGCGCCGGCCAGCACCGAGGCGCTGATGGCTTCGTTGTCAGGGAACGAAGTCAACATGAGACAGGCCAGATCGGGACGGCGTTCGCGTAGCGATCGACAGAGGTCCACCCCACTGCCGTCGGGCAGACGCACGTCGAGCACGGCGACGTCAACCTGGTCGAGTTCAAGGGCCAAGGCCTCTTCCAAGGAACCGGCCTGGGCCACCACTTGGAGGTCCTCGTGGGTTTCGAGCAACTCGCTCAGCCCACGGCGAACAATTTCGTGATCGTCCACCAGCAGCAGGCGGATCATTTCAGTTCGACAACTTGGCGGTCCATCGAACCATTGTGCCACGGCTTGGCCCCGAGTCGATGACGCAGTCGCCGCCGAGTTCACGGGCCCGCGAGGTGAGGTTGCGTAGTCCCCGTCCGGGACCCACGGGCGTGGAGAATCCTCTGCCGTTGTCGACCACGGTCAAGACCACCATCTTCTCGTCGTTATCCACGTCCACGTCCACGCTCACCTCGGTCGCGCGCGAGTGGCGCACGATGTTGGACAGAATCTCGCGAAGCGCCTGGACCGTATGGCGGGTGCAGGCGCTGGTCGCCACGTCGTCGATGGCCGGAGAGACTCGTTGCTTGACCCCAAGATTGAGTCGGGCGCCCACTTCGTCGGTGAGTGCGGTCACTCGATTGAGCAGGGACGTGCCGTCAAGTTCATCCTGGTCAATTTCGAAGATGGTGGTGCGAATTTCGTGAATGGTGGCGTCCAACTCGTTGATGCACGTATTAATGCGAGCCTTCGTGGGTTCGTCCAGGGGTGCCATGAGCGCCAGTTGCAGGGACAGACCCACGCCGAAGAGCCGTTGGATGACCGTGTCGTGAAGATCGCGGGCTATTCGTTCGCGCTCCTCGCTGAGGGTGAACTCGCGCAGATCGGCCCGCAACGTGACTTGATCGATGACCAGGCCGGCCGCGCGGCCAAAGGAGTCGATGAGCTGTTCGTCCTCTTGGCTGAAAGGCTCGCCGTCGAGACGATCGGTGAGGTAGAGGTTGCCGTACACGTGGCCGTCGCTCGTGCGCACCGGTACGCCGAGGAATCGATGCATGGGCGGATGATTGGCGGGGAAGCCCACCGAATTCTTGTGCTTGGTCAGATCGTCGAGACGTAGTGGTTCGGGGAAGCGAATGATCTCGCCGAGCAATCCCCGTCCGCGGGGCAAGCTGCCGATCTGGGCGCGGGTCTCCTCGTCGATACCGTAGGTGATGAACTTCGAGAGCGTTTCGCCGTCGTTGGTCACCACCCCCAGCGCGCCGTAGCGCGCGCCCACTAACCGGCTGGCCGCTTCGATGATAACGCGCAATAGATCCGTCAGGTCGGCATCGGTTTCGATGAGCAGCATCGCATCGATGAGCGCGTGCAATCGCTGGGGATCGTTGACCCGGTGAAACGCCACGTCACCCAGCCTGACACAGCGGCGACCGGGTAGAAATTTCCTAGCCGATACGCTCGCCGACGACCACCGAAAGCGGCAGCGATATGAGGGTGGCGCCCCGTTCGAGGGCTTCGCGCATGGACTCGGGCATCTCCCCGGTGATCTTGGCGGCTCTGGCCAGGCCGGAGGCCATCACTGACCAGGTCACTCCCTCGGGCTCCAAACCGTCTATTTGGATCGAAAGCACGTCGCCGCGGTGAGCGGCCAGAATCACGGTGCCCTCGGTGCTCGCCACCAGAATATGTTGATCGTCGATGACGCAGATGCGCGCGGGCAACGCCGCGGGCAGGCAGCGGACCGAAATGACCACCCGGGCCAATATGGCCTGGTCCAGCAGGTCCACGCACGCCGACCTTGAGATCGTCGCGCGCCGTACCGAATAACCTTGGTCAACCATCATCCCAGCATTGACCCATTTCTCGGGGGCGTTATAGGGTCTGCAGTCACATATTGGTCGAGCGGGTAGGCTGTAAGGCCGGTGGCGTGGTCGATCGGTGAGCGAATTTTGCGTTTTGTAAGAAATTCGGTAGAATAGTCAGCCGACCTTTTCGAATCCGGAGAGGTCTACCCGTGGAGGAGTTTTGCTCCATCACGCCCCGCAGTGCAGTAACAAGGAGAGAGAACCTGAGCAAGCCAAAGGAAGACGCGTTTACCGTTGAAGGGACCGTCGTCGAGCCACTTCCCAACGCCATGTTTCGAGTGGAGTTAGAGAACGGGTACACCGTTCTCGCCCACAGTTCGGGAAAGATGCGCATGCACCGCATCCGCATTCTTCCCGGTGACAAGGTCCAGGTGGAGATCACGCCCTACGACATGACCCGCGGTCGCATCACCTATCGCTACAAATAACTCAAGTTCCACCAAGGTCGAGAAAGCAGAAACATGAAG